>QWCH01000123.1_pt1 | contig 313598 bp, 227 predicted proteins | sample 1972671 | NCBI WGS metagenome assembly QWCH01 (sample SAMN09866713, study PRJNA288562) | Human gut metagenome isolate term3_stool, whole genome shotgun sequencing... | isolation source: gut | host: Homo sapiens | place: USA: California | reverse complement strand
TGCTGTGCAAAAAGGGTGAAAGAGGTGGTAAGGAGGTAGAATAAAAGAAGTATCCGTCGCAAGATGTTATTCTAATTCTATCGGATTGTAAGGCTTTGCATTCACTGTTGCTGCAACATCAGCCGATACGGTAATGCTCCCATCTCCTGTTAAGGCTTTTATAGGGTCGGCACAATAGTTCTTATACATTCGTCTGACAGTCTTTCGGGTACTCTTCGTCACAGCACTTTTGTCGTACATGTAGATCGGAGTATAGCTCTTTACCTTCTGTAATCCTGTCAAGGTGAAAATGAAGTTGTTCTGTGTGTCCTGCACTTTAAAGATGAGTCCAGGTAATCCATAGAACTTATAGGGTCCGTATGGCAACTCTACATCAGGTGCATACCAAGCTATGTAATCACGCCCAAAGAGCCTTGTCTTTGCCTTCTGGCACTGATATCCAGCAATAGTACTGTCTCCTTGCAGTAATTCCCACTTCAACTGAGGAGATTCTTCTTCATATTGATACCTTTGAAATCCTCCTGGCTCGCATTGAATAAACTCTTTTTTAGTCTCTCTACTCAGCAGGATGACTGCCGTACGTTTTGCATCAGGATACTTTGCGTCTTTTGCATACTTGTATTCATAGGTTATCTGATATTGTGCAGATTCATATTGCACCGTTTTTGTCGAATCCCATCGCCCTTCTAATTTCGAGAAGTCCAGTGTTTGGGCAGATAGACAAGTCGTGCTGACGAGAAGAATAAGTAAGATTATGTTTTTCTTCATATTGGTAAGTACTAAATTTGAATATTTCAAGATCGAATTCTATTGATGAGTATGTTTTTATGGTTGGTTCTATAAATTTCTTTGTTTTTTCATTAGAACAAATTTTAGACTTCTTCTTGAAGGACTACAAAAGTATGTACACATAAAAAGTAGTATAAAAAACTGTAGATAAATGAAAAATATAGAGGGCTGATTATACTCGTAATTAAGGATAGTAGCAAATCGGTAATTATAGAACCAACCTTTGTAGGTCTGTTTTACGGATTATCCACAGAGAGCTTCTTCTATCAACATTACTTGTTCCATTACTTGCTCCATTGACCCTCTTGTTGTTTAGATTTATGTGATTTATTCACTGTATTTTCACTGTATTACAGCTGCAATGTGTTTAATCTTTATAATTTACTTGATTATTTGTTTTCAAATATATATAGAGAGAATGAATATTGCAAATTATTTTTCATTTTTTAATATTGTTTGGTAATCGTGTAACTGTTGGACTTGTTTTAAATTATTGTTGCCCGCTAAAACTTTTTAGAATATAAAATGATGGCTGGACTCCTCGCTTGAAATTCAGCCTTGATTATTTATAAAAAAAGTTCTGACGGAAAGCGATAATTGAAATCTTTATTTTAGCAATTTCGTTGCAAGTTTGTAAGTGAACAGAACTCGTGGATTAGATAAATCCCATTGCTCAACCTCCTGTCGTATCAATTCTGCGTGCTTCTTGCTTATATCCTTTAAAGCGTTTCCAACGGATTTCCGAAGATATTCGCTCTCATGTGCCTTGTGCTTACTGATTAGGGCAATAGCAACCGATGGGTTCTCTTTAAAGAAAGGGCGACTTGTCCAAATCCTCAATCCCTCCGTTACCGCACGAATAACATTCGGATTGTTATCATTCAGCCATTCTGAGATGAGAGATAAAGATGTTTCATAACCTCTGTGTTTGCAGACTTCATCGAAAGCCTTTGCAAGCATTTCCTGCACACGCCAATTCTCGTCGGTGCTTATTCGCTCTTTCAGAAAACGAAGAGCACTATTATCCTCTGTTGCCAGTTTGCCCAATATAGTTGTTGCTAACATTCGAGCTTGATAGGCTTCATGTTCAAACAACGTGAGTGCAACTTCAAAACATTGTGCCTTTGAGTATGTCGAAAAAATTTCATCAGCTCCGTCAAGGATATGTTGAAATCCGTGTTCGACTTCTAAAACCTTGTCTAATATGTTATCAACGCTCATAGTAAAAATGATATTTCATTTCAACAATCGAAGCGACAGGGATTACAAAAAAGCCTAAAAGGTAATGAAGCCTTGCAACCTTTTAGTTTTTCAACTTAAAAGAGTTTTCAATGCTCATTAATTCGTTGGAGAACATGGAGTCAACTTGTAAACGCTGCTCTATTCGTGAGCAACTGTGAATAACAGTAGAATGATCTCTGCCACCTACAAGTTTCCCTATTCTGGAAGCTGGCATCTTAGTATATTTCTGCGCCAAATACATAGAGACTTGTCGTGCGGTCACCAAATCCTGCTTACGACTCCTACCATTGACTGCAGATACGGATACGTTGAAGTGATTGCAAACTTTTTCTAATATCTCATCAATGGTGAGCGGCTTGTCATCTATCTTCACTGCACGTTGAATTACTCTTTGTGCCAGTCTCATATCTACCGTACTATTATACACGACAGAGTAAGCAAGTAAAGAATTTATCACACCCTCCAAATCTCTAACGCTCCCATTTGCTGTCTCAGCAATAAACTGGACTACATCTTCTGGAATTTGCAAACCATCTTTGCGTATCTTGCTGTTCAAGATATCAATGCAAAGCTGTACATTGGGCTTCTCTAACTCAGCTATTAACCCACAGGAAAAGCGAGTCAGTAAGCGTTCGTTCATTCCTTTCAAATCTACAGGCGGTCTATCACTGGCTAAGATGATACGTTTGCCATTACGGAAAAGATGATTAAAGATATGAAAGAAAGTATCTTGTGTCTTTGTGGCAGTCATCCATTCCTGAATATCATCAACGATTAACAAATCAATGGTTTGATAAAAATTAATGAAGTCGTTAATCGAGTTTTGCAACACGGCATTGGTGTACTGCACCTGAAACAGACGAGCACTGACATATAACACCCTTTTTTGAGCATAGAGTTGCTTCGTCCGCATACCAATTGCATTAATCAAATGCGTCTTACCACAGCCCGAAGGTCCGTAAACGAACATGGGATTAAACTGAGTTTTTCGAGGATGTTCTGCAATAGAAAGTCCTACAGAGCGAGGCAACTTATTACTATCACCTTCAATATAATTATTAAAAGTTTGATGAGGATTCAGATTTGGATCCAGTTGTTGCGGCTGTGCTGCATCTAAAGTTGTGGGCGACTCGTTGACACGTGTTTTCGCCAACTGTGTTTTCACAGACAAATCAGTTTGCTCTGCCTCTACATCTTGCGTGAGATGGTGCTCTTGGTCGGTAACGATTCGATATTTTAACCTTATTTGGTCACAGAATGTACGACGCAATACTTTACTTAGCAAGTCTATATAATTTTCTTCCAAATACTCATACACGAAAGGGCTGGGTACTTGTACCAAAAGAGTTCGAGTCGATTCTTCAAACGACTCGTACACTATAGGCTTGAACCATGTATTATATTGCTGCTCAGAGACATTCTCACGGATAAGCGTAAGGGTCTTGTCCCAAGCTTCGTTAGGACTTACATTCATTTAATCATATCGTATTTTAGGTATGTCTTTCGATCAACCTCAATGCTAATCGACTGCAAATTTATAAAAGAAAATTTGAATAAACAAATGGCAATTTTTATCACAATGTCATCAAATTGTCGTAACTAACACAACCTACGCACTTTAAGACCTTTTGAAAAAAAATAACATCGCTTACTGACAAAACCGTTCTTAATAGTTTGATTACAAACAACTTAAATGCTTTTAGATAAAGATAACTACTTGAAGAGTGAAACATTCTTGTAACATTCTATAAGACTGTTAAAAAGAAGACTTTACAACTTTTCTGAAAATGTGAAACAAAAGTTTTTCTATTTAGACACTTTATAATTAAACATCTTTGAGTCAAATGCAATTTTGATTCAAAGATGTTCGTTATAACATTTACCCAAATCAATCTAAAAATCACTTGTTCTTTCGTCCAAAGAGCGAAAAATGAACATATCTCTTTGGTTGTTGTCTAAGATTAACCGCTAAAGAGTCAATATTCTTCATCGTCTGGTTGAGATTATAATAAAGGGTGGGATCTTTTAACAAGAGTCCAAAAGTACCCGAATTATTATTCATTTTAGCAGTAATTTCCTGTACATCTGCCAGTGCCTCATCCACTTTTGTCATGGTTGAAGCGACATCAATCTTCCTTAAATTATCGGTGAATTGCTCAGTGTTCGTTAAGACGAGATTCGTTTTGGACACTATACCAGGCACTTCCCTATTCACATTGGTAAGCAAAATATGCAGCTGTTTTGACGAAGTCGATAAATTGTTAGTTATCTCATCAATATTGTGGATGGAATGTGCAAGAGCTGGATCAGCCAACAAAGCGTTAAGATGAAACATCACCGAGTCTAACTTTGGCAATATTTGCTTGATAGTTGGCACCATCTCGGTCATTTTACCTACCGTACCTGTATCTATAGAGCCTGAAATCACTCCACCCGGCTGTACATATTGCCCCCGATGTGGTGCTATATTCAGTGTTACTTTGATATTTCCTAATACGTCACTACTAATTGAAGCAGTACTTCCCATAGGAATTTTCATTTTCCGATCGACTTCCGCCAAGACCTTTATTTTCTCTATATGACTATAATCAAAATAAATTTTCTTGATACGTCCCACTTGATAGCCCGCGGCAAAGATTGGACTTGACTCGGTAAGCCCACTGATATCGCTAAAAACGAGATAGTAGGTATCACTGCTCGATAACAAGTTCGAACCTTTTAAGAACTTCATGCCAAAGAACAAAGCAACCAATCCTGCGACGGCTACGAGTGCAATCTTAATTTCTTGAATATGATTTCTCATGTTGTTTATTTCTTTTTAAGTTGTAAAAAGGTTTGAATGGCTTCGTTTACATTGGTGCGTTGTCCGCCCTTGAAGGCAATGATAAAAGCATCGGGAAAACGATTGGTCAACTCTTTTTGCAACTTACGTATCTCATTATAATTGGTAGACGAGCCATAGGTGTACTTCCACAGAGTACCTTCCTGATACCACTCACACCCTTTGAGTCCTTTCAAAGCCTCGTCATTGAGTGCCATTTTCCTGCTACTGCTCAAAATTTGTACTTTGAATATAGGAACATCTGGGTTCACTGGCGTTGGAATATCATCACGAGTTTCTGCAATGACTTCAGGCTTAGATGTTTCAGTTACTGGTCGACTGTCGGTGTTGGTGGTCTCTTCTACTTTTTTCTCCTCTTTCTTCGATAAAACAGAAGTAGGTTCACGCTTTCTTTTTGCCTTTTTAGTCTTCGTTTCTTCTTTTTGTTTGTAAACTTCAGGAACAATTTCAGGAACGGTTGGCGTCACTTTTTTGGGCGCTTTATACGGCACTGTCAACCCCTCATAATACCTATTTTTATATTGAGCAAAAGCATTAAAAATTCCTCTGGCATACATGTCGGCAGCTTGGGGCGCATTCATAAAAAGCTCTTCTTCGGGTGTAGAGATAAAGCCTAACTCTAATAAACACCCTGGCATAGACGAAAGACGCAACACCGCCAAATTGTTTTGATGAGCACCCATATCCTTTAATCCAGTTGCCGCACAAATATGTTGCTGCATATATTTGGCAAGTTCCACACTCTTTTGCATATTCACATCTTGAATAAACTCAAACATGATGTTACTCTCTGGGGAAGTTGGATCGAAACCTTGGTAGGTTTGCTGATAATTCTCTTCAAGTAGGATGACCGAGTTTTCTCGCTTTGCTACTTCTAAGTTCTTTATAATACCTTTCCTACCAGTATTTTGACCTTGTCCTAATGTATATGTTTGCACTCCCCTCACTTTACGTCCACCAGCCAAGGCATTGATATGAACTGAAATAAACAAATCTGCATGATTCTTGTTGGCAATCTCTGCACGAGTTACTAAAGGGATAAACACATCTGTTTTGCGCGTATAGATGACTTTAACGTCTGGACATCGCTGCTCAACCAGCTGACCAAAAGCCAATCCAAACTTTAGAGTAAGGTCCTTCTCGCGTGAATAAACACCGATGGCACCATGATCTTTCCCTCCATGCCCGGGATCAATAACGAGTGTAAACTTTTTGTTTGCAGCCATACAACTCACTGCAAACATCATCATCGTGAACAAACAGAACTGGATCTTCTTATTCATAGGCGACAAATATAAGCATTTTCCACTGAAAACGTTGCTATTTTATTTAGTTTTTTCCATTTGTCAGATGCAATTCTACGCCAGCACCATCGCAATCAGCGCCCATGGGAGGATTGATCTTCATGATTTCTATGTCTACTTCCTCAATCACGGGATGGCTATCTATCAAACACTTCCCTATCCTACCTGCCACATGTTCCAATAGTTGCGACGGTTTCTCCATCTCCCTACGGATACACTCGTAAGCATCGGCATAGCTAATGGTATCGGCAATACAATCAGTCTGAAAAACATCAGAGAGTGGAAACTTAATCCGAACGCTCACCAAATAGTCGTTCCCTGTAATACATTCCTGCGGTAACATGCCGTGGAAGGCATGAAACCGCAGGTTACGTAAGAAAATATAACTCGATTGTATCTTCATAAAGGTTCTTTATCCACAGCGACTTGCACCGCAATTCTTACAGATGAGGCATCCCTCTTGGTAAATCAACGTCTCATGTCCGCAAACAGGACACTTCCGACCTTTCGCCTCGGTACCATCGTCTACATATTTTTTCAAGGCGCGTTCCACACCATTTTTCCACGTGTTAATACTCTCGTCTTTCAACTGTAAGGAACCCACTAAATTTATCACGTGGTCTATAGGCATACGATAGCGAAGCACACCGCTAATGAGTTTAGCGTAATTCCAATACTCGGGATTGAATTTCTCACTCAACCCTTCGACCGTTGTCTTATAGCCACGCTTGTTCTTAAATTGGAAATCGTAACGACTGGGACCATCTTCTTGCTTCTGTTTGATTATTTTACCTTTAGTCACTGACTTTGGCAACACGATACCCTCATCGTCATCTTGCAAACCAGTAAATATTTCATAGGGATAACCATCTAACAATCCGACGAAAGCCACCCATTTCTCTTTATTGTTTTGGAAACGTACAACATCGCATTCCAACTCCTTTGGGCGAACTTCTGTAACCTCAGGATGCTGGCAGGGCATCGTCACACGCTCCTCCATGTCATTATCTTTGACTTGTTCTGCAGGTTCTTTCTTCGTATCTTTCTTAGACACAGAAATCATCACCCCTGCTCTGGAGCCATCTCGATAGATGGTACACCCCTTGCATCCGCTCTTCCAAGCTTCTACATAGAGACGGTTCACCAGAGCCTCGTCTACATCATGGGGCAGGTTCACGGTGACGCTGATGCTATGGTCTACCCATTTTTGAATGGCTCCCTGCATCTTCACCTTTTCCAACCAGTCGACATCATTGGCAGTAGCTTTATAATAAGGTGACTGTTCCACTAACTGATCGATTTCCTCTTGAGTGTATCGCTTGGTGGTATCGATACCATTCACTTTCATCCATTCCAAGAATTTCTTGTGATAAATGATATACTCCTCAAAGCTATCTCCTACCTCGTCCACAAAATCTACATGCACATCGGTATCACTCGGATTAACCTTGCGACGACGCTTATACACGGGCATAAACACGGGTTCAATGCCACTGGTCGTTTGTGTCATCAAAGACGTTGTTCCTGTGGGTGCAATGGTAAGACACGCTATATTGCGACGACCATATTTTTGTAAATCTTCATAAAGCTGAGGGTCATCCTCTTTGATACGAAGTAAGAAAGGATTGTTTGCCTCGCGTTTGGCATCAAACACTTCGAACGCACCACGTTCTTGAGCCATGGTGACAGATGAACGATAAGCATTCAATGCCAATGTTTTATGGATATTAACCGAGAATTCTGTTGCTTCTTTGGTGCCATAGCGCAAGCCCATTGCGGCAAGCATATCACCTTCGGCAGTGATGCCTACACCTGTACGACGCCCTTGTCCGCTCTTACGTTTTATTTTCTCCCAAAGATGACTTTCTGTCTCTTTCACTTCCTTGCTCTGTGGATCTATCTTGATTTTTTCCAAGATACGGTCAATCTTCTCTAACTCTAAATCCACAATGTCATCCATCAGTCGTTGAGCAATTTGTACATGCTTTGAAAACTTCTCTATGTCAAAATACGCATCGCTCGTAAATGGATTTACCACATAAGAATAGAGATTGATGCTGAGCAAACGACAAGAATCGTATGGACACAAAGGAATCTCTCCACAGGGGTTGGTACTCACCGTACGGAAACCTAAGTCGGCATAGCAGTCGGGAATGCTTTCACGTAGAATTGTATCCCAAAACAACACCCCAGGCTCTGCACTCTTCCAAGCATTGTGCACAATTTTTTCCCACAATGACTTTGCTGCAATTTCTTTTTTCATGGAAGGCTCATCGCTATCCACAGGAAATTGTTGCACATAAGGCTTGTCATCTATAGCGGCTTGCATAAACTCATCATCTATCTTCACAGAAACGTTAGCACCTGTCACTTTCCCTTCTGTCATCTTTGCATCAATGAAAGCCTCACTATCAGGGTGCTTGATACTCACGCTGAGCATCAGTGCGCCTCGGCGCCCGTCTTGCGCTACCTCGCGCGTTGAATTACTGTAACGCTCCATAAAAGGAACCAGTCCTGTACTGGTAAGCGCAGAGTTATTAACAGGTGAACCTTTAGGGCGAATATGACTCAAGTCATGCCCCACTCCACCTCTTCGCTTCATCAGCTGTACTTGCTCCTCGTCAATGCGCATAATAGCGCCATAGGAATCTGCATCACCGTCTAATCCGATAACAAAGCAGTTGCTCAAACTGGCTACCTGATGGTCATTGCCAATTCCCGTCATAGGACTGCCTGCAGGAATAATGTACTTGAAATGGTCTAACAACTCAAAAACTTCTTGAGCACTCAACGGATTTTTATATTTATTTTCAATCCGTGCTATCTCGTTGGCAATGCGCCAATGCATATCTTTAGGCGATTTCTCATAGATATGCCCAAAGCTGTCCTTCATCGAGTACTTGTTTACCCATACTCTGGCGGCTAATTCGTCACCAGAAAAATATTGAAGAGCTTCCTGGTATGCTTCTTCGAAAGAGTAAGTCTTCGCTTGTTCCATTGCTATACGATTAAAAGAATATATTAGTTTGATGTGCTTACAATTGCTATATTTGAAATCTTATGAGTGCAAAACTACAATTTATTTTCGATATAAAAAAATCATTTTTAGTATTTCGAACGCTTTTTAGATACCACTTCCATATACGAAAGGTTTTTCTTGTAAAAAACAATCTTTTTTATTTTGTGTCGACAACAAACCTAACTCTCCATGAAACGAACCGTAAGGCTTGCAATCATTGTCAACCATATTCTTTCACTTGTTATAACAAAAATATCCTCTCGATGAAAGAGCTGCATCATTTAACCCACTGCATTTTTGATAAAGAAAGCAGTTACTTTTGTCCTATTATTTTACCAAAAATCGACCATTGAAAATCTTCAAAATAGAAAAATTTAATAGGCAAAGGGTAGACAAAAATACGCTGATTTGAACAAACGAAACGTCTTTTGAAACTGGAACATTGAGTTAACGCCCTTGGAAACATCTTTTAGAGGTGCTATTCACATACTTCAACGTCATTAAAGCATGCAAATAAGTGGCTTAGAGCAATGCTTTAGTCGCCTAAGAATGTTAAAATTTGGGATGAAAAGAGGAGGTTTAAGCATAACATATTCAATGACAATCAATTACAAACATCGCTCATAACTCGCGTATTTACAACCAACTGTGACGTTGGTTGTAAATACGCGAGTTATGAAAGGCACTTTGTAAAGAAAATTCAGCATTTATTTTTATTGAATACAGCGCAGTCGCAACTTTATATTCGCTGTACTGTTATTGCGTTTCGTGGTTCAAATATGAGTCTTAAATGTAAAAGCCATTGTTTTTTATGCTCGTAAAGTTTTCTTTTTAGAAAATCTTTATAACTTTGTAGAAATAAAAATAATCAAATATGAAAACCATCAACACCAGAAGAAGTATTCGAGTTTACCAAAACAGAGATGTGGACAACGACTTACTCAATCGTTTGTTGTCCGAAGCGACACACACCCAGACCATGGGGAATTTACAGCTTTATTCAGTGGTAATAACACGCAATAATGACAATAAAAGGAAACTCTCACCCGTCCATTTTCACCAACCCATGGTAGAATCGGCTCCAGTTGTGCTGACATTTTGTGCAGACTTTAGGCGAACCACAAAATGGGCAGAATGTAGAAATGCACAACCGGGTTATAACAACTTTTTGAGTTTCCTCAATGCCATGACCGACACGCTGCTGTTCTGCCAAACCTTTTGTCAACTTGCAGAAGAGGAAGGGTTGGGATTATGCTACTTAGGCACAACACTTTACTCCCCTGAAAAGATTATTGACATTTTGAAGTTACCCAAGTTAGTGATGCCCATTGCGACTATCACCTTAGGATGGCCCGATGAATCGCCAGCTGTTTCTGACCGTCTTCCACTATCGGCAATTGTTCATCACGAAACTTTTGAGGATTATACTCCAAAAAGAATCGACGAGAGTTACAAACAGAAAGAAAACTTACCCGAAAACATTCACTTTTGTGAAGTGAATCATAAAGAGACTTTAGCTCAAGTATTCACAGACCTTCGCTATACGCAAAAAGACAACGAGGCAATGTCAGAAAATTTCTTAAACACCTTGAAACAGCAGGGATTTCTATAAACATCACTCACCACCATTTTCCTACGATGCTTATACCTAAAACGAACATGGAGGAAACCTATACATCTCCTTCTTGTTGACCACTTATTGAAAACATACAAGTTATAAAAAGGAGTTGACCTGATTTGCGGTCAACTCCTTTTTATTTTATGAGTAAGTCATACTATCCTCGAAGATCACTGTCATTGATCCCACCAAATACGACCTTCTGTCTTATCGACATCTGCACCATATTTAGCATCACTCTTCAATGCACTGACAGCTTGATTATAATTTTCAATATTCAAATCGTTTGGAACAGGTAGAGAGTTTCTGCGTGGAATCACCAATGCAGTACCTGCAGACTTGATCGATTCAAGGAATGCCACTCCATCTTCGGGTACTGGCTGATCCTTAAACTTGGGGTAGCCTGTTCGTTTCCAAGTTGCCCACATCTCTTCTGGTTGCACAAATAGGTTTACCCATTGCTGAGAAATTATCTTCTCTAACGTGACATTCTTAAACTCTGGGCGGTCAAGGTAGGCTGCTATCTTCTCATCCGTGATAGGGTTATAATTGGCTGCCTTATCATTTACTTGGGCTGTCACCCACATATTGGTAGCCCATGTTCTGAATTGTTCCATAGAAGCCTTCACGCCTTCTCTGTACCAAGCTTTGGCATCCTTTCCCGCAACTGCACCACCTTTCTTCAAAGCTATCTCTGCCAACATGAGGCAAGTTTCCGAATAAGTAATAATCGGCGTAAAAGTAGACATCTTGTCCTGATTAATCATAAACTCTGTGTCTTCAATCGCACGAGCTGGCATGTTGTTGTTGCCTCGAATACCACCGTTCTTAACGAAGAAACGGCTTTCCACTTGTGAGTTCATTCTTATTTCCAAATTGGCTTCTGTACCATCCTTTTTGTGATAAGGCAAGGTCATATATGCATTCCGCGAATACTCACTGGTAGCACTGTCTGGATTAGCTGACGCCCCTACATATCTATCAATAAAGCCTTTGTAGGATTTCTCATAATTGGGATATTCCTTCTTGAAGGTGTCAAACCAATCATCATTTTCCTTGTTGTTGTTACCAGTGCCAAAGCCATTGCGACGAACCAAAATAGGTAATCTCGGGTCGTCATACGTTTCAAGGAATGCAACGAATGCGCGCGATGCTACATATCGGCTGGTGATATCTTGAATATCATCAGTATTATTGTTGTAATCATTGGGATGATGATAAATGCACGACTCGTCGTAAGAGCTAATAACATTGCTGGGTGATGTCAACACCTCGTCAATCACACTATTATAGAATGCCTTGTCTGCTTTCTCCAATCGCTGTGCCATCTTTACTCGCAACGTGTTACCAAACTTAATCCACTTGGCAATGTCGCCTCCATAGAAGAAATCTGCATCCTTCAATTGCACCTGCTTATCGTTCGAAGCTTTGAGCGTAGCTACACACTCCTTTACCATGGCATCTAACTTCTTGTACATCGGTGTACCGTCAATTGCTTTTTGATACAAATCGTACTTGGGAGTAGTGAGCCGTTCGGTCTGCGCCTTCAAACCTTCAGTGAGAGGTGCTGCACCATACGTGTCAAGAACCAACCATTGTTCGTAAGAGAGCAACATCTTAGCTATGGCACCAATATCAGCGAAGCGTTCTGGTTCGTTTTGAACTGGAATAACTTGCGTAATGAGATAATCCAAACGCAAGCCAAAACCGCCGAAGTTATCACCGTTCACCGTATAATAGTAGTTGTATGCTGGGGCGAATGGTTCTGTACGACCAGTCTTATCAAGCGAGATGTACGTTCCTGCCGATGGTCCACCTGCAGAAACAATATATTGCATATAGGTCATCGTGCCACTGTATTTACCTAAAAGGTGTGCACGGCTACAGTTGTTGAAGTTGAGCGTAGCTCCCATAAAAGCGTTGGCTGGGGTTGCAGTAGGCAACTTCTCTTTGTCTGTATTCAAGTCTTGGAAGTCGTCTAAGCAACTGGTTATTCCAAAGGTAGCCAACAAGGTGGCAACTATCAATATATATTTTTTCATAGGATTCGGAATTATTAAAATCTTACAGTTAAATTAAACGCATAGGTACGATAGAATGGTACTGCTCCAATGTCCATGGGCTGCAACGGGTTGTTGCTGGAAATAGACATAGGGTTCAGCCCATCTGTGAGCTTATTAATGAGGTAGCATACGTTGCGAGCCGTAAATCCGAGCCTTAAATAATTAGCTCCAAACTTCTTGCATATTTTCTCTGGCAAGCGATAACCTAAGGTTATCTCGCGCAGACAAAACCAAGTATTATCCTGTATGGCCTCTGGAAAAGCAGGCATACCCCATCCATAGTTCCAAGCATACCACGATCCTGTCATCACTGGCACAATGTTCTTTTGTGCAATGGCATCAGCATAAGTCATGCCTCCAACGTCTACCAAAGCTCCAGGTGTGCCGTCTGCATTTTGTACAGGGGCTTTTGCGCCTTCCTCAAATACTGCATCGAGCATCAAACCGTCGTACACTGTCTCGCCCTTGTAGTTGATACGGGCGATTCCACCATGTTCCTTGTCACGTCCAACGAGTGTTGATTTCAAGTTTCCTCTTGGTACGGTATACTTCCATAGATTGGAGTAATAGTTACCACCAAAGCGACCATCGCCTTGAATGTACAAGTCAAGCTGCTTCCAAGATAACGATGTGTTGAGACTGAGTGTGAAATCGGGCTCTACCTTTCCAAGGATGTGACGTTCTCTCTTTCCTTGGTCATACAGTGTCACTGGCGAATACATTGCAACGCTATGTGGTTTACCGTATTGCTGGTCATAGCGAATCAACATCTTGCCATTGCGTGGGTCACCACTCGGACCTTCAAAATATGCGATAGGAGTACTATAGGGAGAATTAAGATATGAGGTGAGAACACCAAACTTGCCACCTTCATAAGCCCAGATCTCTGGTGCAGCATCATAACCGCCCATGAGTTGCCACTCCTTCACATGTTCATCTAACTCTACAATCTTTCCTCTGTTCAGGGTAAAGTTTCCACCAACGGTCCAGCGCCAATCTTTGTTACGTATGGGCGTTACGTCCATCTGAATTTCAACACCTGAGTTTTGAATGTTGCCTGCATTAATGAGTTGGCTGCTTGCACCTGCCTCGCTAACCGACCCCACACGCATAATTTGGTTAAAGGTATTGGTCTTGTAATAAGCAAAGTCGAGCGTTAAACGTTCGTCGAAGAATCTGAGATCTGCTCCCAACTCAATGGACTGCTGAATCTCAGGCTTCAAGTTATCGTTGAACATAGTTCCTAAGTTTGGGGTTGCGGACAGAACCGACCCACTCTTATCGGGCTTGTAAATAGACCTTTGGTCAAATACACCATATCCATTACTGGTGGCATAGGCCGATGTACCCATACCCACACGTGCGATGGATGCGCGAAGTTTTCCGAAAGTAAACCACTTTGGCAGATCTTTTCTAAACGAGTCTGAGAACACCCACGACAAGTTGGCAGATGGATAAAATACGGTATAGTTATTTTTTCCATTGGTAATATAGGTTGGGTAAGTAAGTGTAGACAACCAGTCATTACGTGCAGTGAGTTCAAGGAAGACTTGATCTCTCCATCCAAGATTCACAATGCCATAGATACCAAACGTACGCTGATTGGCTGGCATATAGTCGAACGTGGGTTCAATCTTGTTGGTTGAATTAGAAAAAGCAAACACGCCTGGGATGACCAATCCTCCATTAGTACCCTTCGCCCAATTGTTGCGTGGGGTATTGCCATACAGCTCAGCAGCTACAATACCAGATAAGGTGAGCTCTTCTGTACCAATGGTAAACTTGTTATCAGGCGAATTGAGCATAGCCAAGAAGTTATAGCTTCCTTCGGTGCTTCCGCTTCGCCCATAGTAACCAGCCCCTGTGGGTCCGTAGTCAGGTCCTGTACCATACTGACGCTCCTCATAGTTCACACCATAGTAATTGTAGTTGGCTTTTAGGCTGGCTTTAAGCCATGGCATAATATTAGCACGCAACGTAACATCGGCCAGAATAGACTGCTCCGACCGCTGCCTTACGCTCGTGTCACGTGTATGTAGGTAGCCTCGCAGACTTCCCCACGGGGAAGTAGACTCAACAGCATGGGTCACAGGGTCGCGGTACATGCTGGCATAGTGGGCGATATCCATATTACGCGGCAGATTATAAGCAGATATCATACCTACGTTATTACCCCAGTCCCAACCACCTTGGCTACCACCGTTGAGCGATCGAGAGAAAGCATACTTGAAACCGATTTCGAGCGAGAATACCTTATTTAATTCTGTCATTCCCTTGAAGGACACATTGTGACGGTCGAAGCTGTTGCGAATAAAAACACCATTGTTCTTCATAAATCCATACGACAGGCGGAACGATGATTTCTCGCCGCCACCACTGATGGCCACATTGGTATTATTGTTCAACCCGGTTTTGTACAAATCTTTCCAATTGTTGGGTTTTGGAGAGAATGGGGTCTTTTGTCCGTCAGGCATGTATTGATTTATCAATTGCCCATCCATCCTCGGGCCGAAGCTGTTAGGCGTCCGCTGCAATGAGCCATCTGCCAAGAATCCACCCTGATAACCGTTGAATGTTGTTCCAGCTCCATATACATCTTGCAGGTCGATGGGAGATTTATAAATATCTGTCATCTCAATTGACTGACTCACCTCTATACCTAAACCACGTTTACCAAACTTGCCACCCTTTGACACGATGACCACAGCACCATTGGCACCCCTGGAACCATACAGTGCTGTTGCTGCGGCACCTTTCAACACCGTAACACTCTCATAATCGGCAGGGTTCAGGTTCTTGAGTTGCGACCCCCAGTCTGTACCGCTTAGGTTTCCAGTCAACGGCTCTTGAATAATCATGCCGTCAATCACAAAAATAGGCGCATTGTTTTTGTCAATAGACTTTGCACCACGAATAGTAATGGCTGATGAGGAAGTTACCCCTGATGCGCCTGCAGTGTTGATCTGCACACCAGCCACCTTACCTTGTAACGCATTCACTGGGTTCACGGCGTTGATGCGCTCAATCTCGTCTGTGGACACCTTTGTAGTAGCGTAACCCACTTGTTTGGCTTGTTTAGGCATGCCATAGGCTGTTATCACCACCTCATTGAGCGTCTTGTCATCGTTCACAAGTGTTATCTCAATCACCTTTCTACTACCGTCGTAAACAAATTTGTAGGGTTTGTAACCTAAGTATGTTACTACGACCACGGTACCCTTGCCAACATTGGGTAACGTAAACCTGCCATCAAGGTCGGTAATTGCGCCCAATGATGAGTTCTTTACCCTGACCGATGCACCAACTATCACTTCTCCCGTATTGTCCTTGACAACACCAGAACATGTTCCATTCTGCTGGGCTACGGCAACTGCCTCCACGAATCTCTCATTAGAAGCATGGATAGGCAAATTTAACGCCGCAAGCACTGCAATCAACAGAACGGATGCTGAACAATTGATAACCTTTAACATATAGAATTAAAGTTAAACAAATTAAACTTAAGGCTCTATTTATCAAACCGACTTACCGTCGCCAGAGAGCCTATATTGAGCTAACGGTAGTACCTATGGAGGGCTGTTATTATAACACAGCCGTAAATTTGTTTCAAATATAAACATATTTTTGCATACTTACAACTTTTTAAGGCAAAAAATATAATAAGATTTTAATGTGTTTGTAATATCACCCCAAAAAGGTAAAACCTCCTATTGTAGGAAGAACATCTAACCTGCCTCAAACAACATCATTATTGTGCATACGCTTTGAGTCATTCAACCCAATACAGACGGTGATAGAAAACCATTATTGAAGTAAAACATGTGTAACTACATGATTTTAAGGAGAACAAAGGAAAAGTAATGAAGATTTTGTTTCAAAATCATACAATTTCTAACATTTGTAAAAAAAATATAGATAAAACGCTTGTAAAGTTTCCAAAATTTTCTTACCTTTGTAAAGAATTTATAAGGTGAATTTCAATGTACAACTTTGGTTTTAACGACATAACGTCTACAAAACAAGTAAATAAAAGTCGTGCATTGTCACGATGACCAAAGTATTATTACATAAATTCTTTTTTAATTATTAACATAAAACTTTCAGTAATGAAAAAAAGTATGACGAGAATCTTTTCCTTAGTAGGCATTTTACTACTGGGAAGTCTCAAGTCAACGGCACAAGTGAATGACGTGTCGTTTATCGTATCTCCCGCTGCAGAGTACATCTGGTGGGACAAGGACCTTTCTATTGACAACATGCCTCTGTATGGTGGTAAACTTGGCTTCGGCTTCGGACCACTTTTTGAATTGCGCGCATTCTATCTGCGTGGTAATGACGCCAATGGCCAAGTACGTAGACAAAATTGGCTTACAGACGAAGGATGGGCGAAAAACATCAGAGATACCAAGGTGGATTTAATCAAGTACGGAGGTGAAATCAAATTGAATCTCTGGAAAAATAGCTATTTTGCACCATATCTTACAGCAGGTGGTGGAGTTCAGCAAATGAAGTACAACACCTATGCTGGTGATGCAGTGATGACAGATGTCTCCATGAAAGACGAGCAGCTCTTTGCTTCGCTCGGTGTTGGTGCCAAGTTTAACCTCAGCCCTCGTGCAGCTCTCTCTATTGAAGCAAAGAACACCATGTTCAATGCCAGCAAAGGTAGCTACTTGATGAGACCAGAGTATGATAAATCTAACGGTGGCAACCACCTATATAATTGGACAGCAGGTGCTACACTCGATTTCTATTTGGGTGGAAAAGTTGATGATTCCAATGATGCCATCAGTAGAGAGTATCGCAACATGTTCTCAGATGGTTTCAAAGGACTGAAGTTTGTGGTTGAACCTGCAGTAGCTTATCTTGATTTTGACAAAGATATGCCCATGACTGACACTTATCTTATGGGTGGTAGCGCAGGTTTTGACTTGTCTTCATTGGTAGGTATCCGTGGATTCTATTATCAAGCCAACAAAGAGACTGACAAACTTTCACTCTCTTTCACCAAAAACTTAGCATTGTATGGTGGAAACATCATCACTCGCCTTAACTTCCCAAGAGGCATTAACCCCTACTTACAGTTAGGTGGAGGTTATATGAAGGTTGGGGACAAATATGCCGATGAGAAAGGCAACACCACAGCCGAAAGCTCTCCATTTGTATTTGGAGGAGCTGGTATTGAAATTCCAATCAGCAAGTACGTTGCACTCTTTGGTACTGCCAATGCTGTGTTCACATCTGAAAAGGGAGTCAAAGAAGAGAATATTCAAAGCCCTGACCATATCAACACCAGCATGCTATACAATGCAGGTTTGAGAATCAACCTCGGATTGGCTGCCGATGGCGAAAAGAAATATAATAAATACGTAAATCGTCGCTTAGATGCGCAGCGCGAAGCTTCTAACGAAGAACTGAACGATTTGAGATCACGCTATGATAAACAAATTGACGAATACAATAGTCAGATAGAAGATTACAACGAAAAGATATTGAACTATGACCAGCAAATGGCTCAGTACGATGAGCGCGTAAATAAGCTCAAGGCTGACTATGAGAAGCGCATTAACAAATTGGACAAAGACTTAGAAAACGCATTAAAAGCTAACGATACCATTCGGGTAACTGAAATCGCACGCCTGAAGACTCGTCACCAGCAAGAACTTGAAAACATTGAAAATGACGAAATGGCTATCAAACGGAAATTAGTGAACGAACTTGGCGAAAGCAAGGGTAACAATGTGAAGATGACACGTAGTCAGCTCAGCGAATTGGTTAACCGTATTGCAAGAGAAGCCAGAAATGATGCACATAATTATGATTATGAATATGATTACGACTATGACGTAAATAATGCACAACCACAGGAATCTTACCGACCAGTAGCTCCTCTGCAAAGAATGGCACCCGTTCAGAATAATGAAACTGAACAGCTCAGAAGAGAGCTCCGTATCATGAACGAGAAATTAAATAAGGTGATTAGCCAAAGAAATAATGCTGTAGGAACCACCATCGTTACTGACGGTAGCGGCGTTGTTGCCAATGAGTTGGCACCTGCAACAGTCTATAATTCTGGTGCTTATCAGGCAACCAACAGCAAAGGTTTGAAGCTTAATCGCATTGGAATCTTCACAGGGTTAGGCTTTGGTGACTTGACTTCTTGGAATATTGGCGTGCGCGGTTATATGCAAGTTGCATCAACAAACCTCGACTTTGTACCAGAACTCTATGCAGCCATGGCGGACAACAGTGGAATGGGTATTTCTGCAAATATCATCTATAATTTCAAGATTGCCTCGTTAGGTAAGTTTGAACCTTATGCAGGCTTTGGTCTTGGCATCTTCCACGGCAAGGATACACACTTTGGCTCTAACTTGCTCTTTGGTGTAAGCACAGAAATGTTAGGTGGGAAAGTATTCTTTGATTATTCTGCACGTAGCTTAACGAAGCAGAATCAGTTAGCTGTGGGTTATTCATTCACATTCTAAATTGAAACACATGCTGAAAAAAAATTGTCTGGTAGCACTTGCTCTTCTTGCACTCCCTATCACGTATGCAGATGCGACACCTGTGGTAAGTGTTGCACCTGTTGCAGATGACACCATCATCGTCAATAGAGATGAATTGATGGACGTGCTAAGAAGAGTATCTACCAGTGAAAAAAGAAAAAAAAACAGGTCAATGAGGAATATGCGTCAGCAGAAAAGAGAACAAAATTATCATCGGATAAGCCCAGGACAAACGATACCTGTGTATAATTCCTCTTCCAGACGTGTTGAATACATTCCATTGTACGAGCCTCAAGTTGGAAAGATACAGGGTTATCAACCTTATTTACCAATACAGAACTTGCAGCCTAATTCCTTGGATGCTACAGATTCTCAAGATGCTCAACAATTGCAAGAACAGATTGACCAACTGCAAAAACAAATTGAAGTCTTAAGTCAAACGGTGAAAGATCCAACACTTAGACAGCAAGTTGAATCCATGGCAAAGCAGCAAAATGCGCTACGTGCCAAGAAGGATACGCTCATCATGAGAGCACCTGCTAATAATCCAACAGAACAATGCTGTCAAGAAAAGGCGCTTGTTGAACCCGCTCATCCTGTTAAGGTGACACCTTTTGACACTAATTTAAGACAGGTTTTCTTTGAAATTTCGTCTAATCAATTATCTAAAGAAGCCGAGCATACACTCGATGCGGTAGTAGATGTACTGAAAAACAATCGAAATTTAAAAGTAGAGTTAACGGGATTCTCCAGCAAAGATGGACCAAAAGCTTTTAATAAAGATTTGGCTATGCAGAGAATGAATAGTGTAAGGGCGTATTTAGTCAATCATGGCGTAAATGCAAACCAAATTTCTGCACTTTCATACGGCATTGATAAAAAGTCGGAAATGAAAACTTATGCACGTAGAGTAGAGCTTTGCATCTCTCTATAAGCATTGGTATCATACACGGAATCCAAAGGTTGAAGTGTTCGTACGAATGGACATTTAATTGAAATGTTTAACGACTTGCAATTCAACCTTCACATACCGTAAAAATAACCACTCGTGGTTTTTGCAACAATCGATTTCCCATCATGGGAAGCTTTGTACAAAAAATCGATTTCCATACCATTGCAAAAAGCCCGAGTGGTTATTTTTTTATACTTCAGGATACACACTTTTCGAACCCTATTCCTCCTCAAGATTACGCAAAAGGAATGAGACTATCATGAACACTACTCTCAGATACGCATGCTGTTGTTTCATCTTATTGATAAAAAAAACTCGAAAGAAGGCTCTATAATCACAAGTTTTTATGTAAATTTGCCCTATTAACCATTATAATAACTTGAAAGATGACAAACAAATGAATGATGTTCATAACAAGCCAAAACTACGAAAGCCACGCTGGCTTTATACAAAAATAGAAGGTGGCGAAAGGTATGGTTTGGTTGAATCGACGATAGAGCAAGGAGGATTACATACCATTTGTACCAGTGGACAATGCCCGAACAAAGGACATTGCTGGAAGAACGGGACGGCTACCTTCATGATTTTAGGCGATCGTTGCACTCGCGCATGCCGATTTTGTGCTACACAGACGGGACACCCATTACCTCCAGATGAGCAAGAACCCATAAAAATAGCAAGAGCCGTTAAGGCAATGAATCTGAAACATGCCGTTATCACATCGGTGGATCGTGATGACCTGCCCGACAAGGGCGCTGCACAATGGGCAAAGACCATAAGCGAAACAAGAAATCTGTGCCCTGACACCATTATCGAAGTATTGATACCCGATTACAGAGGAGAACTGTTACAAAAGGTGTTGGCAGCAAAGCCCGATATTGTTGCGCATAATCTTGAGACCGTTGAGCGACTAACTCCCTCGGTACGGAGCAGAGCCACTTACCAAAACAGTATGGAAGTGCTGAAAGAAATCGCTGCAACAGGCGTAATGACAAAGACGGGCATCATGGTGGGATTAGGCGAAACGCAGGACGAAGTGTTAACGACTATCCACGAAGCTTACCTTGCTGGATGCCGTATGCTTACCATTGGTCAGTACCTTCAACCGTCTTCCAAGCAATTGGATGTACAGGAATATGTTCATCCTGACATCTTTTCTTTATACAAAGCAAAAGCACTCGAGATGGGGTTTGCCAACGTTGAAAGTGCGCCATTGGTACGTTCTTCCTATATGGCAGAAGAGTCGTATGTCAGAATGATGTTAAGAAAAAGAGCAAAGACTGGAAGTTAGTTGTGAAATAAGTCCACAAATGCGATTCCCTTGGATTGTTAAATGGCTTGTCTATCCACCGCAACATGGCAATGTCTCAAAACATATTCCGCAAAGTGTAAAATGAAATGAGAAGCATCCTTGTGGCTGAATGCCTTCAAGATGCTTCTCAACATATTTGCGCACAATGTATTCTTGAACAAATGTCACCAAGTGATGCCAGATTAGTCGTGATAATACACTCGTTTCACGCGGTTACTAACGCTCGTAAGAACCTCATAAGGAATGGTCTCAAGAATGTCTGACAACACTGTGACGGGCAGATGCTCACCGAATATCTCAACTCTGTCTCCTTCTTTACAGTCAATTCCCGTCACATCGATCAATGCTACATCCATACAAATATTGCCCACATAGGGAGCACGCTGCCCATTGACCAAACAATAACCATGCCTATTTCCTAATCTACGATTCAGTCCATCCGCATAACCTATGGGAATGGCGGCGATAACACTATCATGCGCTATCGTTCCCTTTCGACTATAGCCCACCGTATCGCCTGCTTTCACTTCACGTTTTTGAAGGATGGTTGTCCTTAAAGTACTCACTTGATGAATCACTTGGTTGGTTCTTGGATTGATACCATACAATCCCAAACCTAATCTACACATATCTAATTGGCGTTCTGGGAAGTGTTCAATTCCCGCAGAATTGTCCATGTGACGAATAATTTTATGGGTGAATGCAGCTTGCAAAAGCTTGCTACCTTCGTCAAACAAAGCAAATTGTTGTGCGGAGAACGAATCAAAGTCATCACTATCCGACCCCACAAAATGTGAAAAGACAGAACGTGGAATGATTGCATTTTGTCGTTTCAACCGAGAAATCAATGTCTGCATGTCTTTTTGAGGGTCAAATCCCAAACGATGCATACCCGTATCCAACTTGATATGTACAGGATAGTCCGTAATACCTTCTTTCTCAGCAGCTTTTACAAGGGCATCCAATAATCTAAAAGAATACACTTCTGGCTCTAAGTCATAATCGAAAAGCATCTTGAAAGAACTCATCTCGGGATTCATCACCATGATGTTAGCAGTGATTCCATTCTTGCGAAGCGTTACACCCTCATCGGCTACTGCCACCGCTAAATAGTCCACACGATGGTCTTGCAAGGTCTTCGCTACTTCCACAGCACCAGCTCCGTAGGCATCTGCCTTAATCATACACACCAGTTTTGTACCATGCTTGAGCAAAGAGCGATAATAATTCAGATTTTCCACAATGGCATTCAGATTTACTTCCAAGATAGTTTCATGAACCTTCCGCTCCAGTCTCTCGGTGAGTTGATCAAAATTAAATCGACGTGCCCCTTTTAACAAGATTACTTCGTCATGGAGTTGCGCAAATACTTCGCTCTTTTCAAAAGCTTCTACCGTAGGGAAGAAGAATTTCTTTGGCGTTTCAATCAAATTCCGATTAGCAGAAAGCTGCTTTCCAATACCAATCAATTGAGACACGCCCCGCTTGACAGCCAAGTTGGACACCTCTTTATATAACTCCGATGGCTGACGTCCGCTCTGGTCTATGTCGCTAATGATTAATGTTCTGCTGCGGTTTTGCTGGTCTGGACGACGGTTCATGAAGTCCAAAGCAATGTCCAAAGAGTTGATATCCGAATTATAGGAGTCGTTTATCAACGTACATCCGTGCTGACCTTCCTTTACTTCAAGTCGCATGGCGACTGGCTCCAACTGCTGCATTCGTTCATCCAAGGCACTCATGGACATCCCCATTTCTAACGCTACCACGGCACATTCGATGGCATCCGCTACAGAAGCCTCATCGATGAACGGTATTGAAAACCAATCCTCGCGTTCATGATACACATAAGTGATGGTTGTCATCGTTGCTTTCTTTTCCACAGTCTTGATGAAGAAAGGCGCACTTTTATCGCTCATCGACCATGCCAACTTCTTTCCTCGTAAATCGGAATCGTTGACAACCTTTTGAATAATAGGGTCATCAGCAGGATAAACTAAAATTTCTGCATCCTTTAAGAGAATCATTTTCTCCCTGCATTTATCTTCCATGGACGCAAAATTTTCTTGATGTGCATCGCCAATGTTTGTCAATACAGCAATGGTAGGCTGAATCATGTGCTGCAATGCCGCCATTTCTCCTGGCTCACTAATCCCTGCTTCAAAGATTCCAACCTGTGTCTCCTCATTCAGCAACCACACAGACAATGCGACACCTACCTGCGAATTATAACTCCGAGGCGAACGAGTAACGAAATACTGCGGAGAAAGTAATTGATACAACCATTCCTTCACCATTGTCTTGCCATTCGAGCCTGTAATACCTACAATGGGAATATGAAACTCCTCACGATGACATTTTGCCAATCTTTGTAAAGCCTTGCAAGGATTTAGCACCCTTAGAAAGTTGGCTTCAGGATACAGATGTTCATAATCCACGGGTACGGATGATACCACAAAGTTTCTAACACCTCGTCGATAGAGTTCTGGTATATAATGATGTCCATCGTTCCTGTCTGTCTTCAAAGCAAAGAACAGCGTCTCTTCTGGGAAACACAGTGAACGACTGTCTGTCAATAAGAAACCTATTTTGGCACTATTAGAACCATAACGCTGTGCCCCTATTTGCGTTATCACCTCTTCAATACTATAAATCATATCTTTCTTGATTTTCCATTGCAAAGGTAATCTTTTTCTGTATCCTCCCAAAAGAAATGATACAAATAACTTGAATGCCTCCACCAACAGCTACCTGTCAATGAGGTAAAGAATCTAATCTACAATGAAAAGCGACCTAACTACTGGCACAAAAGAAAATCACACAGACTCTTATTGATAAAAGAATCTGTGTGATTTGACGTTCCGCCTCTACTCAGCGTAATCGTTTCATGGAGATTACCAACCTGGATTTTGCTTTAATTCCTTGTTAAGCGTTATCTGTCCTGTCGGAACAGGATAGAAATAATGCTTCTTGTCAAAGGTGCGAACTTGCTTCAAGGTATTCGAACCAATCATATATCCTTCAGCATTCACATCAACTTCAGGATTCTTCAAATACTTTAAGTTAGCGCCAAGATAGATGTTGGGATGCTTTTGTGAATCTAACAAGTCAAGTTGATGCCAACGTATCAAGTCCCAGTAACGATACCAGTTGTCAAACATCAACTCGCAACGGCGTACTCGTCGGATTTCCCACAACAAGTTGCTAACATTCATGTTATTAGCGGGGTCAGCCTCTGGGGTTGTTGTCATGTTTGGCAAGCCTGCGCGTTTCTGCAAAAGGTTCACACTCTTATCCAAATCTGCTTGGGTTAGATTGCCTAACTCAGCTTTTGCTTCCGCATAATTCAAGTAAATCACTGACAACCAATAGATAGGACAATCGGTATATTGCTTACCTATGTTGTTTCGGTCAGTGGTAGTCATTTCCTTAGGGTTATCATATTTGGCTACACCATACCCTGTGGTCGAAGTAAATTCATTCGAACCAGCACGCGAATAAGGCTTTCCCTTAAACACCAAAACCGTATCTATAGTTACAGCCAGACGCTTATCGCGCACTGCAAGCAAAGAATTGATGTTAAAAACACCATTCGCATCTTCCTGTACCGCATCGGTATTGTTCAATGTCGTGGTTGCCTTTGGCTTTCCATCCAAGAACAAATAAGCATCAAAAGCGTCCTTTGTCATACCGTGTGTACCACTGGTATTCAAGGTATAATCAACTGTTGAGTGCATTAAAACGTTCTGAGAATAAGGTTTGTAGAAAATGATTTCAGGATTTTTACTTAGATCTATCGAATTATAGATACCCTGATAAGAATCATTGAGCTTGTAACCCTTCTTCATCAATGCTTCACAAGCCGACACACACTCATTCAAATACTTTTGGGCACGTGCCACATCAGGACCTTTGCCAGCATTTTCTTCAGCAGTACGGTATTTACAATAGGTTCCTTCAAACAAAGTAACATCTGCTTTCATTGCCAATGCCATATCGGCTGTAAAACGCTGTTTGTTGCTTCCCTGTATGTACTTGGCTGCAAAATTCAAATCGTTTAACACGCTATCCATGACAATATCGCGATCTACTCTCGGACCATACAACACGTCATTATCGTCAGTTGACACCACATGACCTACCCATGGCACGTCTCCATATTCTCTTACGAACTGATAATACTGCCAGGCACGATTCAAGCGGGCGATGCCTTCATAACTTGCCTTCACTGTTTCGGACAACATAGAGGATTTCAAACCCTGGATAATATAGTTGGCTCGCCGTATTTCTGTTAATGGACTTGACCAGTTACCAGAGGCAGAAACCACGTTGGTGTAAGACCACAGGTTATCTTGATAGCTCACTTGGTCATCATTCAAGGTCTTAAAATAGAACCATCCACCACCGCCAGCATTGCCATAACCTACATAGTTATTCAGGAAGTGGTTACACTGGTTGTCTAAGTTGCTGGAGTTACTCCAATATGTTGGGGTATTGGTAAAGGTGTCGTATGGGCTGATGTCTAAGAAGTCGTTGCAACTCGACATCGCCGCTATCAAACCAATACCTAAAATAATGCTCTTTTTCATGATTGCTAATTTTTAGGAATTAAATTATAAGGTTACTTGAACACCGAAAGAGAACGTACGCGTAATGGGCGCTGTACGTCCCCAGCCACCGTACTTCTCACCATCACCCGTGTTCACTTCTGGGTCTACGGGTAAATCGTGTCCTTTGTGTAACAAGAATAAGTTATTACCACTGAAGTAAATACGTGCTCTCTGAATATAAACCTTCTGTGTTAGGGCTGTAGGGAGTGTATATCCAAGCGTAATATTCTTCAATCGCAGATACGACATATCTGTCAGATAGCGTGACTGTGGATAATAGTTATTCGCTCCGTTGTTAATACCTGATACCGTACCTTTTATATCATTGCCAGGGAATAATCGAGGATAACGATTGCCTTGGTTAATCTCATAACCCTTTATCGTTTTCCAATCATCCGAATAAAGCACCCTGTTATAACTATCCTGATGTGCATAAGATGCCAAGTCAGCACTACGCATCAATGGGAAGTTAAGCGATGAGATAGTCCAAGCATCACGCTTGCCAACACCTTGGAAGAACAAATCCAAATCGAATCCCTTCCAATTACCACCTAAGTGGAAGCTATATTCGTAACGAGGCAAGATATTTCCTATCACTTTCAGGTCGCCATGATCATCGGCAGTGCCTTTACCACCATCGATAACACCACTACCATCTAAGTCTTTATACTTGATATCGCCAGGACCATAATGGAAAGAGCCCTGCTCCAAACCTTTTTGTGAAGCGATGCCTTGTGCATAGTTCCATGTACCATCTGCGTTACGACCCGTGAAATCTGATTCTTCAAAATATCTATCCGTCTCGAATCCCCAAATATCACCATAAACCTTACCCGAGTAATTGGTATTCAACAGCTTCGCATCATTGCGCCACTCCTGTACCGTAGTCTTAGAATCACTTAAGTTAAAGTTAGCATATACATTCACCTCTCCGAAGGTGTGGTTCCAGTTGATATTAAATTCCCAACCACGTGTACGTAGCGTTCCTGCATTTTGATAAGGTGCAGCGGCGCCTAATACATTAGGAAGTACTTGCGAAGGAGCCAGCATATCGCGATTTTCACGTTGGAACCAGTCAAAGCCCATCATCAATTCGTTATTGAAGAAGCCTAAATCCAAACCTAAGTCAATAGTGCGAATGCGCTCCCATGTCAAGGAATTAGCAACTAATTTTGGCATGTCGTACATGGTCAGCTTATTGGCATTAGCAGCGTTGTTCTCTACCCAATACACTTTATCTGAACTCCTTTGATTGATGAGTTCTTCGAACATGTAATTACCAATGGCCTCATTACCAATTTCACCAAACGACGCACGAAACTTACCGTTGCTCACTACCTTCTTCAAAGGCTCAAAATAAGCCTCTTCTGAGAAGCGATAACCTGCCGAAGCCGATGGGAAGAATGCCCAATGAGCATCGTGCGGGAAGCGTGAAGAACCGTCATAACGACCATTCAATTCTAAGAGATAGATACCCTTATAATCGTAGTTCAATCGTCCAAAATAACCTGCCGAAGCCCTTGCTGAGTGCTCCCACTTAATGTCTTGTCCCTCTTGAGAAGCCAAATTCAACTCAGGCATTTGCTCATCGAACAAGCCACTACGCTTTCCATAAAGGTAAATATAGTCAGTCTTCTCAGCATTCACACCAGCCATCGCTTTGAAATGATGATTTCCCCAACTCTTATCATAGTCCATATAAGCATTGAGGGTCCAAGTATTGCTCTTTGAGTTGTCACGCCAAACGGTAGTTTGACTTGGGTTTACAATATATCCTGGCTTCACTCCACCCCAGTTAATACCATGAACAGAAAAGTCTTCAGAGCCACTATTCATATTTTGGATCATATACGTGAAATCAGCATTCAGGGTCAACTCTTTGGTTAAATTGGCTCTTGCAAAAGTATTCAAACGGGTTAAGTCAACCGTTGTACGACGGTCTGATGCCTGTTTCCGCAAAGCAATCACGCGTTGATCCAATCCATCTATCGTTCCCGAAGGGATAAAGAAAGAACCCCAACGCCACAAAAATTGATAAGTACTTCCCCATGTATCAGGACGCTTGTACATCTTGCGTGTAAAGTTGATGCGTGCACCCACTTGTAACCAATCAGTGACATTACTTGTAATATTAGCCGATGCGTTGTATTTGTTCAACTTGTCTGGATGTATTTTCGTCAATCCCTGTTTTTCATCGTACCCAAATGACAAATAATAATTGGTTTTACCAGACGACCCTTGTACTGAGAGTATGTGGCTTTGTGAAGGAGCAGCATTGTTAAAAAAGATTTTCTTGATATCCCAGTCTGCATAATAATAAGGTGTTGCACCTTTCATGATATAATCACCCACATTATCATCGCTGACATATTTTCTCATCTCTCCATAACCTATCTTGCCACCATTCTGTGCTTTCCACTTTTCAGCGTAAGGTAGAAGTTTATCGAAGTACATACCAAACAATTCTACCTCGTACTGACCTGCGTTGGCTTTGCCTTCCAAAGCCATTTTAAGCTGTGTCGGCACATCGGGATAGTCTGGCAAATAGGTTGCTTGATCCCAAGAGAAGTTGTTGTTATACGTCACAGTTGTGCGTTCTGCGGGGTGTGCTCCCTTGGTTTGAATCAAGATTACACCGAAAGCCGCACGTGTCCCGTAGATAGAAGTGGATGCAGCATCCTTCAGCACAGAAATGCTCTCAATGTCCTGTGTGTTCAGGAATGAAATGTCATCCATAGACACGCCATCTACGACAATCAGCGGATTGCTCACTGCCTTGTTACTCAAGGTACCGACACCTCTAATACGCATAGATGCCTGTTCGTTAATATTACCACTCGATGAGGTAATAGTAAGTCCTGGCACTGCACCTTGCAGGGCTTTCGTCACGTCTTGTTGAGGACGACCTGCCATGGTTTTGCTCAAATCAACCGTTGAGACTGCTCCCGTCAGGTTGGCTTTCTTCTGAGTACCATAACCCACAACCACTACTTCAGAGAGCTGTCCAGCATCTTCTTCGAGTTTCACTTGCATGTCTCGTTGCGCACGAAGCGTAACTGACTTATAGCCCACATAAGAAATTCTGAGTTCTGTACCTGCTCCAACTGAGAGTGAAAAACGACCATTCAAATCGGTGATAGCACCCGTAGTTTTACCAATCACAGAAACAGTAGCTCCTACAATAGGTTCGCCTTTTGTATCCGTTACGACACCTTTGACAACTTGTTGTTGCATCGTCACATTTGACAAGGATGTAACACTGGTTGTCGCCATGACCGTTTGGGACGCAAAAGCACTACCTGCGACTGCGAGAATCGCACATAGACAATTTTTTGTTTTCATAGACCCATATATTTAAGTTAATTGAATTGACGATATTTTTCAATCGATGACACGACTCCCAAAGGGTGTGTTCATAAAGGTTTTGTATGTTGTTCCTACGTCACATCGGTTAGACAGATGCAGGTTTCATTTACTTTAAGGTTCTTATTAAAATATATTCGCGTTAGGTATCACAAAGATGACTTCGACAGCAAATATAGTAATATATTGTTAAATAAGCAAGCTCTCTTCGAGTTAATTAATGTTTCTAAAACTAAATTAATACTGAATTGCACCATATAATGTTGTTTTTAGTCTTACTTTTGACTAAAACCATGCAAAAATACAGCCCCATATCACCCGTTTTTATACATTCATAGCGCAGCGATGTGACTCGTGGAAATGCACCATTTTCATTGAAGTAAATAGTAAATTTTGTCCTAAAAAATGACAATAAAAAGGCTTTTATAAATTCGTGAAATAGAAAAAAATAATGGGTAAATCAGGTATCTTCAGACATCAAATGAGTCAGAAATATGACTTTTCAGGGTTGAAGCATGGAGATAACACGGTTATTCACATGAGTTAAGCCCACTATGAACAACAGATAAGGCGATTAACTCATGATAATAAGGCACGAAATCGGCTGTTTTTTGGTCTCAAAAAGCGAAAAATGAGTCTGCTTTTCGACACATATTCTTATAACGCACAGAGCATCAAAGACATAGCAAACTTTCTCATAACTTCGATATTTGAGACCAGTTGTGCACTTCCTGATTTACACGCGAGTTATGAAGCACTTATTGTAAAGAAAAATGACATATTCAACCCCTTATGGAGAGTACTTGGATTGCAAATAAGAACAATGCGTATCGAACCCTTCTCAAACTAATGCACGCAAAACATAGCCTCGCTATTCGTCTACAAGATGTGTGGCATGATAAGCCACTAAGCCTTGCACAACATCCATACTCACCTTTGCTGGCTCAAAATCATAATTTCGACAAATCGACCGAAGTAAAACCGAAAATGCCATGGCTGTCTTCCCTGTAAAGTACACAGGATATTGTTGATAATCGTACTGAAACAGATTGCGGTTCAAAAAAGACTTGAAACTATCGGTCACCAAATCACTTACATAACCTGTGTGTTGATAATCCATCAAGAAACTTGTCACTGACGACAAATAATAATGCGGCAAAGGCTTGTCGTACACGGCACTCATCACCTCTGCTGCAGAAGTGTGATACTTGAAATAAAATGCTTCAATGAGTTCGGGCGGCGACAACTCTTTAAGCACATCCGACAGGAAAGCACGACCAATGACCGACGCACTGCCCTCATCTCCCAAAATATAACCACCGGGGCGCACATTTTTAGTAATGCGAGTGCCGTCATAAAAACATGAGTTGGAGCCTGTTCCCAATATACACACAACACCTGCTGAGTCCATGCACAATCCACGAGCGGCACCAAGCAAATCGCTCTCTACTGTTGCAGGCGTTTTGAACTGCGCCACCAATGACTGACTCACCTGCTTCTTGCGAGCTTCATCGCTACAACCAGCCCCATAAAAGTAGATATGTCCTAACTTTCGCTTGAAGTAGGCTTCACCCAAACCCAACCGAATGCTCCTACTCATCTCACGTCGTGTTTGGAAATAGGGATTCAAGCCCTCTGTTTCTTGTAAATCTATCAATTGATGTTGTTCCACAAAAGCCCATTCTGTCTTGTCAGAACCGCTCACAGCTATCAGATTCATTGTATATCGTACTCTTTTTTATATGATTGGAAGACAAAGTTACAAAGATTTTTTGTAAATTGCGGTAAATTATCTTCGTGAGTGCGCTAACAAAGAAATGAAGCCCAAAAACAGAGACACAGAAACATTAAATCATGTGAATATTCGCAAATATTATTGATTTTATATTTCTAATTCTAAAAAATAACCTATCTTTGTTTGGCAACAATTCAGTAGAAAAGTACCCATAGCTATTTGTTTCGGTGATTCCTTAAAAGGAGACGAAAATACAACATGGGAACCTTGCACACGAATGTTGGCTACTATCCTTGAAACATGAACTATCTAACACGATGACCCATGAGAACATTTGGCTATTTTTTATCCTCGCTTAGCTGTCTATTGTTTGGCTTACAAACATTTGCTGACAATCCTCCCACAACCTTTGCGCCAACTTGCCAAACGCCGTTAGTGCAAGAACTAACATCGCCAAACCGTCCAAAATATGGACTGTCAAATCGCCATATCGCGATGTGGCAAAGTCATGGACGATACTACGAAGCCAAATTAGACCGCTGGGAGTGGCAGAGATGCCGCCTCTTACAAACCGTTGAAGACCTATATACGCAAAGCTACGTGCTACCCTTCTTGGTTCCCATGCTCGAACAAGCAGGAGCCAACGTGCTGATACCACGCGAAAGGGATTGGAGCAGCTTTGAAGCCATTGTGGACAATGACGGCAATAGCTTTCAACCAAAGGCAAAATATAGCGAATACAACGGAAAAGAAAGTTGGAAAAACGGCACAGGAAAAGGTTTCGCTTACCTCCGAAAGACCTACACCAACTTTGAAAATCCTTTTACAGAAGGCACTTATCGTATGGTGACCTCTATCAAGAACGGACAAGAGAGCAAAGCCGAATGGATTCCACAAATCGACCAAACAGGCGAATACGCTGTTTATGTAGCCTATCATACCGTGCCAGGAAGCACCAATTCAGCCCGTTATACCGTTTATCATCGAGGAGGAATCAGTGAGTTTAAGGTCAATCAACAAATGGGTGGAGGAACTTGGATTTATCTTGGAAAATTTGTATTCGACAAGAATTTAGGCAAGAGTCAGCGCATCGTCCTCAGTAACAAGACAGACAAAGCAGGCGAAGTAGTGACAGCCGACGCTATTAAAATAGGTGGAGGAATGGGCAATATCGGCAGACCAGAAACAAGTACCTACCCTCGTTTCACCGAAGCAGCACGCTATTGGATGCAATGGGCAGGAGTACCTGACAGTATATATAGCCCCACAGCCGGAAAAGATGATTATAAAGACGATTATCAAGCACGTGGCGAATGGGTGAACTGGCTGGCAGGAGGGTCAGAAAGCTATCCCGAAGGCAAGGGTTTGAACATCCCCATAGAGATGTCTTTAGCGTTCCATACAGATGCAGGCGTTACCAAAAACGACAGCACGATTGGTACGTTGGGCATTTACTTTACTCATTCGTATGACAGTGTGTTTTCCAATGGCGCCTCGCGACAGCTTTGTAAGGAGTATACCGAAACCATTCACAACAGTATTTTACGAGACATACGAGCACAATTTGAACCCGCATGGAGAAGCAGAGGCAACAAAGACGCTTCTTACTTTGAAGCCCGCACGCCACGAGTGCCAGCTATGTTGTTGGAACTGTTATCGCATCAGAACTTTGCAGACATGCGTTATGGGCACGATCCACGTTTCCGATTTGCGGTAAGTCGTGCTATCTACAAAGCCATGCTGCGCTTTTCGTGCAAACAACATCAACAAAAATACGTGGTGACACCGCTCCCAGTGAGTCACATGGCAGCCCAATTAACGGATAAAGGGCAGGTAGTACTCACTTGGAAAGCTGTTGAAGATACGCTTGAACCCACGGCAAAACCCAATCGCTACATTGTTTATACCCGCTATGGAAATGGCGAGTTTGACCATGGAAAAGTGGTAAAGCAATGTAAATATGTGGCAGACGTACCTGCAGGTATAGTGTGCAGCTACAAAGTTGTGGCAATGAACGAGGGCGGTGTGAGCTTCCCATCGCAAATTGTAGCCGTAGGACGCAGTGCAAAGCCTCATCACAAAAAGGCTTTAATTGTCAACGGATTCGACCGTATATCGGCTCCTGCCGACTTTGAAGCACCGGCTCCGTTAGACACCTTGTATGCAGGATTCTTGGATAGTGAAGACCATGGTGTGCCATATATGGTAGATATCAGTTATGTAGGCAGCCAAAAAGAGTTCAACAGGTCGCTCCCATGGCTCGATGATGATTCGGGTGGCTTTGGCGACAGTCATGGAAATGAAGAGACAACGGTCATTGCAGGCAACACATTCGATTATATCGCCCTACATGGAGATGCTATTTTAAAGGCTGGATATTCGTTCGAATCTTGTAGTAGAGAGCATTTTAACACGCTTGCCAGCGACATTTCTTTCGTCGACTTGATTTTAGGAAAACAACGACAAACCAAGTTGGGCAGTGGAAAGATATATCCCTTGTGCTTCAAAACCTTTACGCCCGAGGTACAACAACTACTCACTGCTTACGCTCAACAGGGTACATCCATATTCGTGTCGGGCGCATACGTGGCAAGCGACTTATGGGACAACAAGTTAGCAAAGCCTCAAGAGGCAGATTTAGCTTTTGCCAAAAACATACTGAAGTATCAATGGCGGAACAGTAAGGCAGCCATTACAGGACGGTTGTCGACTGTAAGATCGCCTTTGAACCTTACCAGAACAGAATATACTTATGCACACACTTTGAACCCAAACACTTATATAGTGGAGGCACCCGATGCCATCGAGCCTGCTTGCGATAGCGCATACACCGTGATGCGCTATCCCGAAAACAACCTAAGTGTCGCAGTGGCATATCGTGGCACGTACAAGACGTTTGTCATGGGCATACCGTTTGAAAGCATCATGGACAGCATCAAGCGCGAAAAACTAATGGCGGAAATTATCCGCTTCTTTGAATAAATAACATTGTTTGTTGAAAATCGATCGTCTATGAAGATTCATCTTTGGCTTTGGAGCCTACTTACACTCCTGCTGAGTGTTGACATTCAAGCACAGATTGGCAGTTTTCGTTTTGCCCAGCTCACCGACATCCACCTGAACGAAACAAATCCTAAGCCAACAGAAGACTTGCTCCGTTCGATAGCACAGATAAATGCAACGGACAGTCTTGACTTTGTTCTTGTCACTGGCGACCTCACTGAAGAGGGCGACAACGCCACTTTGCTGAAAGTAAAGCAGTGCTTAGACCTGTTACGCTATCCCTATTACACGGTCATGGGCAATCACGAAACCAAATGGAGTGAATCAGGGTGTACCATGTTCAGCAAGATTTTTGGTGGCGAACGGTTTTCTTTCTACCACAAAGGCATTCAGTTCTTAGGATTTAACACAGGTCCATTCATGCGTATGGCACTCGGTCATGTGAAACCTCAAGACATATCATGGATTCAATCGACTATCAAGGACAAAAAACAACCGGTGATATTGGTCACCCACTACCCCATTTTAGAAGGCGATGTGGATAACTGGTATGAGGTGACCGATGCTGTGAAACCCTATAACATACGCCTTTTCATTGGTGGTCATTATCACAGAAACAAACAATTCACGTATGACGGCATCCCTGGTGTACTGATACGGACAAATCTGCGCAATGCAGACGGTCTGCCTGGTTATGGCATTTATGAAATAACTCCCGACTCTATTCGGGTTTATCAACAACGTATAGGTGAAAAGAAACAAAGGCTTTATGCACTGTCACTAACAGACAAGCCTTTTGATCACCAACAAAAGGCAAATAAATATCCGGATTTTTCAGTCAATAAAACGTTTAAAAACGTCAAAAGAAAATGGTGTGTACAAACTGGAACAGCCATTTACAATTCTCCTGCCGTTGAAGATGACCGACTGTTTGTTGGAGACGATGCAGGTGAGCTCACTGCCTACCAGTTGAAGAATGGCAAGAAACTATGGACTTTCAAAGCCAGAAATCGCATTGTAGGCACACCTGCAGCGCGAAAAGGAATCGTCGTTTTTGGCTCTGCTGACCATCATATCTATGGTATTGATACACAGAACGGCAAACTGAAATGGCAAGTAAAAGCCCAAGCGCCAGTATTAGGAGCCGTTACTATTGATGATGACATCGCTTATATCGGAAGCAGTGACCATGTGTTTCGTGCTATCAACATCAACAACGGTGAAGTGTTGTGGACTTATAATAAGGTAAGAGGATATGTAGAAACGAAACCTTTGGTAACCAATCAAGACGTTATCTTTGGTGCATGGGACAATACGCTTTACTCGTTAGACAAACGTAACGGTCATGAGAACTGGCGATGGACGGGCAACCTCACTCGAATGCACTTCTCGCCAGCAGCCGTTTGGCCCGTTGCCATCAAGGATCGAATCTTTATTGTTGATCCAGAACGGGCACTAACGGCTATCAACAGCAAGACAGGAGAAACGCTATGGCGAACCTACCAGTCGAAAGTTAGAGAAACAATTGGCATTTCTGCAGACGAATTACGTATCTATGCCAAGACTATGCAAGACAGTGTGGTTTGCTACAGTGCCACCGCTACCCAACCACAACAGCTTTGGAGCACCAATTTGGGCTTTGGTTATGAGCATGCAACATCCATGATGGCAGAACAAAGGGGCATCGTGTTTGGCAGTACAAAAGAAGGTTTGGTATTCGCTTTGGATGCCAAAACAGGAGATTTGAAATGGAAACACAAAATTGGCAACTCACTCATCAACACCGTTGTGCCTGTTGGACGCAACCAACTGTTAGTCACTGCCGCCAGTGGAGAGTTGTGCCTCTTAAAATATCAATAGCATTTAACCACAAAAACATTTATAAGTTATGAAACAAATAGATTGCTTTTTACCATACATTGATGAAAATCAGTACAAGAAGCTGCAAAAGGCATTTGAAGAAGTTAGCGCATTCGTGACACTTCACGCATTGAAAGACAGCCTTTATCAAACCACAACCATTCAACAAATTGCAAAGGAAACGAAGGGCGAATACTGCTTGCTCATCACAAAGTTCACACCGTTAAAACTGCATTACTTGGCTTTAGAACGCTTACAGCAAATAGCTGAAGACACCAAAGCAGGACTTGTTTATGCCGACCACTATCAATTAAAAGACGACAAGTGTGTTAATGCGCCTGTGATAGACTACCAACAAGGCTCTTTACGTGATGATTTCGATTTTGGATCGGTCTTGCTTTTCAATTCAAAAGCATTGAAAGAAAGTTGTCAACGAATGAAAAATTCTTTTCAACACGCAGCTTTATATGACCTTAGGCTAAAATTGAGCCAACGTTATGACTTGGTTCACGCTAACGAATATTTGTACACAGAAATAGAAGAGGACAACAGAAAAAGTGGTGAAAAGCAATTCGACTACGTAGACCCACGCAACCAAGACCGACAAAAGGAAATGGAAAGTGCCTGCACTGAGCATCTCAAGGAGATTGGAGGATACCTCACACCATCTTTCAAGACAGTAGACTTTGTTCATGATGCGTTCGAATTCGAAGCCTCAGTTATCATCCCTGTGAAGAATAGGGAGACTACTATCGACGCTGCCATACGTTCTGTGCTGGCACAAAAAGCCAATTTTAAGTACAACATCCTTGTAATAGACAACCATTCTACGGATGGTACTACCGAAAAGATAGACCAATATAAGGACGACGAGCGTGTGGTACACATTGTTCCAGAACGTAACGATTTGGGAATAGGCGGCTGTTGGAATCTCGGAATACACCACCCAAAGTGTGGAAAGTTTGCTGTTCAACTTGATAGTGACGACCTTTACAAAGACGAAAACACCTTACAAACAATTGTCAATGCGTTCTACGAACAACAATGTGCCATGGTGATTGGCACTTATCGCATGACCGATTTTGACCTGAACACGCTCCCTCCCGGGGTGATTGACCACAGAGAGTGGACGCCAGAGAATGGAAGAAACAATGCATTGCGTATCAATGGGCTCGGTGCTCCACGTGCTTTCTACACCCCTATTGCACGACAAATTGGATTCCCCAACACAAGTTATGGCGAAGACTACGCCATGGGACTGAACATTTCACGCCATTATCAGATAGGACGTATCTACGATGTGCTGTATCTGTGCCGTCGTTGGGGTGGCAACTCTGATGCTGCGCTCAGCATAGAACGTGTTAATGCGAACAATCTCTATAAAGATCGTATCCGCACATGGGAGTTACAAGCCCGTATCAACCTTCACAAAGAATAAGCGATCATGAGACAATTAACCAAAAACATCAGTCCTTGGGCATGGATACCCACGCTCTATTTTGCCGAAGGCATCCCCTATTTTATCGTTAACAACATATCGGTTATCATGTTCACCAAGATGGGTGTGCCCAATGGCGACATGGCCATGTTTACCAGTTTGTTGTATCTGCCGTGGGTCATCAAACCCCTGTGGAGTCCGTTTGTAGACATTCTGCGCACCAAACGTTGGTGGATTGTGATCATGCAAGCCCTCATGAGCTTGGCTTTCGTTTTGCTGACGTTTACCCTTCCACATCCTTCACCCGACATCATCGGTTCGGGCAACACACCCGTGAGCATGTTTACCCTTACATTAGTGCTGTTTATCATCACAGCCTTTGCATCTGCAACCCACGACATCGCTGCCGATGGATTCTACATGTTGGCACTCAATCCTTCGCAGCAATCGTTCTTTGTCGGCATCAGGAGTACATTCTATCGCTTTGCCTCTATCTTCGGACAAGGCGTTTTGGTGTTCGTAGCAGGATATTTAGAGTTGCACACGGGCAACATTCCGTTGTCGTGGATGATTACTTTGGGCATTACAGGCGTCTTGTTCACCATTATTACCATTTATCACACCTTCTTTATTCCTTATCCTCAACAGGACAAAGGAAAAGTAGGTGCCACAGGTGTGCATGCTAAAGACATCGTTTCAGAGTTCGGACGCACCTTTGCAACCTATTTCAAGAAGCCCGGACTGTGGATAGCCATTGCCTTCATGTTGCTGTATCGTTTACCCGAAGCCTTCTTACTCAAAATGGCAGTGCCCTTTTTAGTAGATAACAGTGCTGACGGAGGCTTGTCCATGTCCACACAAGAAGTGGGATTGGTTTATGGAACCATTGGCGTCATTGCACTGACCATTGGTGGCATCATCGGTGGCATTGCGGCTTCCAACTGGGGACTCAAGAAGTCATTATGGCCAATGGCCGCTTGCATGACGCTTCCCTGCTTTACCTTTGTGTACCTTAGTATGTTCCTTCCTCACAACATCATTATCATCAGTGCTTGCGTGGCAGTCGAACAGTTTGGCTACGGATTTGGTTTCACTGCCTACATGTTGTATATGATGTATTTCTCTGAAGGCGAATTTAAGACCGCTCACTATGCCATTTGCACCGCATTCATGGCACTGAGCATGATGATTCCAGGCATGTTTGCTGGTTATCTGCAAGAGTGGTTAGGCTACGAGCATTTCTTCTGGTTAGTCATTGCCTGTTGTGCAGCCACGGTCATGGTTACATTACTGATTAAAGTTGACCCAGAATACGGTAGAAAGCAGACTCATAAAAATGAAGCATAAGATGAAAAAACTACTGCTATGCGCACTGTTGAGCATCATGTCCCTATCCACAACAGCCAAAGCCCCCAAGGTTTTGACTGGTATCGACATGTTAGAACGCCAGAATTTCAAGCCATTACAAGGCAAGCGCATTGGGCTCATCACCAATCCCACAGGGGTTAATCGTTATCTGAAATCGACGATTGACATCTTGCACGATGCCCCCAATGTACAACTGGTGGCACTCTACGGTCCTGAACATGGCGTACGAGGCGATATCTATGCAGGAGCAAAAGTGCAAGACCAAAAGGACGAAAAGACAGGTTTACCCATTTTCTCTCTTTATGGTAAGACTCGCAAAGCCACCAAAGAGATGCTTCATGGCATCGATGCGTTGGTGTACGACCTTCAAGACATTGGCTCACGCTCGTTCACCTTTATCAGTACCATGGGTTTGGCGATGGAAGCGGCTGCCGAAAATGGCATCGAACTCATTGTTTTAGACCGCCCCAATCCACTTGGTGGACTGCACGTCGAAGGCAATGTGGTGGAAGATGATTGTGTATCGTTTGTCAGTCAGTTTCGTATTCCATATATTTACGGACTCACTTGTGGTGAGTTAGCCAAAATGCTCAATGGTGAGCGAATGCTCGCCAACGGTGTCCAGTGCAAGCTAACCGTCATCAAGATGAAAGGTTGGAAACGCAAGATGACCTTTGCAGACACGGGATTTCCGTGGATAGCGTCGTCTCCACACATTCCACAAGCCCTCACTGCCTGGTATTATCCTACTACTGGCATTGTTGGAGAGTTGGGATACCTGTCCATTGGGGTTGGGTACACCCTTCCATTCCAGTTGTTTGCTGCTTCTTGGATTGATGCCGAAGAGTTAGCAAACGCCATGAATGCGCAGCAAATGCCAGGCGTTACATTCCGTCCCATTCACTTACGACCCTTTTACAGCACAGGAAAAGGCGAACAATTACAAGGCATACAGATTCATATCACCAACTATAAAACGGTTCAACTCACCCCTATCCAGTTTGTGCTGATGCAGGAAATAGCACGTTTGTATCCCGAACATTCTGTGATGGAACATGCCAACCAGCAACGATTCTCCATGTTCGACAAGGTGTGTGGCTCCAAACAAATACGCCAACGTTTCATGCTTCGCAACCAATGGAGCGACATTGAATCTTATTGGAACAAGGACGTGAAGCCCTTTAAGATACTGTCAAAGAAATATTACCTTTACCGATAAACAGCTTGTAGCAATGACACACGACTTGAGTAAGCAGAGCCAGCGCATCTTGGCGATTGACATCTTGCGAGGAATTACTATTGCTGGGATGATTCTTGTGAACAATCCGGGCAGTTGGGCGCACATGTTTGCCCCTTTGGAACATGCAGAATGGAACGGCATGACGCCTACCGACTTAGTTTTTCCGTTCTTTATGTTCGTCATGGGAATGTGCATATTCATCTCTATGCAAAAGTTTGATTTTGCCTGTAACCGTACAACGGTTTACAAAATCATTAAACGTGCGCTCCTTCTCTACCTCATTGGTATTGCCATTGGGTGGTTTTCACGTTTCTGTTATCGTTGGGCTTACCCCTTAGAAGACGTCACCTTTGGTGAACAACTATGGTACAGCGTGTGGTCGTTCGACAAGGCTCGTCTCACTGGTGTACTGGCACGATTGGCAGTTTGTTATGGCATCACAGCGCTGTTGGGTGTCAGTGTTCGACATAAGTATTTGCCACACATCGCTGTAACCATATTGATAGGTTACACCCTGCTATTGTTTTTCGGCAACGGGTTTGCCTATAACGAAACGAACATCCTCGCTATCGTGGACAAAGCCGTGCTATCCGATGCACACATGTACCACGACAATGGCATTGACCCCGAAGGACTTCTCAGTACACTACCTGCCATTGCCCACACACTCATCGGCTTTTTGGTGGGGCGGATGCTGTTTCGGAAAGACCAACAACCACTGTCTTCCAATCCTCAATCACAGATTCTCTTGTCGAAAGTCGTGCCACTTTTTGTCATTGGTGCTATCCTCACTTTTAGTGGCTTGCTCCTTTCTTATGGTTGTCCCTTGAACAAAAAGATTTGGTCTCCCACCTATGTGCTTGCTTCTTGTGGCTTGGCGTCTACCTTACTTGCCCTGCTCATCTGGATAATCGATATCAAGGGTCATCGCAACTGGTGTACCTTCTTTGCCGTTTTCGGTATGAATCCGCTCTTCTTATTTGTCATGAGCGGTGTAATTGCCATTGTGTTTGGGTCTTTCCAATTTCCTTTTGGAGCAGAGCCAACCTCCATTTCGGGTTTTCTCTACCGAGATTTGTACGCTCCTCTGTTTGGTGCAAACTTGGGTTCGTTAGCACATGCTCTGACCATCCTCACCCTGTTATGGCTCATTGGCTATCCTCTCTATAAGAAACGTATTTACATTAAATTATAAATCATCATCTATCCTATGAATCCTTCCACACTACTTATTGCAGATAGTGGCTCTACCAAGACCGATTGGCGTATCATTCAAGATAGGAAAGAGACACATGCCATTGCCACAAAGGGCATGAATCCATTCTTTCAAACACCTTCGGAAATGGAAACAGAGCTGCGCTCATCCTTGCTTCCACATCTTCCAGTTCCATCATTTGACGCCATTTACTTCTACGGAGCAGGGTGTACACCCGAAAAATCACAAATCGTGGCGCAATCATTGCAGCAGTGCATCAAGGTAAAAGACTGCATCGAGGTACATTCAGACTTATTAGCAGCTGCTCGTGGACTATGTGGACACCAGCCAGGCATTGCCTGTATTCTTGGAACAGGCTCCAACTCGTGTTTCTTCGACGGCACAGCGATTACGGCGAATGTGCCCGCTTTGGGGTTTATCTTGGGCGATGAAGGCAGTGGTGCTAATCTTGGAAAGCGATTGGTGGGCGACTTACTTAAAAATCAATTGAACGATGAGCTCAAAAACAAGTTCTTCTGTCAGTTCAACACCAGCATGGCAGAGGTCATTGACAAAGTCTATCGCCAGCCTTTTCCCAGCAGATATTTGGCAAGTCTCAATGTCTTTTTGGAGCAAAATCGCACACACGAAGGCATCCACAGGCTGCTCGTCCAGGCTTTTCAAGATTTCATAGAACGCAATGTGATGCAATATTCCTACCAGAAATATGCCATGAATTGCATTGGTACGATAGCAGTGGTCTATCAATCCGAACTTGCCGAAGCGGCTGACAGGTGCGGTGTGAAGCTCGGCAAGATTTGCAAAAGTCCCACAGAAGGACTTATTCAATATCACACAGAAACGCATTAAACAATAGAAATATGAGCTTTCATAAAATTACGGAAGAACCATCGCTTTACAATGACTTAGAAAACAAGTCGGTTACAGAGATACTCAACGATATTAACACCGAAGACCAGAAAGTGGCAATAGCGGTACAAAAAACCATACCACAAGTTGCCAAGCTGGTAGAACAAATTGTTCCGCGCATGAAACGGGGTGGGCGCATCTTTTATATGGGTGCAGGTACCAGTGGCAGGTTAGGTGTCTTAGATGCTTCCGAGCTCCCCCCAACGTTCGGTGTACCCAAGACATTAGTCATTGGACTCATTGCCGGAGGCGACACCGCTTTGCGCAATGCCGTGGAAAATGCCGAAGACAACGATGAACATGGGTGGAACGAGCTGGCAGAGCACAACATTAACAGCAACGATACCGTCATAGGCATTGCCGCTTCGGGTACGACTCCCTACGTTGTGGGCGCCTTGCGCGATGCACGTGAGCATGGCATTCTCACAGCATGTATCACGAGCAACCCCAATTCGCCTATGGCTTCTGAAGCCGACATCGCCATAGAAATGATTGTAGGACCTGAATACGTTACAGGAAGTTCACGCATGAAATCGGGTACAGGACAGAAGATGATTCTCAACATGATAAGCACGGCAGTGATGATTAAGTTAGGACGTGTAAAAGGAAACAAGATGGTGAACATGCAACTCACCAACCAAAAACTCATTGACCGTGGTACTCGTATGCTTGTCGACTTATTAGGCTTGGACTATGGCAAAGCCAAAAACCTGCTAATTCTTCACGGTTCGGTAGAAAAAGCATTGGAAGAAGCCCAGAAGCGGCACCAATAATCATCCTTCAACTTACTATTTGCAGATATGAAAAAAACATTTTTATTACTCTGTATTGCCCTCGTGGCAACAGTCACACAGGCACACGCCATGAATAGAGCCGCATGCCACGCACAGAAGAAGTGCACTGCCCAAGCGCAAACCGTCACCGACAGCATATTGAACGCACCTCACAAATATCATGAGCTTTATTACGAAAGGCTGCAACTCTTTGACCATCAACCCACCATACAATGCACTGACATTGTGATGTTGGGCAACAGTCTTACCGAAGGAGGTGGCGATTGGAGCCAAAGGTTAGGCAAAAACAATATTGTGAACCGTGGCATTAGCGGAGATATAGCCATGGGTATTTACGACAGATTATATCAAATCTTGCCCTATCACCCTGCTAAAATATTCTTATTAGTAGGGGTCAACGATGTGAGTCACGACCTTAGCACCGATAGCATTGTACACATGATACAAACAGTGATCACCGCCATTCGCACTCAGTCGCCTCAAACACAACTCTATGTGCAAAGCATGCTACCCATAAGAGAAGCAACGGGCAGATGGAAACGGCTCACTGGAAAGACCCAGCAAATACCCGAAATCAATGCAAAGATAGAAGTATGGACCGCAGAACACGGCATTCCGTACATCAACCTGTTCCCCTACTTCACCGAAACAGATACCGCTATCATGCGCGCAGAACTCACTTACGACGGTTTGCACCTCACAGAAGCGGGGTATGCAATATGGACACAACTGTTGAAAAAGTTTCTATAAGGTGTAAAAGTGGAATACGAATGCGCCCAATGCAGACTCATAAAGCAAGCGTACGATTCCTCTTTTTGTCCTAATTTTTGACACTTCCGAGACACCCCCAAATCCTTCGATTTATTAAAGCATTACATTAAGGCGGTTATCTACATGGGTTAACCGCCTTATTTGCATGAGTTAGTCGCCTTATCTACATGGGTTAAGAAAACTAAAGCATGGGAGGAAGAAAAACATGGCATTTACCCATGCTCACTATGCTATATAACTCTTTATCTATCTGCTTGTTATAAAGTTGAAATATAAAAATATCGAGCAGTATAAAATTTGCAAAAAATGAGGTTGTCATTTCAATTTTCTTCTCATTTTCGCCTCACAATCAATCGCTATTTTGTAAAGATAATTCACATTTAATTCGATAGCAACCAACCTAATTTTATCTTATCGTAACGACACTCCCCACTTCTTTTCCAATGCCTGTATGCGTTCGTGTGTTTGACGAACAAAATCTTGATATGCAATGCTATTGGCATCGAAAGGTCGATGAGCCAAGGCAGCCTTCACGGGTCGCCAATCTTCTATAAACTTCTTAGCCTCATCACTCAAATAGGTCTCAGAGAAACGTTCCCAAATATAAGAAACGGCCTGATAAGACGGGTGCAACATATCTTCTTGATAAAAACGATAGTCGCGCAGCTCATCGTTGACAATCTCGTAAGCAGGAAAGTAGGTTACCGTGTCTGGATAACGCCGAGTGAGTTGGTTGGCAGCCAACAACAATGTAGCCTTAGACAGTTGACTGCCATGGTAGCCATATTTAGCATAACGAATAGGACTCACCGTAAGGATGATACGCACGGCAGGATTGCGTTTCTGCAAGCATTCTATGGCTTTGGATAAGTACTCGACACAGGCATCTACGCTTAACTCCTCCTCACGGAACAAGCGTTGCGGACGCTTTTGGCAGTTATCGACAATCTCGCCCGTTTCTTTGAAGATATATACGTGATTAGTACCTAAAGTAAACACCGCCACCTGAGGATTGACCTTGGCACGCTCTACCGTATGCAGGATGCTGGCAGGATTGTACATCACACCATAGGGATTGACTATGGCATTGAATTTTTCTTCTATAAAACACTTGCCTATATTATCGGCAAAGCACGAACCAACCAAGAAGATGTGCTCGAATGGAGCAATGGTAAAAGTGGGAGGTTCTATTTGGACAATCGTTCTAAATTGCATACGCCCATACATTTACTTCCTTATTAATCTCAACTCATCATGAGATGTGCGTAACCAACTCACTTGAAAATTCATTCTTTGGTCGGTTACAAACATGCTTTGGCGAAGTTACATATAATTTTTTAAGAAGGTAGGACATCTGATTATTTTTCGTATCTTTGTTGCATTATTTCACTCTTAAGCATGTCTTTTTATGAAAAAACTCTCTAAACCTTCTCTGAAAGACTGGCGTCAACAACTTACAGCACTTGTGTTACGCTTTCCAACTTCTATCTTTTTCTGTATCATTACTTGCGCTTCATGGATTTTCCTGAATCATAAGTTTTTGGAAGATACAGTCATCAATACGATGAGAATCTTCCTCATGCTCTACCCTGTTACTGCTTTACTTTTGTCGTTACAACTCCATTTATGGACAGAAGAGTGGCAACAACAAAAAAGAGCGTGGCAAGTTCATCTTGGCATACAAGTGGTTTGGCTCGGCATTTGCGCACTGTTGGCAAACTCTTATACGAATACCATTGAGCAAAGTATTGCTATTGTGGTGCTTGCTACTGTGATGGGTGTTGGTTGGTTTACCATACCCTATTACCAGCAACGCAACGATAGACCCGCTATCAATTTTCTGCTGAACCTCATAGGAGGTTGTAGTTTGGCTTTCGTCATATCGCTTGGCGTGCTGATAGGACTCTCTTTGTTGCTAAACTCGCTCACCTCACTGTTTTTGTTAGATATCCAATACACCCTCTATTTGGACTTATCTGCCGTGTGCTTCACACTCATCGCACCTGTATTACTCATGGCTTCACTACCACAAGGAGCCTACAAGTTTAGTGAGAGTAATTGGCTACAAAATCGTTTTGGTAATGGGGTGATTCATTATCTCTTGATACCGTTACACATGGCATACACCATTACCCTGTATGCATATACCGCCAAAATTATCATTACATGGGAGTTGCCCAATGGTTGGGTGTCTTGGTTAGTGTCAGTGTTGATGCTACTCACTGTCACCATCGTCTTTTTGCTCTATCCTATACATCATGAAAAAGAGGTCAAGAGGTTCGATCAATTCATTGTTCGCTATCTGCCTGTCATTGTTTTGCCTCTCCTCGTATTAATGTCTGTGGGCATTTACAGACGTTTTAGCGATTACGGTGTCACCATTTATCGGCTATATCTTTTGATATTCAATGTTTGGTGCTATGCCGTGTGCTTGGGACTTATAGTCTGTCGCAGTAGAAGAGTGATTTGGATCATCAACTCCTTTTTAATTGTGTGGGCTTTGATTTCTATCTTTCCCTATAATATCGCCAGTTATACCCGAAACAAATTGACAAGCGATGTAAAGCATCTGGCAGCCCAACAGCCAGACATCAAATTGCCCATGAATAGTGTCACCTATGACAAACTATTGCAAGGGCTAAGCTATATAGATGCGAAAAAGACGGACGGGAAGCTATCCTATCTCCGTACAACTTATGGAATGAAGTGTACGGAAGAGCTATTACAACCAAAGGTTGAAACCTTTGGCTACGAGTTTGACAAGAAAGTGAAAAACAACAAAGGGAAACCTGCTTCAGTGCAAAGCATGGTGAGCTATGAATGTAATTTTGAAAAGAGCGATGTGCTTGTATCCATTCCCGCAGGATATCATCATGTTGCAAGTATTGCAGCCTATGACGAGGATAACGTCCAAGGATATTTACAAGGAGATTCGATGCGCATTGTACTTAAAGATAATATTGACGGTCAGATGATTAACGACGAGTATCTTGTCAGTTTATCAGACCTCGAAGCCATGGCGAATACAGAGAAAATACATGATATCCAACTTAAAGGCAAGAAGACACAGCTAACCATCACTTACTTTTTATTGAGATACAAGAAAGAGGTGGAAAGGCTGCACATCGTAGGCTATGTGTTTGTTCCATAAACGGTTGTTGAATGAATGGACAACAGCATGAAAAAGTCCGAAAAGCAACCGTGCTTTTCGGACCTTTTTTAATTCAATTGTTTTATCTTCTCAACGCTTGAAATCATTTACTATCTTGAGTTGTCGCACCCGTTTTACGTTGACGAATCTCCAAACCAATGCCCAACAAAATACAGATGACTAACAAGGCAAAGGCAATGTATGCCACCGTCTCTGTTCGATCGACCGATTTGGGGAAGAAACTCAACACCACTTGATGTTTACCAGGCTTCACTTGTATGGCGCGAAGGATATAATTAACACGCCCTACAGGCACCTCTTTCCCATCGACCGTTGCTGTCCATTCAGGATAATAGTTCTCCGAGAACACTAATACCCCACCCTTTGTCGACTCAACCTCGTAGGTGAGTTGGTTTGGCTCATAGGTCTTCATGGTTACTTGTGCATGATGGTCTTGCTCACAGCTACTGCCCAAGACATCTCTAAACTTCTTGTCAGCAACCGCTTCCGCACGAAGATTGAGCTTGCCCACCATTTCTAATTCCTCATTGGCATTATTAACATAAGTCACCTTGTCGACAAACCATGCGTTACCAAAAGCATATGGATTTTTTAACGGAACGGTCTGACCGCCTTGCAAAGGCATGATGAAGAATTTGGTATTCAGCATATTCAAGACAGGCGAGATGCTATCCCCGTTCAATTTGGTCATATCGCCTTGCGCTTCGAAAATACTTTTCATTAGTTTCTCCATCTCGGGGGCGATATACGTCTCTATCATTTCTTGGTAGCGGCGCAACTTTGCAGGATGATACCCTCCAATACTTTTGTGGAAATAACTGGTCTCGTTTTCGTTAAAGGTACTCGTTGCGAGGTTTAACACACGGTAATCGAGTTCTTTCGTCTGCAAAATTTGCTGGTCGGTAGGTGTCATTTCAATAGGATTGTCGCGCACACTCTTCTCTACAAACATGCCATCGTTGAGGTAACGCTTGTTGACTTGCCACATATCTACGAGGCACAGCACTATCACCAGCCCTACAAAGGCAGACTTTTTAAGTTTGTTGGCACGATAAAGCAGCAGCAAGAAAGTGCCAATCACAATGATAAAGAACGACCGCCAACAATCATCAGTAAAGATAGCTTGCCGCATTTCACGAAGATTGGCGATTAATTGTCCTTGATACTCCGCAGGAATGCTCTTCATTGCTTCCAGCTCTTGTGCAGAAACAAAATTAGAAAAGAACACGCTGGGCATGAGGGCAAACAACAAACAAAAGCCTGCAGTGAGCCCAAAGCTGATATATACATATTTAATTTGCTTATTCAATATCGATGGCGTGTCCAAGATTTTCTTCAAACCTAACATTGCCAACAATGGAATGGTAAACTCTGCTATCACCAAGATGGATGCCACCGTGCGAAACTTAGCATACATAGGCATGTAATCGATAAAGAAATTGGTCAATGGCATAAAGTTCTTTCCCCACGAGAGCAAGACGGAAAGGACGGTAGCTGCTAACAAAGCCCACTTCATAGGACCTTTGACGATGAACAATGCCAAGATGAAGAGCATCAACACGAATGCACCAACATACACAGGTCCACTGGTTCCGGGTTGCTCTCCCCAATACTGACCTATTTGTTGATAGATTTGAATAAAATTAGGATCAGCTTTTTTCATAGCCGTCTCATTCTGCGACAGAGGTACAGAGGCTCCTCCTTTGGCATTCGGAATGAGCAGTGTCCACGTTTCACCAATACCGTAACTCCATTGAGTAATGTAATCACGCTCCAAACCACTATTGGTTTGGTTGGCTGTATTCGCTTTTACGAGTTCGCTCTTGCCACGCATAGATTCCTTGCTGTATTCCCACGTGTGGTACAAGTTGCTCAAATTCATACAAATGCCGAGACAGGCAGCAGCAGCACACACTGCTGTTGCTTTACCAAAATGTAGCAGTTGCTTATTCTTAATGGCTTGAACAAGATAAGCTATCACCATGAACAGCACCACAAACAGATAGTAATACGTCATCTGCACATGGTTAGCTTTCACCTCAAACGCTGTAAACAAGGCGGTGAGAATGAAGCCCCACAGGTATTTTCCTCGATACGCAAGCACCAAACCCGCTATCATTGGGGGCAAATATGCCAATGCCATGACCTTCCATATATGACCCGCAGCGATGATAATGAAGAAGTAACTGGAAAAAGCCCATATAATAGACCCTAACACAGCCAACTCCTGACGGAAATCGAATGCACGCAGAAGGATGTAAAAGCCTAATAAATAGGCAAAGACATACCACACATTTTCAGGAAGCCACAAATGGTATGCATCCATTACCTTGCTCAAGGCATCAGTACTCTTATACGAAGGGGCTGTTTGATAGGTGGGCATACCACCGAAAACCGAATTGGTCCAACGGGTTCGTTCGCCTGTTCGCTCAAAATATGTTTGCTGTTCGTGTCCCATGCCACGCCCAGCAGAGGCATCATGTTGGAACAAAATGCGACCGTCCAAACTCGCTGGAACAAAATAAGCAAATGAGATAAGGGCAAAAAGCACAACAGCGGCAACATCTAAGCCATATTTCTTCCAAACTTCCATGATAGTTTTGTTATGATTATATTTTGCCACAAAGATAACAAAAGTTTAGGGCTTAACACGGATTATATTTCCTTTTTTGCTATCTTTGCAAGAAAACGAGAACGATTGGATATGAAGATAGGCGTAATTGTGGCAATGGATAAGGAGTTTGTACAATTGAAATCCTTATTGGAAAATAGTCAAATAGAAGAAGACAACCAATTGAGTTTTGTCAAAGGACGAATAAAACAAAACGAAATTGTGTTGATGCAATGTGGCATAGGCAAGGTGAACGCTGCCATTGGAGCCGTAGAAATGATTCATCGCTATCAGCCACAACTCATCGTATCATCGGGCTGTGCGGGAGCTGCTGATACAGCATTGAACCCCAAAGATGTGGTTGTAAGCACCGAGTGTTGCTATCATGATGCGTATTGTGGCAAGGAATGCGCCAAAGGACAAATCATGGGAATGCCAGCAAGCTATGTGTCTCCGCCAGAATTAGTCAACAAAGCGTTGTCCCTATCCTATCACAAAAACATCAAAAGCGGACTCATTGTAAGCGGAGATTGGTTTGTAGACAGTCGGGAAAAGATGCAACACATCCTTCAATCATTTCCAAAAGCAGCTGCCGTGGATATGGAAAGTGGTGCAATTGCGCAAACCTGCCACCTGTATCACATTCCTTTTATCTCATTTCGTATCATTAGTGATGTCCCGCTGAAGGATACAGAGGCGTCACAATACTACAATTTTTGGGAACAAATAGCACACGATTCGTTTGAAGTAACGAAAGACTTTTTGCAAAAGATTTAACCAAAACCCCGACTGCTTCTTGCAACAAACAAGAGAAAACGCATCACTCAAAAACTAAAAAACTCACAAACTAAAAAACTTAAAGATGAACAAAATACCTTCATTCACCATTGATCACAACAAATTGTTGCGAGGAATTTATGTAAGTAGACAAGACATCATTGGCTCGGAAGTCATTACCACCTTCGACATACGCATGAAAGAGCCTAACCGTGAGCCCGTTTTGCACATAGGTGCCTTGCACACTATCGAACATTTAGCTGCTACTTACTTGCGCAACGATGCACAGTGGAAAGACAAAATCATTTATTGGGGACCAATGGGATGCCTCACTGGCAACTATCTGATTGTGCATGGCGACTTGAAAAGTCGTGATATTGTCGATTTGATGATACACACCTTTGAGTTTGTTGCTAACTTTGAAGGCGAAATACCGGGCGCACAAGCCCAAGATTGTGGCAACTATTTGCTGCACGACTTGCCCATGGCACGCTACGAAGCGCATAAATTTCTAACCGAAGTGTTAGAGAAAATAGAAGAGAAAAACTTGATTTATCCGAAATAAATGGTGCGACATGATTGCCCAAATACATCCTTGACAGCGAACAACAATATCCCTTAACAACCGATAAGCATGCAAAAATTCTTCTTTATTCTTTTGTTTGCTTGCATTGGCACAAGTCTTTCTGTGAATGCACAGCGCAAGATTGTGGTGTACGATGCCGAGACCAAAGTACCCATGCGCAAGGTCTGGGTTTGGGCAGACACGCAAAAATGCGACTCAACGAACTATCTTGGACAAACAATGATTCCCCAACAATTTGACACGCTCACTATCATCAAGCCCAAATATTTACCACTTCGCATTCCTGCCCGAATGGTAGGCGACTCTATTTCGATGATAAAAGACGAAAAGATGATAGGTGAGGTAGTTGTTTATGGAAAGGATATGCAGACACAACTCAACAAGACGATTCAAGGATGGATGAAAGCGGATGCCAATGAACGAGCCATGTTAGACCCCTCCTCGGGCGTTGCATTCGATTTCTTTTCTATGTTTGACTTCAAAGCTAAGAAGCATCGAAAGCAAAGGCAACGCATGCTCAAATCGTTCAAACAAATGGACAAGCTGGACGAAGACCCGATTATCCAAATCTATAAGGAAACACAAAAAGAGCAACAGCAAAAGAAGAAATAACTCGGAAAGCGTCAGAACTAAAACAACTCAATGGGAAACAGTTTCGTCTCCATTGAGTTGTGAGCTTTCAAAGCATTGATAACCTATTTCAGCGTTTCATTTTTCACGCTGTGAGAGCTATCAACTTGTTATTAAAGCATGGATTGCATGATGACGATTTTTTAGTTATTCATCAAGTCTGTTCAAGGCATAAACGTAGGCACCTAATGCAATCGATTCGCTCGCCCCATTTTTCGATACGATGACCCCTATTCGCTTCATCGGGTCGTAATCAACCTGAACGCTACTACCAGGCACATTAATCTTCACAGCGCCACCCCTTGTAAAGTCTGCAAACTGTTGTTCGTCCTCCAAGTTGTACACTTTCATTTGCATGTGTCCTACCTCCTCGCCATTCATCATTTTAAGTTTGCTGTTCATCTCGCCTACCAAAGCTGGGAAGATGTTGGCTGACGCCTTCGATACACCTCCACCAATGACAACCAATCCATCGACAATAGTATCTGCCATAGCAATGGCATCGCCTGCCATCTCACCAAACTCTGCGAAGCTCTTCTTGGCAGCATCCACATTGCCGTCTATCGTTCCTGCGATAATATCATTGATGTCTTTGGGTTCAAGGTCACGCACATCGCCAGAAAGCTCACGATATACACGTTTGATAGCACGGATGGCAACGCTATCCTCCACAATATATGCAGGATATTTTTTGTTACGAAAACACCAAATATCACCGCCCAATCCATTATCTCCAACCAACAATTCACCATTGATGACCACACCAGCACCGAAACCTGTGCCGAACGTGAGACCTAAGAGATTGTTAAACCGCTTCGGACTGCCCGCTTCTTCCAGTCGATTATTGACCAAAGGCAATGCTCCTGCCATGGCTTCGCCATAGGCGAATAAGCTTCCATCGTTGTTGATAAAAACAGGCATGCCAAAACGTATTTGTAAATACGGACCCAATGCCACGCCTCCACGGAAAGAAGGAAAATTGGGCAAATCGCCTATGATGCCGTTCTCATAGTCGGCAGGACCAGGGAAAGCAAAGCTAATAGCCGAAGCATCCATAGGAATAAGGTGTTGTATTTTCTCAAACCCTTTGACTAACTGACCTAAACAGGCATTCAAATCGTTTGCCATTGATGGCAATGCAAAAGGTTCTATCATCTGTTCACCGCCCTGCATCGCCGAAAAGACAAAGTTTGTTCCGCCAGCATCGAGGGTCATAATAATACGCTTGTCGTCTTTGTAATTCATTTGTTTAGATTTATAATTCAAGTTGATATGATTCGTGACTTCTCCTCATCGCCTCGTCATAGGTCGAAAATGTAGCCAACAGTAAAGGAAAATACCTTGTTCTTAAAAGTACTGTACTCATCTTTATTGATTTTCAGCAAGCCGATGTTATACCTTGCATCCAACAGCACATTCCCATATTCGTACGAAATACCCACAGGAACGGAAACATCTATGCGCTTCATGTTGTCCGTCATATCGTATTTGCTCTTGTAGTCATATAGTAAATTCCCCTCTTCATCCTTTTCATAATGCGTTTTACCTTCCTTGTCCGTGTAGAAATGCGATTGAGACGCAAAGCCTTTGGCAGACAGCAGATAGCCTATTTGTAGACCTGCATTGACAGAAAGTCCACTTACTACATAAGTATGGAGCATCACTGGCAACTGCAAATAATGGAATTTCCATTGAAATCCGTTAGATGCATGATGAACATTTTTATCATCTATGCTCTCGAACTCTGGAAAATCCATGCCCTGTCTACTATAAAACAAGCCAGCAGAAGCAGCAACTCGCTCTGTTAGCTGATTTTGAATGTCTAAACCAATGATGAGTCCTTCAAGATATTTGGATTTCAAAACAGATGAGCCTTCAAAAGCTTTCATTGGGTCATCCAGATCAATTACATCAAAACCACTGATGTTTGCGAAGTTCACTCCAACCTTCGGAATCAGTGACCACGTACCAACAGTGCCTTGTGCCCAGCCGAACAAAACACTTAATAACAAGACAAACGTTACTAAAAACTTTTTCATAAGTAAACGGTTTATAGGAAAACGACAATTACACCTATTTTATTATAATAATGGGAGCAAAATATTTCCTACACAGTCTGCGCATATTGAAGTGGTGCTGTCATTAAATCACTTTTGAAACCAATAAGAAAAAAGCTGGTGCGAATTAAGAATAACCATGACTCATCATAAAAAATGAGAGAGTGCACCATAAATACGAATATGATGCACCCTCCCCTTTTATATTAAATGAGTATATGCTGGACTTGCGATTGTAGCCCAGCATACGAAATCTAACTAAAAGAATAGATATCTATTGTCCTCAATATTAGCTTTCAATATCAACTCATTCATAAAGTTGCCTGCGTATTGTAAAGCCTTCTGACGTGTCTTCTGCTCTTCTGTCTTAGCGTCAAACTTGCCTGGACGCATTGTGCGACCTGTTACTTCGAATACATAAACACCTGCATTACCTTTTACAGGTCTCGAAGAGAATTTACCTTTAGCAGTTGCAGCCACAGCTCCACTCAAGGCAGGTTCGCTTGCTCCAACACTCATCACAAAGACAGGAGCTGCGAAAGTAATTTGGTTAACGGCATCAACCTTTGCTCCTTTGGCTTGTGCGGCAGCAATGTTCTTCACATCTTTGGCCTTTGCCATGAGCTGTTCTGCCTTCTTGTCACGAAGTACTTCAGCTTTCAAAAATTCTTTTACCTGTGGATCGTCATAAGAACGATAGCCCTTTGGATGAATCTTATCCAATACTACCAATAACAACTGGTCGTTATTACCACACTCGTACATTGGGGAAATTTCACCTTCTTTTGCATCAAAGAGCCATTTCATAGCCTCACGAGTCGCATTGATTCCCACAAGTGTGTGTGTTGAAGTGGTAATATCCTTTGCTTCCTGTACCGTGTAACCACTTGACTTAGCATTCTTTTGGATTGATTCTGGGGTTTGGTTAGCACTTACGAAGGAGCTAAATTTGTTATATGCCTTAGAATAGGTGTCCTTTGAGAAATCAATCGTCTTCTTTATCACAGCTGCTGTGTACTTATTAATCATCGCCCTGCGATCCACAACTTGAACAATGAGGTTACCTTGTCCTATCTTAACATTCTTTAATTCATTGACACCTGAATTATTCAACGTACCAATATAAGTCTTGGTATCTGCATCTAAAGAAGGAGCATTCTGATATTGTGCAGTTGTCATCCATACCTTTTCACCACTCTGACCATATTTTTTGGCAATGGTCTCAAAAGCAGCACCAGCATTCAATGCTGTGTAAATGGAATCAGCTCGTTTCTGAGCCTCTGCTGGAGTTTTACCAATTACCTGAATTTGTCGATATTGAACAGAATCAGGCAGCAACTGCTTGGATATAAGTTTGACAACATTCATCGAATTGTCCATCTTTGTTTCAAAAGGTCCATAAGTCTGTCCAACTGCCATAGAGTCTAACTTATCAGCAATATCATTAGGATAGGCTGTCTTAGCAACAGGGATTCCAAGATAATTCACCAAAGAAGTACTCTTGCGAACAACGTTTGCGGGTTCTGAAGCAGCTGCTAAATCTGTTGTATATTTCTTGAAAGACTGCTGCAAGTCGGCACGGTCTGTTGGAGAAGGCTCAACACGAACAGTTACATATTTGATATCGCGGCTTTCAACATTTTGCTTAAAGCGCTCTTTCAGTTCGTCATATTTTGCCTTTAGGTCAGCATCTTGAACCTTTATCTTACTGTCATCAATGGTGGAATAAGCAAAAGTAGCGAGCTGAATCGAACTTTCTTCGTTTTCCTCTTTATAAGAAAGTTTGGCTTCTACAGGATTCGACAAGATACATCCTGCCAATAAACTCTGATATTTCTGTGCTAAGATTTGCTGGCGTAGTGTACGTTCGATAAAAGTCCAGTATTTATAAAGAGTTTGGTACTGTGCTGCCATTTGTGGATTGGCAGTTTGTTGCGTTTTATAATCAGCAATAAACTTCTTCAACGAATTGACATCAAACCTTCCCGTTTGTCGATTAACGAATGGAGTTTGCATCAACATGGGGTTGGTACCTTCAGCTAAAATGTTTTGAAGTTCAGCATCTGTCACTGTCAATCCAATCTTTTTAGCTTCATCTTCCACAACTTTTGTCTGGATATAGGTCTGCCAAACCATATCCTTAACTTGATTCATCTGCATCTCATTGAGATTATCAACACCTTGTTGCATTTTTATCACTTCGGTGTACTCATCAATAAGTTTTTGGAAGTCTTGGACATTGACTTTCTCTCCCAACACTTTACCTACTTGCTGACGCTGATCATTACGAGAAGCTTCACATGATCGGAATCCCTCTTCTGCAATAAAAGCAAAAAGGCCTAATCCAATGATGCTTATCAGAATCATACCTCTCTTACGAATTTTTCCTAATGCTGCCATTTTTTATTTTAATATTTATTTTATTTTATATTCTTCAATGAGCCTACAAACGCTTATCACACCTACCGCATCGTACTTCGTTCTGGTGCTTATGCCTTCAAATGCGTACAAAAATACTAAATTCTTAGCAAACGACTGAATATTTTATTGAAATTTTAAGTTTCCAACAGTCACAACAGCTCAATTAGATATAATATTCAGCTGTACTAACTCGATTTTAGACGATGTGCTCTTCAGTATTTTGAATTTATATTTACCGATTTCGATGATTTCATTCAGTTTGGGGAAGCTGCGATATTCATTCAAAATCAGACCTCCTATCGTCATATAGTCATCACTTTCTGGCAAATCTAATTCAAACATTTCATTCACCTTATCAATCTCTAAGCGAGCTGATAATAGGAACTCTTTTTCGCCTGTTTGCTTCGCTACGTATTTAAGGCTGTCATGTTCGTCTTCTATCTCTCCAAATATTTCTTCTACAATATCTTCCAAAGAAACCAAGCCACTCGTTCCACCGAACTCATCAACGACAATCGCCAAGCTTTTTTTCTGCGTTAACAGTATGCGCATGAGCTTCTGCGCTGGCATTGTCTCTGGCACGAAAGGCATCGTCCGAATACCCTCCTGCCATGTGGAAGAGTGCTTGAACATTTCAGAACTATGGATGTATCCCTGTATATGATCTATATCCTCTTGATAAACGATGATTTTTGAATTGCCACTATCCATGAATTTTTGGCGTAGTTCGTCTAAAGAACATTGATTCATGTCTACGGCATTGATTTCTGTTCGTGGAATCATACAATCCCTAACTTTGGTATCAGGGAAATCAAGTGCATTGTGAAAAATCTTGATTTCATTTTCTATGTCATCTTCACTTTGAGCATTTTCAATACTAGATTGAACCAAATAATCTAAATCAACCTTAGAAAATCCTGCAGCAACGGCATCCTTAGGGATACTAACACCCAACAAACCAAGAATGATGCGTGCCAAAAAAGTGGCAAATCGACTTATCGGCCACAAGATAACATAAAATAAATAGGCAGGAAAAGCAAATAATTTCAGTAGTCGATTGGGATTACTATTGAACAGTGTCTTTGGCACGAACTCACCCGTAAACAAGATAATGAGCGTGGACAATATCGTATCCGCTGGCACTGTAAAGGCAGGATTCATTCCTACAAATATCGTATTGTCTAAAAGCCGAGCTATCAAAATACCATAAATCACCAGCACAATATTGTTCCCAACCAGCATCGTGCTAACAAAAGCATTTGGGTTGCTATAAAATAAGGTAAGGAAACGTTGCGAAAATCCATTCTTTTCCTTATCCATCTGCACCAACATGCGGTTGCTCGAAACGAAAGCAATCTCCATACCCGAAAAAAAGGCTGAGAGAACCATCGTTATCAGAATAAAAATAATCAAAGAGATATCTACTTGTTCATTCATTGTTATCAATACTAAGGTGTCGTGGGCAACTTCGGTCGTGGTGATGCTTGTGGGCGCAAGAAGACGTTTGTGCTGTCTGTGGGTGTAGACGTCGTATCTGTCTCTCCTGTGAAATCTGATTTTTCAAAGGAGCCACGACTATTTGTAACGATGTATTTCGTCATCCGCTCATCACTTTTGAAGTATGAACCCTGAAGTGTGCGTTCTGGCGTAACCAATTTGGAGAAACGATGTGAGTACATCTCATGTGCTCGACGGTCCAAAAACAGCTCCTCACTCGAGAACTTCAGTCCATCTTTCGTCAATATTCTGACCCTTCCTCTCAATTCCCAAAGTTGGGCATCTATATTATAATATGCGGTATCGCATTGGATAAAAGATTGCACATGAAAGCTTTCATCAAACTGTTCCAAGAATGCACCTTTTCGAAACACAAACTTTTGCGGTGTCGTGTTTTGATAAATCTCCCACCGTTCGGTTACAATTCGATATTTAATAACACCCGAATCGGATATCAATTGATTTACTCCGTAGGTAGTCATCGTTGGCACAGAGTCACGATCGTATATGGCAGGGGCAATGTGTTCGGTTTGCTTTTCACAAGAAACAAAGCCCATGATTTGCATCAGTACGACGACAAAAACGATTGACTTACTCTTCATACACCCTTTTCCTGTCCTCTTGGGAGGGTTATTGAACCTTCCATTTAGCAAACCAACGCTCATTGAACGTCAAGCCGATATTGATTCGGAACGTATTTTCTTTGATAAAGTCTTTTGCATCCTGCTTTACCCATTGTGCGGAGATATTCAACATAGAACGATTGTTCCAACTGTTGACAATCGGAATACCGAAACCTGCACTCACACTAATCTCACTGGGACCATCTTGTCCGTTGATTTTCAAGTAAGGTGTGGCATAGGAAGCACCTATTCGATAATGCATCCGCTGAAAGAAATGGCGACTGTTGGCACCTTGACAAAACTCACCACCGAAGGTAAATTTATGCCTATCTTTGAACATGCCTTGTGTGAGTACATATTGCGGATTACCGTTCGCCATCGTATAGTTTGGATAAGATGTTTTTGACCACTGCTGTAACAAGTAATCCGCTCCTATCTTTAACTGATTGCGGTGGTTCCAACCCAATCCTCCTCCAATGGCAGAAGGCAGCTCTAAACCATTGTTCACCGTAAATAGAGTTGTATCTCTAATGCCTGTCTGTGGATTTTGAGAAATAATGCTTAACGACGGATCGGCATTCAGACGATGTCCCAAAGAGTAAATTGCGCCCAAGGTCACCTGATCTTGTCTCGACAACCGTGCTGTATATTGCAATCCTACATCTAATTTATAATTGTGTACAGAAGCTGAATAATATTTTGAAATCGTATTGATAGACATATCGCTATAGCTGTTCACGATTGAGCGGTCATATTTTCCCCAAAGGTAAGAGACATTAACCCCCAATGAGAAGCCCTTGAACGGTTCCCAACCAGCCCCTAAGTACACCTGATGCAATCCTCCCTTTCCAATATAAGCGTTGGTAGTGGTTGTCTTGGTATAATTTTCATCAATATGAATGGTTGCAGTGTTGGAGTAGTTGTATCCAATATTAGTAAATGGTACCAAACCAAAACTCAACCCTAAATGCTTTGCCAGTCTTAAGCCAGCTACCACATATTCTAAATCTGCATTCTTTGCGTTCAGTTTGCGATTACCTTCCTCAAAATGAGTAAGCTGCCCAGAAAGTCCAGCATCAAAGATAAAGGTAAGTGAATCGAGGGCTGAATAAGAAGCAGGATTGATAAAATTCACCTGATCATTCTCCCGAAAGCCATAACCCAAGCCATTCATCCCCCTATTAAAACCACTGGTCTGATCGGACAATACGCCAAATCCATACTGGCTATAAGGAGAGTTTGTACCACTCTGTGCAAAAGCAGATATAGAAATAGACGCCCATAAAAAGGCACCAAATATCTTTTTCATTCTTTTCTTATTTCAGATTTGGATGCAAAAATATCGAAAATTTTCGAATTAAACACACTTTAAGTGGGAAATAACACTTAAATTTGCATCGTGAAACGTTTTACTACACATTTAAGGATTGTCTTTATAGCGATTTTGCTGTTGATGACAACGATGCCCACTTTTGCTCAAGCTGATAGCACAATGCTCAAAAGTATGGACTCTGTACGTATCAGTTTGCTCACTTGTGGACCCGGCAACCAAGTCTATTCCTACTATGGACACACCGCCATACGTTACCACGACTTGGCGCGTCAACAGGACATCGCTATCAATTACGGCATCTTCTCCTTTCAAAAAAGTTATTTCATCCTTCGTTTCGTGTTTGGACTGACTGACTATGAAATGGGGATAGAAGATTTTGCAACTTTCATATCTACCTATTCTCATCGGGGCAGTTGGGTAAAGGAACAGGTCTTGAACCTGACTCGCGAAGAGAAATGGGCTATCACTCAAGCCATTGACGTCAACTACCGACCAGAAAACAGAGTGTACCGCTACAATTATTTCTACGACAATTGTACCACTCGTGCAAGAGACATGCTCATCAATCATATCGAGGGACATGTTCTCTATCCAGCGAGTCAGTCGCAAACAATATCCTATCGGGAAATGATTCACCAGTGGAATCAGTCGCATCGCTGGGCGCGTTTTGGCAATGACTTATTGCTTGGCGTACATGCCGATGCAGCTACAACCAACGAACAACAACAATTTTTGCCAGATAGTCTACGTGCAGATTTTGCCGAAGCCATTGTCATCGACCATCAAGGGCATCGCCGCAGCTTGGTAGACAGCACATGCTATCTCGTTCCGCCAATAGAAAAACATGAGCCGAGAGCTCCTATCACTCCACTTCATTGCGCTGTTTTATGGTGCGTTGCAACATTGATTATTTGCTTTGCCGAATGGAAGTTCAAACGCATCCTATGGCAGTACGACCTTATCGTCATGCTCCTTTCTGGGATAGCTGGTGTTATACTTTTGGCAATGGTTTTCTCTCAGCATCCCACTGTGCAACTTAATTTTCAGATACTCCTACTCTGTCCTCTCCACCTTTTCTTTCTTTACCCTTCCGTTAAGGCGTTGAGAAATGGACACATGCACGATTATACCAAATTTTGGAGCATACTCTTGTGTGCTTTCCTTCTGCTTTCGTTTTTCCAACATTATGCGGAAGGCATGACACTTGTGGCATTATCTTTGCTATATAGATATTGTTGGCTGTATATATACACCCATAAAATCAAGAATAGATGAACAAATGTCTCTCCGCAATCATCATGGCTACCCTTACGGGAGCAACGACACAGGCTCAGACCTTGCAAGTTGCGCCTCGTTTGGTTGTCAATATTACGATTGACCAGCTACGCAATGACTACATTGAGCATTATTCACCGCTATACTCGCCAAATGGGTTTAAGAAACTATTAAGTAAAGGCTGCGTTTACGAAGCCGCCAACTATCCCTTTGAGTCCGTAGATCGAGCTTCGGCTATCGCTACCATCGTCACTGGGACTACACCCAATTATCATAATATCATCAGCACAAGATGGTTAGATAGGAAAACCTTACGCCCTGTTTTTTGTGTTGACGATGCTAAATACACGACTTCCCCTCAAAGATTATCCACCTCGACCATCAGTGACGAACTGAAGGTGTCAAGCAACGGTGGTTCTATTGTTTATGGCATAGCCTCCCAAAGAGACGCTGCTGTCTTATCGGCTGGCCATGCTGCTGACGGTGCTTTTTGGATAGATGAAAAAACAGGTAGCTGGACCACCTCCAATTATTATGGGTCGAAAGCCCAAAAGTGGATTCAGGCTTATCGCAATACCACATCAAAACCGAGCAAGGAACAGGCGGATCAGAACAATGCCGTGTGTGATGCAGCGATAGCTTGTCTGAACCATCACGCCATGGGAAAGGACGCCCAGACCGACTACCTCTCGATTACACTCTCTGCCAAGGGAACACAAAACGAAAAGTGGCGCACCGATTTTGAAAGCCTCTATCGAGGATTAGATCATACACTTGCCACCCTGATTGAGCAGATAGAAAAGTCCGTTGGAAATCAGCAAGTGCTCTTTGTGCTAACCAGTACGGGCTATACAGATGACCCAAAAGTAGATTATGCAAAATACCGCATCCCCACAGGCACTTTCTACATCAATCGTACAGCCAATTTGCTGAACATGTACCTGGGAGCCATTTATGGGCAAAGTCGCTACGTTGAAACTTGTTTTAGTAATCAAATTTATCTCAACCGAAAGCTTATCGAAGACAAACTGCTTTCGTTTGAGGACATTTTGTCACGCTCCAAAGACTTTCTGGCACAAATCGCAGGAATTCGGAAAGTGTCTGAAAGTCCGTATAATCCAGCCGTGAGTGGCGACTTAATCATTGAGGTTGCGCCAGGTTGGCAGTTGCTGAATGAAGATAATCAAGATAATTATATTGCACGTGCATCCTTTGTACCCTTTCCTATTATTTTGTATGGAATGGGTATCAAGCCTCAACGTGTTACCACACCCGTCTCGGTAGACCGCATTGCGCCTACTATCGCAAAGTCTATCCAAATCAGAGCACCCAACGCTTGCAAGGTGTCTCCGCTTCAATAAGCATTCGCATAAAGTACTTATCAGCAGCAGTTTCCGCTTCATCTGCATAGGGTTCTTTTGATGACTATTTACCCCCTTAAAATTAACTCAATGTTCCAAGCCTCTTAACTCATGGAGATAAGGCGATTAACTCATGGAGATAAGGCGGTTAACTCATGGAGATAAGCAGCTTAAGTCAATGAGATAATAAATCCATGCTAAAGAAGGAAGAAAAGAAGAAATAGCAAGATAGAAAGTCAGTGACATAAAGAGACTTACTCAAACATCTGGGGACACCACCAAATTAATAAAAGAGAAATAGCAAATTAACAAATATTATTCGTAATTTTGCATCACCTTATTATATAGAAAATAAAAACAAATAAATAGATACAATGAATATCAATAAATTTCTAAAATCATTGTTTGGCGACAAATCGAGCCGAGATATGCGACTGATTCAACCTTTGGTGGAAACAGTGAAAAAGGTTTATCCCGACATACAAAAGCTGAGCAATGATGAGCTACGTGCCAAAACCAAAGAGATACAAAAATATGTACAGGATGCCGCACAAGCGCAAAAGGAAAAAATTGCGCAACTGAAAGCCAACATCGAAGAGACACCTATCGATGAACGTGAACCCATCTTCGAAGAAATAGATAAATTGGAAAAAGAGGCACTCGAAATATACGAAAAGGCACTCAATGATGTCATGCCTACCGCTTTTTCTATCGTAAAAGATACCGCTCGCAGATTTGCAGAAAACGAAGAAGTTGTGGTTACTGCCACCGACTTTGACCGTGAATTAGCTGCCGATCCTTCTAAGGATTTTGTGACCATTGATGGTGACAAAGCAATTTATCACAATCACTGGACAGCTGGTGGAAATGACTTGAAATGGGAAATGGTACACTACGATGTACAGCTCTTTGGTGGTATTGCCCTTCATCAAGGGAAGATAGCAGAGATGGCTACGGGTGAAGGAAAGACCTTAGTCGCTACCCTACCCGTATTCCTAAACGCTTTGACAGGAAACGGCGTTCACGTAGTAACGGTGAATGACTATCTGGCAAAACGTGACTCGGAGTGGATGGGACCGCTATACGAGTTTAATGGATTGAGCGTAGACTGCATTGATAAGCATCGCCCGAACTCGCCAGAGCGTAGGAAAGCATACATGGCAGACATCACATTTGGTACCAATAACGAATTTGGTTTTGACTATTTGCGTGATAACATGGCGATTTCTCCAGCCGACTTGGTACAGCGTGCCCATAACTATGCCATTGTGGATGAGGTAGACTCGGTATTGATAGACGATGCACGTACTCCTTTGATTATTAGTGGACCTATCCCAAAAGGCGATGACCAGATGTTTGAAGAATATCAACCACTGGTAGAACGACTGGTTGATGTACAACGGAAACTTGCTACTCAGTTCTTAGCTGAAGCAAAACAACTCATTACAGAGGGACAAGCAAACAAAGATCAGAAGAAAACAGAAGAGGGCTTCCTTGCTCTGTACCGGTCTTATAAATCTCTCCCAAAGAACAAACCGCTCATTAAATATCTTTCTGAAGAAGGTATCAAGGCAGGAATGCTCAAGACAGAAGAGTACTACATGCAGAATAATAACCGTGAGATGCCAAAGGCAGTAGAGCCACTCTTCTTCGTTGTTGACGAGAAACTGAACAGCTGTGACTTGACTGACAAGGGTACAGAATGGCTCTCTAAACAGGTGAATGACAATCAACTATTTGTACTGCCAGACATCACGGCTCAACTTTCGGCATTAGAGAACGAAACAAATCTTTCTGATCAGGAGCGCATTGATAAGAAAGATGAACTGTTGACCCACTATGGTGTGCAAAGTGAACGTGTTCATACCTTGCAACAGTTGCTGAAGGCATATACCATGTTCAACAAAGACGATGAATACGTTGTAATGGATGGCGAAGTAAAAATCGTTGACGAACAGACAGGACGTATCATGGAAGGTCGCCGTTGGAGCGATGGATTGCATCAAGCTGTTGAGGCAAAGGAGCATGTAAAGGTGGAAGCTGCCACACAGACCTTTGCAACCATTACGCTGCAAAACTACTTCCGCATGTACCATAAGTTGGCAGGTATGACTGGTACTGCATCTACAGAGGCAGGAGAGTTCTGGGATATCTACAAATTGGATGTGGTAGAGATACCTACCAACCGTCCTATCCAGCGCAATGATATGGACGACCGTGTGTACAAAACCGCTCGTGAGAAATATGCTGCCGTCATTGACGAAATAGAACAGATGCGAAATAGTGGACGCCCTTGCTTGGTAGGTACCACCTCTGTTGAGATTTCGGAGCTGCTCAGCAAGATGCTCAACATGCGAAAGATTCCTCACAACGTGCTGAATGCGAAACTACATCAAAAAGAAGCGGACATTGTAGCACAGGCTGGTCAGTCCATCAACGGCTTAGGGGCTGTAACAATTGCAACCAACATGGCTGGTCGTGGTACAGACATCAAGCTCTCTCCTGAAGTAAAAGAAGCAGGAGGACTTGCGATTATTGGTACAGAGCGACACGAGAGTCGGCGTGTAGACCGTCAGTTGCGCGGTCGTGCTGGACGTCAAGGTGACCCTGGTAGTTCGGTATTCTATGTGAGCTTGGAAGACAAACTCATGCGTCTGTTTGGTTCAGAGCGTATTTCTTCAGTCATGGACAGACTTGGATTCAAGGAAGGCGAACGCATTGAGAGTCCGATGATTTCCAAGAGTATTGAGCGAGCACAAAAGAAGGTAGAAGAAAACAACTTCGGTATTCGTAAACATTTGCTCGAATACGATGACGTGATGAACAAACAACGTACGGTCATCTATGAAAAACGTCGCCACGCCTTGATGGGAGAACGTATCGGAATGGATATTACCAATATTATTTGGGACCGTTGTCTCAACATAGTTGGCTCGAACGATTATCAAGAAGCCAAGGAATTGTTCTTGAAAGTATTGGCAATGGAGGTTCCATTTACGGAAGAAGAGTTTACGGCAGGTGATAAAAACGCTTTGGCTGAACGGGCTTTCCAAGATGCCATGGCGGTTTTCAAACGCAAGTCAGACCGCATTCAGGCAGTAGCTTGGCCCGTCATCAAGCAAGTGCAAGAAGAACAAGGCGAACGCTTTGAGCGCATTGCGGTGCCACTGACCGATGGCAAGCGAATGTATCAAATCTCTTGTAACTTGAAAGAAGCCTACGACACGGAAGCTAAGGACGTTGTGAAGCAGTTCGAGAAATCGACCTTGTTGCACATCATCGATGAAAACTGGAAAGAGAATCTGCGACAATTAGACGACTTGCGGCACAGTGTGCAAAATGCTTCGTACGAGCAAAAAGACCCTCTGCTTATCTTCAAATTAGAGAGTGCGAAACTTTGGGACAGCATGATTGACGAGATGAACAACCAAACAACCAGCATCTTGATGCGTGCTCAAATTCCTGAAATGCAACACGAAGAAGTGCAAGAGGCTGCTCCAGAACTAAGAAGTCAACGCTACAACGAGCAGAAAGAAGATCTCACCGATCCAAATCAAGCAGCTGCAGCGAGACAAGACACGAGAGAAGGCGCACAACAAGTGAATCGTACGCCGTATATCAAGGATAAGATGCCAAGACCAAACGATCCATGTCCATGCGGTAGTGGTAAGAAATTCAAGAATTGTCACGGCAGAAACCTCCGTTAGTGACAAGCAGTAGGACGAAGATTGCTGACGATGAACAAGAATAGATAACTCTTGCCCGTCAGCAATCTTTCTATATGACGACACGCTCTCTACGGTTACGAACCCTCACGTGCAAACATCTACGCATTTCATGACATGATGTCAAATGAAGAAAAATCAACCTTATGAAGATACAACTTACTGGTCTTAAAAAGATATTTGGTGAAAAAACTGCTGTTGATATCCCCTCTTTGGAGATAGACAAAGGTGAAGTGATAGGCTTGGTAGGCAACAATGGAGCTGGTAAAACAACCTTGTTCAGACTGTTATTAGATTTACAAAAGGCTGACGAGGGCCAGGTTCTGTTGGGATTTGATGAGAAAGAGACTAAGCAAACAGTCTCTACAGAACCATTAACGCCTTCACAAGATTCAACTAACTTGACTTGGATATCACCTTCTGAAACAGAAACATGGAAAGCATTGACAGGTGCTTATATTGATAGTGGATTCTTAATTGACTTTTTAACACCTGAAGAATATTTTGAGTTCATCGCTAAAGTAAACCATCTTCCAACAGAGCAATTACAAAGTTTTCTCAACTCAATGACGCAACTCATGGATGGTGAGATACTTGGACAAAAGAAATTGATTCGTGATTTCTCTGCTGGAAATCAACAAAAAATAGGGATTATTGCAGCAATGATTGCACATCCCCAACTACTTATCTTGGATGAACCATTCAATTTCCTTGACCCATCCAGTCAAAACCTGCTCAAAAAAATCATTTTGGATTACCACAAGCAGACAAATGCCACGATTTTGGTGAGCAGTCACAACCTACAACATACCATAGAGATATCAACAAGAATCATCTTGCTTGAGAAAGGAAAGATTATCAAAGACTTGCCTAACGAAAATCAGAAAGCAGAAGCAGACTTAGAAGCTTATTTCAATAGAGAAATGAGCAACGAATAGGCGCAACAAAGCATATTCAATAGATTTTGGATTGACGGTAACTCTTGGATAAATAAAACAAGAATCCAATGCCACAGCCTATCAATAGATAGATAGCCAAGACCTGTATAGCAGTGAGATGAATGTTTTCAACACTGGCACCAGTCCACGATGCGATGGCAGAGAGTTGCTGGTTGAGACACTGTGCTGTCCATGCCATGACCTTGGCAACAATATTTTGTGCCAACGTCCAAAAGGACAACATGAACACCAAGCAGGCTGTATATAATATAAATGTGGTGAGAGGAACGGCTATCAAATTGGTGAATAGGAAATAACAAGAAAAACGTCCGAAATAATAAGCCACCAACGGTGCTGTACCTATTTGCGCTGCAACAGATACTGTCATCATTCCCCATAACAATCGGATAAAGGAAGAGCATTGAAGCCAATGCAAGGGGAGCAAATGATAAATGGGATGGTATAAAATTAGAATAGTTAACACAGCCATAAACGACAATTGAAAACTGACATCCCACAACAACATGGGTTGAATCATCAACATCACTATGGCTGCAAAAGATAGCGCATTCAATGACATGCGGTGACGGTTCAGTAAAGATACTAATGAATAAAGCGTCAACATAAGTCCTGACCGTAGAAGACTTGAAGACATACCTGTTAAGAAGATGTAAGCCCAAATCGTGAGAATGACTATAACAACGTTCAGAAGGTGGCGCCTCCCAAAGACGACACTTAATAACCCGAACAGAATACTAAGGTGCAAACCCGACAGTGCCAACAAGTGAGAAGTACCCGTTATGGAGTAAAGTTCCTTGGTAGACTTGGACAAGGAGGACTTATCTCCTAAGGTCATAGCAGCAATGACAGCATAGTCTTGATCGTGAAGACCTTGCCGTTCAAGAATTTGCAACAAACGAGAACGAACTTGTTGGGCAAACAAACGTAGACGCTTTACACGCGGCAAGTCATGAAAGTCAACAGCACAAGTTTGCCAATCGGTGAAATAAATAAAGGTTTGAGCTCGATATCCATGCAGAAACATCCATTGTGGATAATCAAAATGTGATTCAAATTTTAGATTTTCAAAACGATGAAACACAGCACGAAATACAATACCCCTCCCGATACCAAGTTGCTGATAACGTCGTTGGAGCGTATCTTTGAGAATAGAGGCTTTCACTTTCTTTCCTGACAACAAGCCTTTCGTAAGCAACACATCACATTGCACCACCTTCCCTTTAGACATCAACGGACTCATAATAACTCCTTGAGCAACCTGCTCACCAGCAGGCAGAGATAAATCCGACCGACAATCCTGAAGTGTATAAAGAGACATTCCCCAGAAAATAAATGCCCCAAAGATACAGACGCCTTGCCAACGGGCATGACTTCTGCATACCAAGGCAACTAATAACGCAACTATCGTTATGCCTAACCATAGCCACCATGGAGCAAAAGTTCCAAAGTTAAAGGTATGGGCAATCACCAAACCGATGATGAATGCCAATACTATTTTTAATAACGGATGTAACTGAAGCCAATCAGCACTTTTCATTCATAATCATCAATGACGTTGTTCGTAAACTGCATCATGGGCAGTGCCACCTTAAATAACTCAGCCATCGGAAGAAGCCAATTATTCCCGGCAAAGAAGTCATCATCTACCCGGTGCCAACAAGCATAATCTTTCATACGAAGGTATTCTATAAATTCGTAATCAGAGGGGAAACCTTTGGGACAAGTCTTTAAGCATGAGATTCCAAAACCTTTCTGAGATGCCTGTTCATCATTCCAAACACCTTCGTTGGCATAGCCGAAATAATTAACAAACTTTCCAGTCTCAACGCATTCACGCCAAGTGTCGATATGACCCATGATTTCATTTCGACAAGAAGTCAATATGGGAGTGGGCAACCAATAAGCCCCAGCGGACAACAAGCAATGACCGGGTTGTAGATGAATGTAATAACCAGCATGCAAGGACTTTCTGCCCTTGGCACTGATATAGGCACCAAAATGTCGTTTATAGGGAGATTTGTCGGGCGAGAAACGAGTATCACGATTAAATCGAAAACAAGCATCCTTTGCCGTGACATGCGCTACCGTAGGGTCAAACTCAGCAATAGTAGCAATCGCCTTAGTCACTCCTTCCTCAAATTCTTGACGACACAACAAGTATTCTTTTTTGTGGGATTGAAACCAATCTCGGTTGTTATTGGCAGCAATTTCCTCCAAAAAGTGCAAAATTCTTTTAATATCCATGGGTTATCCTAATTTAGAAAAATTCATGAGTTTGGGACAAATAGCTTCAAATGGGCATTTCTCACACTTAGGTCGCAAACTTTGGCAAATATAGCGTCCATGAAGAAGAAGCCAATGATGTGCACTTGACACGTCCGCCTCTGGGATATATTTCATCAATTCCAACTCCACCTTTAAGGGAGTGTTGGATTTTTGAGAAACCAATCCTAATCGATGACTCACTCGATACACATGAGTATCCACCGCTATTTTTGCTTTTCCATACCAAACAGCTTGAACCACGTTGGCTGTTTTGCGACCTACGCCTGGCAACTTCACCAAATCTGTTGTATTATCTGGCACTTCTCCCTCAAAATCTCGCACCAACATTTGAGCCATCTCCACCAGATGTTTAGATTTCGAGTTTGGATAACTCACGCTACGCACATACGTGAAAATGTCTTCTACTGTGGCTTGTGCCATTGAAGGAGCATCTGGATAACGTTCAAACAACGCAGGCGTTACCTGATTGATGCGCTTATCAGTACATTGGGCACTTAACAAGGTGGCTACCAATAGTTGAAATGCAGAACCGAACTCCAATTCTGTGGTGACCTCTGGCGATATTTCCTTAAAGTAATCGAGGATGTATTTGTATCTTTCTTTTCGTGTCATCACACAAATTTAATAAATGATTCTGACATTAGCAAAGAATCTGAACGGTTTTAAGTATCGAACAAATAGGAGTAGGAAAAAGGGAACTATCCAAAAAGAATGTGACTAAATTCTCGTAAATGATGAATTTAGTCACATTCAGTTTTGAAATTAGTCAACAGATTTAATATACATCTCCTTGCTTCACTTCTTCTTTCGTAATCTTGTCTTTATCCATGGCATACCATACATAAACGATGTAAGCCAAGACAAATGGAATGAAGAGCGAAACAATCGACATCGTTGTAAGTGTAAATTCACTACTACTACTGTTGGCAATGGTCAGAGAACTCTGTAAATCGACATTAGAAGGATAGTAGGCTGTGTTGTTCCATCCTGCGATGAGCAACAAAACGAGTACCACTAACACAACACCAATACCTGCTGGCCAAATTCCCTTGATGTAGTTATTGCACATAACGGTTCTGACGATACCAAAAAGTAACAGCACAACACCCACCAATAGAACAACTGCCAGATACCACATGTCCAACAAGTTATACAGATACTTCATCGATTCCATAGAGATTACTCCTGTTGCAGGGTCGTAAGCGAAGCCATCTTTCAACAAAGTTCTAATCAAGAACGGAAGGAACAAGAGTAAGAAAGCAGCGGTATTGTAAAGCAGTTGTTTGCGACTACGTCCACGTAAAGTTTCATCTGCCACATTATTTATAATATAGAGGGTACCCAAAATACGTGCTAAGAAGAAAACTGCCAAACCTAATACGACATTCCAAATATCCAACAATGCATCCAAACCATGACTATAATTTGCCCAATGGCTAATCACAGGAGCAACACTATTGGTAATATTCATTTTGTCGACAACGAAATTAGACCCATTGAAGAAGGTAGCCACAGCGCCTCCTAACAATACAGGACCCAAAATACCATTGATTACTAAACACCATTGGAAAGTCTTTACGCCTAAGAAATTACCCAACTTGTTTTGAAATTCATAGCTAATCGCTTGAACAACAAAAGAAAAGAGGATAATCATCCACAACCAATAAGCACCTCCAAAGCTGGTACTATAGAACAAAGGAAATGAGGCGAAGAAAGCACCACCAAACGTTACCAAAGTAGTAAAGGTAATTTCCCATTTGCGTCCAGTACTATTTATCACCATTCTACGCTCGTGTTCAGTCTTTCCAAGGTTGAAAACCAAAGAGTTAGCACCTTGAACAAACATCAAGAAAACCAGTAAGGCTCCTAACAAAGAAACAAGAAACCACCAGTAATGCTGTAAAAAACTATATGTAATCATTGTTATACCTTTCTAATTATAATTCAACATGGTTTGATATCTCACTGTTCTCTGGCCCTTTTTTAATAGCCTTACAAAGAATACTTATCTCGACTGCCAACATCGTTGTAAACAGTATCAAGAAAATAAAGAATGTGACAATAACAGAACTTGGTTTAATGTCAGAAATAGCTACCCATGTTGGAAGCATATCTTGAATAGTCCAAGGTTGACGTCCAAACTCTGCAACAAGCCAACCCGACTGTGATGCGATGTAAGAACAAGGCAATAAAACGATGCCCGAAATCAACAACCAACGGTGTTTGACAATGTCTTTCTTGTACACAATGAACAAAGAACAAATAAAGAAGAGAATGAGCAACATTCCTATGCCCACCATTAAGCGGAAAGCCCAGAAGTTAACAGGAATGAAAGGTACCACCTGATGCGGTGACTTTACATATCCATAACCGAAATAAGGCATGTTGTCTTTCAAAGCTTGCTTTGTGGCTTCATCTTTTTTACCATCACGGTAATCCTGTAAAGCTGCGATAGCCATACGACCACACTGCATTTTCTCCTCAACAGAGATCACTTGCGTGCCATCAGGTTTGGTATATCCGTTCAAAATATCGTTGATACCTGGAACATAACCATCAAAATCTAAAGTTGCTAAGAATGACAAACCTTTAGGAAGCTCCAGCTTCATAGGTGGTTGTTGTTGGTTGGTATAATCAGGTTGCTTGAAAGGATTCACAGCAGCAAAAACTGTTAAGCCTTGACTCGTTCCTCCATTATAAAGCGCTTCCATGGCTGCCAACTTCATCGGTTGAACCTTACCTACCTGAATAGCAGAACTGTGTCCAGTAATCAACGCTAACAATGTTGCTACTAAACCAACAATGCTACCAATCTTCATACTTGCTATTGCCAATTTGTGGTCTCTCTTCTTGAGCAAATACCAACTACTAACAGCTACAGTGAATACTCCACCAATAATCCAAGATGAAGTAACCGTATGACAGAATTTATCTACTGCGAATGGAGACAGAGCAACTTCCATGAAAGAGTTCATCTCGAAACGCATTGTGTCTGGATTGAACTCCTGTCCTACTGGCAACTGCATCCATGCATTGGCTACCAAAATCCACCAAGCTGATATCGTTGCTCCCAGACCTGTTAACCAAGTAGATGCCAAGTGGAAGCCAGGTGAAACTTTCTTCCAACCAAAGAACATCACAGCAACGAAGGTAGCCTCCATGAAAAAGGCGATGATACCCTCAACAGCCAATGGCGCACCGAAGATATCGCCAACAAACCAAGAGTAGTTACTCCAGTTGGTACCAAACTCAAACTCCAAGATAAGTCCGGTAGCCACGCCCATAGCGAAGTTGATACCAAACAGTTTCTGCCAAAAACGTGCAGCATCCTTCCAGAAAGGATCACGTGTACGGTAATAACAAGTCTCCATAATGCCCATGACAACGGCAAGACCCAATGTCAGTGGAACAAAAAGCCAATGATAAATGGCTGTTAAAGCAAATTGGGCACGTGACCAATCAATCGTCTGTGCCGAAATCTCTAATAACAGATTGTGCATAATGTTAAATATTTAATGAATTGTTCGTTTTATCATCTCGCTCGAAACAAAATCAGCCTCTCCTCCATCTTTGGCATTTTGATGAATGAAGTTTGGGAAGAAAAAGAATTTTAATACCGCAAACATAATGAAGAGTTTGATAATAATGACAGCCCACAGGGTTTTACCCAGTGTCATGTTTTTGAAACCATCATAGTATAAATCAAAAGCTCTATAGAGGAAGCTCTTTTTATTCATAGTAAGTTGTTTATGCGGTGTAAAGATAGCAAAATTTATTTAATGTTGTACTTTTTCCGAAAAAATAATTAAAAATCTTGCTTTTTTTTTCATGTATTGAACCCTGCTCCCTTATTTATATAAGGTGGTAGATGGTGAAAGACTGTCTTTTTCTTTATATGCAACAACACATTTAATGAATGAAACAGCTTGCATTGTTTGCGTTCATTGGCAACCTCTTTTTCTATATTATTTGTCCTAAAAAATGACAATAAAATGGGCGTTGAAAAATGATGAAATAGAAAAAAACGATAGGCAAAGCCAATGCTATGATGGCAAAATAGAACCATAAAAAAGCCTTGTCTGTGCTAAAGCATGGAGATAAGGCGGTTGTTCACATGGGTTAAGCATGCTGTTCACATGACTTAATGCGGTTATTGCATGTTGATAGCAGCAAAAAAAGCCGTTATTTCATGTAAAAATGCAGGTAAAATGATTGAATATAGACGACTATTATTTGTATTATATTGATAATCAACGCAATGCGAAACTTCGCCAAAACTTCGATATTTGTAAGCAAGGAGCAGGTTGCTTCAAAATATGGTAGCTATGAAGGGGTACTTGTAAAATTTTTTCTTATTTATTTGAGTCATTATATTGTTCACGAAACGCCTTTTCGCTGCATGGATTCAGCAACCTCACACGTTGGGATAGTCGGGGTACGCATCTCTCCTACTTTGGATGTTTTCATGTCCACATCAATACACTCCACCCATGCAGCACCATTTCGCATTCGCATCTATCGTCTATCCTACACGGAGGAAATAAAAAAAGATTTCTTCCTGAAAAATCTATCGTTAATGTTTGGAGTGTTACGTTGTTTGTGTATCTTTGCATAAGTTTAATTTATTTATAATAATTATCTTATATGAAAAAAGTTATTTTAAGTGCATGCGTTATGTTGATAGCAATTGCAGCGTACGGACAGCGTGACAAAGGTACGGTTACTTTACAGCCTAAAGTTGGTTTGAACGTGGCTACGCTTACAAATGATGGTGATGCCGACTCAAGATTTGCGCCAGTTGTTGGTGCCGAAGTAGAAGTGCAGGCTACGGACATGGTTAGTTTCTCGGGTGGATTACTTTACTCTATGCAGGGAGCTAAGGGAAAAGTAGGCAATGTAGATGGAACTGTAAAGTTAGATTATATTAATGTTCCCATTCTTGCTAACGTCTATGTGGCTAATGGATTTGCCGTGAAATTAGGTGTACAACCAGGCTTTTTAATCAACAATAAAGTCAAAGTTTCACAGAATGGTGTCAACGCAGAGGTTGATTTAGAGAAAGCTTTTAAAGCTGCGGGAATTGATGCCAAACTAAATAAGGTTGATGTCTCTATTCCCGTGGGTGTTTCCTATGAGTTCAGCAATATAAATATTGATGCACGATACAATTGGGGATTAACCAAGATTATTGACCAAGACAACAGTAAGAATAGCGTTTTCCAGATTACAGTTGGTTACAAATTTGCACTGTAATGCGATATGAGCATGTCAAAATATGCTCCTATAATTCCGTATCTAACTATTAAGTTAGGGTAAAGATGTACCTCCTTTTATATGGAGGTGCATTTTTTTCATGCTATTTTCGCAAGCCCGTGTCTCACGTAGGATAAGAGTTCAGTACATTGACAATCGTATTCACTTCTGCATCGGTGAGTGTTTGGTTGAGTGGAATGCTCAATTCTTGTGCGTGAATGCGTTCGGTAATCGGGTAGGTACGGTGGTTCCACTCTCTGTAAGCACCTTGCTGATGAGGCGGAATAGGGTAATGAATAACGGTCTGGATGCCCTGTTGCAACAAATATTGCTGTAACTTGTCTCTTTGTGGAGTTAGAATGGGGAAGATGTGCCACACGTTATCCTCACCACATCCTTGTGGGAGCGCAATCAGAGGATGGTGTATGTTGGACAAATAGTGCTGTGCAATGGCGCTGCGACGTGCATTGTCCGCATCAAGGTATCTTAATTTCACGCTCAACACAGCCGCCTGTATTTCGTCCATCCTGCTATTCTGTCCTTTGTAGGGAAACACATATTTCTGCGACGAACCATAATTAGCCAAAGCCCTTATTGTGTTTGCCAGTTCGCTATCGTTTGTTGTTACGGCTCCTGCATCACCCAAAGCTCCCAAGTTCTTGCCAGGATAAAAACTGTGTGCAGCCACATCTCCTAAAGAGCCTGTGCGTTGGTTGCTATTGTAGCGGCATCCGTGTGCCTGCGCATTGTCCTCTATGAGTTGGAGATGATATTTTTGGCAGAGTTCTCCTATAAAATTGGTGTACGAACAACGTCCATAGAGGTGCACCAACATGATGCCACGTGTACGCTCGGTGATGGCTTCTTCTATCTTGGTGTCGTCAATCTGAAATGTATCCATGCGTGGTTCTATCAGCACTGGCACCAATTGGTTGGCTGTTATAGCGAGGATAGTAGCAATATAAGTATTGGCAGGCACAATAATTTCATCGCCCGCCTGCATCATTCCCAGTTCTATATAGGCTTTGAGAATAAGGGTGAGCGCATCCAGTCCGTTAGCACAACTCACACAATGCCGGGTGCCAATGTATTCGGCATACTGTTTTTCAAACGTTTGTACCGCCTGTCCTTGCAGATACCAACCACTCTCAATGACCTTATTGACAGCCTGTTGTATCTCTGTCAGGTGTTCATTGGTTACTCGTTGTAAAGATAAATAGGGTATCATACCTCCCATTGATAAGTGTCATAACATATAGCACGACCGCCAAACCCCTCTTTTTGATGAATGAGTGAGGCGTTGAGCAGGTGTCCATCTTGCAGAGTAGAGGTGCCAAAATCAAAATATTGTCGTTTGTCCCACGATTGATGGAGTAAAAAATGGAACAGCCCATCGATGACACGCAGTTGCTTTCCTTCGGGCGATGCCGAGATATATTGCGTATGCACCACGTTGGGCGTGAGATAAAGAACGGTTCCTCCTAACACCATGTTATCTTTGCAAGCCACATACAACTGGATGTGATGGGGGAAACGTTGGTGCAACAGTTCTATTTCCTGCAAGTTATGAACGGGTTTCGCACCGTATTTATTCATTAAATTGTCATCCAATACCTGCCAAAAAGCGGCAAAATCTGTACTCTGCTTTATCTCTATGCCATTTTTAGCACATCGGTTAATGCCGTATTTTCGGTCTCTACTCCACTTCAGGGGATGTGTCAAATGGATGGCGGAAGAAATGTTGCGTGCCACTAACTGGGCGTTGCAGACTTTGAAGAGCGCGTACAAATCCTCTTCGGCAGGTGTCAGGTGATAGATAGAAGGTGTGGGACGGTACACCACTCGCTTGATGTGTTGTGTGCGAAGATATGTGTTAAGTTCCTCGAAAAGGCACAACGTGTCGGAAGCTGTAATCCGATCGTCCATGACAAGACCGCCGTATGTCAATCCTAAGTGTGTATATAAGGTGTCGTTTGCAATGTGGGCAGGCAACAGCGCATACAGCCTACCCTCTTTGTAAAAGAGCAGTGAAGCGTCTGCAAACCTGTCTTGATGATAGTCCATATAGGCTCTGTCAAGCAGAAAGGTGGCATTTTTTGCCTCCATCACATAGCTATTCCAACGCTCCTTGTCGGTTGGTGCATATCGTTTTATCTCAAACATCAGGTTTGTTCTTGATATATTCCATGAACGAGTGATAATCGCGAATATAATCTTCTTCATCGAAAGGTTCAGATGCCAATACCAAACATACTGCTCCCGACGAGAAGTCATCTAACGTCCGCCATGTATCAGTATCGACAAACAGCCCTTGATAAGGGTGGTTCAGCAGTATAGAAGTCTTTTCTTTACCGTTGTTGAGCGTTACGTGGAAGCTGCCACTCAATGCAATTAAAAAACATCAAAGGGTACATCCTTGCAACCTTCGGCAACGGTTAGGTTTCCTCTGGGGTCTATTATCTTGACTAACTCAATGATTTTCGCTTCCAATTGCTCGTGTTTCTTATCGGTTACCGTACATTTGTTCGTAGTATTTTTGGTAGTCACCAGAGGTTACCTCGTTGATCCAATCCTGATGTTGTAGGTTCCACTTGATGGTTTTCACAATTCCATCAGCAAACATGGTTTCAGGATACCACCCCAAATCGTTCTTTATCTTTGTAGGATCAATGGCGTAACGCTGGTCGTGTCCCAATCTGTCAGCAACAAAAGTAATCAAGTTGTCGTTAATCCAATCAATCTAGTGGTCTTCTACATAGAGCCAGTCGCGCACATTGTCGCCCTTGCCGTATACAGGAAGTTGCTTACCCTCAAGGATATTTTTGATAATGAGCGGTATCAGCTTCTCTGGAAAGTGATAAGGACCGTAGTTATTAGAGCATCGCGTGATGCTCACGGGCATGCGGTAAGTGTCGCGATAAGCCATAACAATCATGTCGGCACTGGTCTTTGACGCACTATAAGGACTGTGCGGACACAGCGGTGTTTGTTCTGTAAAGAATCCTTCTGCGCCCAATGAGCCGTAAACCTCATCGGTAGAAACCTGATGATAGCGTTTGCCAGCTTTCCAAGTGGGATAACCTTGTGCATCTTTGCCCGTGACCCAAGCCCTTCGGGCAGCGTCCATGAGGTTTTGAGTGCCAAGTATATTCACCGAAAGAAACAATTGTGGGTCCTCGATACTGCGGTCCACATGGCTCTCAGCGGCAAAGTTTACGACAAAGTCTATATCGTGTTCAGCAAACAACTTGTCTGCCAAAGCCCTGTCTCTGATGTCGCCTTTTACGAAGAAACAACGTTTGTTGTCAATGTCATTCTTGATAGTACCCAGATTGCCAGCGTAGGTCAGTGCATCCAGTATAATCACCTTGAGGTCTTCGTTCTTGTACTTTTTGTCAAGCAAATACTTGATGAAGTTGGCTCCGATGAAGCCTGCGGCTCCTGTAACTAAGTATGTTTTCATATTTCTTGTTGTTTTTTATGATCTTTGTCTTTAACCACTTTATCGTAAGTTTCCAAATATTCCTGATTCTTTTCCTTTCGCTTTTTCTGTTCTCTATAGTCGGAATAGATATTGAGCAACGTCATGGTCATTCCGAACAAGGCACTCTCAATCATAAATTTTGGCCAATGATATTCACTACCCCAATCGAACAGGAGTTGTAAACCATAATAAACGCCTGTCAGTACAATAAATTGGAATAAATAAGTATGTGCTTTTTTCATCTGTGTGCTATGGATGATGGTTCTTATCACTTAATGTAATAACTTCACAATCGGTGAATTTATTGCCTTCTATGGTCAATCTTATCAGCGTTCTTTCACGGTGCCAGCCTTGTAAGCCTGCCGCACCAGGATTGATGTGCAGCAAGTTGAGTGTTTTGTCGTATTGGACTTTCAGGATATGCGAGTGTCCACAAACGAATAATTGAGGTGGCGAAGCAAAAAGCAAGCTGCGTATTTGTGGGGCGTAATTGCCAGGATAGCCGCCGATGTGCGTCAGCAACACATCCACATCTTCGCACTTGAAACGCAGTTTGTCACGGTATATTCGTCGCAAGTCACCACCGTCACAGTTACCACAAACAGCCCTTAACGGCTTGATAGCAGCCAATTTTTGTGCCACTTCCAATGAGCCAATGTCGCCAGCGTGCCATATCTCATCACACTCGGCAAAGTATTTCTCATACTTGTCGTCCCAATAGGCATGCGTGTCGCTGATGATACCAATTCTTTTCATTTACGCCTTACCTTTCTTCGGAGTTATATCCAAACCGCATGCGGATGTAGTCTCCTATGAATTTTGCTGTTTTCTCCAATCCCATGTAGCTTGAGTTGATACAGAGGTCGTAGCTACAACTGTGTCCCCACTTCTTTCCAGTGTAGTAATTGTAATAAGAGGCGCGTTCACTTTCTTTGTCAATAATCAACTTCTTTGCATCCTTTTCATCACAGCCTAATCGTTGACAAACTAATTTGATGCGGTCTTTCATGTTGGCAGTGATGAAGATGTTTACGACGTTTGGATAAGTTCGCAGCACATAATCGGCAGCTCGTCCCACAAAAACACAACTGCCTTCTTCGGCAGCCTTAGTAATGGCTTCGCTTTGAAACTGAAACAATCCATCTTGTGAGAATTTATTGTTGTAAAAATTATTATCACTGATGAGAGGAGCGTGCATGCTGAATAAGGTTTGAATGAATCCTCGTTGCTCATCATTCTGCTCAAAAAACTTCTCACTGAACCCACTTTCTTTAGCAGCCAAATTGAGTATCTCTTTGTCATAAAACTGACATTCAAACTCATCGGCAAGCAGTTTGGCAATAATGCGTCCACCACTGCCCACTTGGCGCCCAATATTAATAATCAGTTTGTCCTTGTTTTCCATTGGTAGATTCTTTATGTTGTATTTTGAATTTCTTCATATAAATCGTCATCATTATCACCGCAACAATCACCGCCACAAGGTCTGATGCAGGTAAAGCGCTCCATACGCCATCTATTCCAAACATGGGAGGTAAGATAGCCAACAGTGGTAATAAGAAAAGTAACTGTCTGGATAAAGACAGGAAAATGCTAATTTTTACTTTTCCGATACATTGAAAGAAGTTGGTAATCACCATCTGTGCCCCAACAACAGGGAACATCAGCAGGTCAATGCGTGTACCCTTGATAGACATCTCAATGAGTGTCGGGTCGTTTGTAAAGAGACGCACGCAATAGTAAGGTATAAACATGGCGATAGCCCAACCAACGGTCATGATAACCGTGGCAGCTATAATGGATAACTCTAAAACCCTCATCACCCGATCCAACTGCATAGCACCGTAATTGTAGCCAGCAATAGGCTGCATTCCTTGATTGATGCCCATGACGAACATGATGAAAACCACGCCGATACTATTGGCGATACCATAAGCTCCTACTGCCATGTCACCTCCATAGCGCACAAACTGATTGTTCATGAAGATAACAATGATACAAGCACAAGCGTTCATTAGGAAAGGAGAGATGCCAATGCCGATGATATTTTTCACCAAATCTGATTTGAGGCGATAGATACCTCTTTTTAGATGCAACAACTCATTGGGGTTGCTAAACAACTTGAGTTGCCAAACCAATGCGATGGCTTGTGAAATAATCGTGGCAAAAGCTGCTCCTCGAATACCCCAGCCCCACCATAGAATGAAGATTGCGTCCAAAATAGCGTTCATGACCACCGTAAACATGGTGGCGTACATGGCTTGATTGGGCTTGCTGGCAGCTCGCAGCACGTTGTTCATACCAAAATACATGTGAGATATGATGTTACCAATCAAGATAACTTCCATATAGTCTCGTGCATAAGGCAAGGTATTTTCACTGGCTCCGAAAAACAGGATAATGGGATCTAAAAAGAGTAAGCAGATAATTCCGAATGCAAGTCCAATAATAATATTTAATGTAACAGAGTTTCCCAATACATTCTCGGCAATATCGTAGTCCTTCTGTCCCAACTTCACAGAAATAGCAGTAGACGATCCTACACCAATAGCAGCACCAAAAGCAGCTGACAAGTTCATGAACGGGAAGGTAATAGCTAATCCTGAAATAGCCATGGGACCTACTACCTGTCCAATAAAGATACGGTCAACCATGTTGTACAATGAGGATGCTGTCATGGCAATCACGGCTGGCATGGCGTATTGCATCAGTAATGCCCCTACAGGTTTAGTACCTAATTCTAATGTTGCTGCTTTATTATCCATGAACATCTCCTTATTATCTTTGCAAAAGTACGAAAATATTCTATACTTTAGACATTAATATGAAGATAAAACTAACCACCTGTTGTCCTTTCATTTCAAAGCCGTAGCAATTAGGGCGATAGATATCATGTAAAAATTGATGTGTGTTTATCCGAAGAAAGAGAGTCGGTATTAAAAAATGGAAGTAAGAAACGTTCCGTCAGAAAGTTTCTTACTTCCAAGGTGTTATAAAGAGTTGTTTCATTTTTATTTGAAACAGCTTTTATTATTTGGTTTCTACCAAGATAGGTCTGATACAGTTTCCATTATTAGCATCGCCACCATTTTGATTAATGTAGAATCCATCGCGGTCGAACGATACTTCAAAAGCATAATTATCAGTTTTATTGAACAGTTGGCTTGTCCAATAATAACCGCCATATGCAGCATTTTTTATCTTGTTTTCAAAGCGATACCCTGCTAATGGCAAAAAGAGATTTTTCTCTACTTCAGCTTTCGAGAACTCTTTAGCTATGGTATTTGTTTCGCCAAAATCTCCTGCCGCTTCTGTAATCAGACAGCCATAAAGTTGCTTGCCATTATCTAATGTAATATAACCTAACTGCCAATCGCAGCCATCTTTTAAGAAATTCCAGTCAGCTTTAGACGGCATGCGCCATTTACCTTTCGTAGCCCAAAATGCCAAATCACCATATTTTGCTTCGTCGAAGTTCTTGGTCTCATCTTTACAATCAATATCTTTATACATTTTTCCAGAGATGTTGTAGATATCCCAAGCCCCATTACCAAAGGCCTTTACAACGTCAGAACCCTGTGTTATGGCTGCATTACCTAATACTCCCCATCTGAAATGATCTACTTGCGTATCACTGAGGTTACATTTGGTATTTCCTTCGCCAGCTCTTCCATAGACAGCATTGAAGTACTCCCATTGGTTGGCAGCAATTCTCCACTTTCCATTATCATAAACAAGATTCCCCATTGCCCATTTTTTACCGCCCATGGTAATAAAGCGTGGTTCATCTTGTGGCTCTTCCTCCTTGCCTTTTATCTCTTCAAACACGACATCTTTGATTTCGCTTGTTGCAATAGTAAGAACTTCACCGTTTACTTTATTGATCTTCATGTTGTATTCTTGAGCATTGATACTTACCGCAATAGCTGATAAAACAAACGAGAGAATGATTTTTCTTTTCATATTTCTTGTGAATGATGGTTTATAATGTTTTCTATAAAAGTTATTTATTTACAATTTTAATTACATTTTTATTTGAATGGAAAATGTAAACGCCATGTGGCATGGTTGAGACATCAATATCCACACAACCTTGCGAATCGGCTTTGTAATGTGCTACTTCTACTCCGTTGAGGGTGAAAACTCTTACGACAGATGATGATGTAAGCCCTTGATACATCACATGTCCATTGAGAACAATTGGTTTCTGCGCAACAGTTCGTTCTTCTTCAATGTTTGCCGTTATTTTTTGTTTTGAGAAATAATAGCGTACGACTTGATTGGTGACCATTTCTTTTGTTTCATTGGAATTGTCAGTAATCACCAAATTTCCATCCTTAAAAGAAATGACAGGTTGTTTGTCCATACCAAAGGTAACAAAACTTTTGTCCTTAAACTCAATGGTCAAATATTCTGTTGCCATTGTTCGGAAAGGCATAATCATGAACAAAACGCATGACAATACGAGCTTGTAATTAATTTTCATTTTATACGTTGTTTATTTTATTATAATTGTTTATCTAATAAGTATTTGTCATATCCTCCGGCACACAAAGGTAATAATCTGCTAATCCCTTGTATGTATCATCTAAAAATGTAATATCTTCTTGTCGTACAGTACGTAGTGTAATTATTTTTTTCTTGGGGGCATATTTCCTTAGGTAGGTGATAATGCCATTGTTGCCATCAGAGTGGATGTTTCCATTTATATGCAACATCTTAGGCTTGGAGGTTTGTGTGATATGCCATGCCATTGTTGCATCTTTGAGTGCTTGTGCTTCAGAAAGGTGGTTGTTATCCTTATTCGATTTTCCACCACCCAACATTCTCATCATGGCAAATCCTTGTTCGGCTTGTGGGTTTGGTTCGTAGGGAATGGGTAATGGAGGGAAATACTGCTTAGCTTCTTTAGAAAGTGAATCAATGAATGCTAACCCGTGTTCTTTAACCATTGCCGCATATCTTCTCGGCACATTTGTTGCCACAGTTGGTATCTTGTTTTCACGAGCGAAGTTGACAATTGGCGCATAATCTGTAACGTAATTGGGCCATATACGCGCCTCCTCTTCGAATCTGTCAGAGAAAATAAGTCCTTGCAGATATTCATTAAGTATGAGTTGATTGTCGGCTTCGAACATCTCCATACCTAATGCCAAATTGTTTCCATGAGCCAAATAGAGTGATTGCAGAATGCGTAACTCTAACCAGTGAGTAATGGCACAATTATGTATCTCGCCTAAAAATACGACGTCTGCCTTTGATAGTTGTCGCACCATTTGTTGATAGTCGATAGCTTTGCCACTGTTGTCGTATAATCGATACGCATCATAGGTTTTCTGTTGCGCATTTACGAACATGGATCCTGCTGCTACTATAACAAGTAGAAGGGATAGAAATTTATTTTTTTGTTTCATCTGTCTTTATTAGTACTATTCGTTTGTTTAATTTGATATGTTGCTTAAACATTTGTTGTATTTCCTGTGCTGTGATTTGTTGTAAGATAGATTCGTAATGGTTGAAGTCAGCAATGCTCTCCTCATTCTTAATCAATGATGTGAGTGCATTTTTCCACTCTACGGGCGTGTCGTTGGATAGAGCTTGCTGCTTAGCTACTAAAAACGATCGCTTCATTTTTTCAAGATTAGCTGTGCTTACTGCAGTGTCTTGAAATTGCGTGACGATGTTGCAGAGAGTTTGTTCAACCGTTTCCAGATTGTTCTTTTCTGCATCAATGGTAAGTTGTAAATATGCTCGTTGTTGAGGGTAGCCATCGTAAAATAGGTCGACGTAAGGTGAATATACGATGTGAAGCTTTTCTCGCAGGATATCGATAACACGCTCTTGCAACAAGTCACGCATTAGTTTGATGCAGAGAGACGTTCTCAACCCAGGATGATAGTTGAAGGGAAGTACCATATAGAGTGTTCCCTTTTGATGACTATCACTGTCTATGAATACTTTTCGCACCTCATTGTGTGGCAAACTTATAGGTCGATTGTCCAAAGGCATGGCATCTTGTTGAGGCATTTCAGAAAAGATAGCGACAGCTTGCGGTATGATTTTTGTCAAATCAAATCCCCCTGCGAGGATGATTGTAGTATTGCGCAAATCACCAAATGTACGCTTATAGTAGGTTGCCAACGTATCTAAATTAAGTTGTTGCCAATCTGCTTTATTCATTAAAAAGGTTTTATCTCTTCCGTTTCCAACCAATGAATCAATGCAAATATCTATGAGTCGGTTGGTATCACGTTTCATCATGCGCTGCAACAAGGTCTCTTTTCCATTATTTGCTATTTCTGATTGTTTCAGATTTTCGAATAGTGGATAATCTAAGCCTGGATGCATTATTTTTTCTCTGATCAAACGAAATAATGAAGAACTATTGCAAACTGGTCCAGAAGCTAATAATTGATGCCAATATTGGTCTACTCCCAAAGCCATTGAGAGTGATTTTTGCATCATGATATCAGACAGCGTATCGTTTGGCAATCCTTGTATACCACCCAAATCTACATAAGCAATAGCGTCGTAGTAGCGTTTTTGCTGTAGAGTTGTAAGATCTGCCATTCCGCCACGTCCTATCCATGCAATGTAAATGGTAGAGTCGGCGGTATTGGTAGGTTTGAGCAATAATCGTATTCCATTGGAAAGTTTTATATCAGTTACCTTCAAATTTTCATGATAGTTTTGATCTGTTATTGCTCCTTTTGCAATCTCGTACTTTTTCAGATCCCATTCGGGGCGTTGTATGGCAGTACTTGGAGAACTTGGATGAAGTGGATGGAATGTGTATCTTTCCATGTTTTGCCGTTGCCCTTGTTGCCATGCTTGTATGATTGCTTGCTTGGACAATGAGTTGTCACTATGACTATTGTAAGCTATTAGGCTTGATCTTCGCATTTGTTTCAACAGGAAGCTTAAACGCTTTACGATATCTTTGCTCGTAGTTTTACTTAATAGCACTTTCAGTTGATTGGCTTCTTGATTAGAGTAAATTCGTCTTTCCCCAAAAATAACATAATCGATTAGATCATCGCAAATCTCAGTAGCAGTTTTGTCTTCTTTTTCAACAATCATTTTTTCTTGTTGCTTTTTGATGAGATGTTGAAGTTCTATGGAGCAGACACCTTGCTTGACAACACGTCTACATTCTGCTGAGACAGCTCTTATGGATTGTAGCAATGTGCTGTTATGCGTTGATGAAAATGAGAATGTAAAGTGATTTTTATTTGCTAAATACCACGAGTCATAGACTTCGCACCTTGTTCCGCTTTCCTTTAATCTGTTGTTGAGTAAAGAACACACAATTTCCATGCGTTTACGTTCAAGCATGTTGTGCAGGTTGGTGGTAAAAGGCATGACATGTGGAATTATCCAATCAATTATTTGAGTGGTTTGTAAACTATCGGTTAACACCATGTAATTGGTGCCTTTGCTGTAAGTTAAAGGATAGGTGGGAGGTGGAGTTTGCGTGTTTGTTTTTGGAAGATGTCCCAATGTTTTTGATATCAAATGTTTAGCCTCCTTAACGTCTACATCTCCAACAATAATAATAGTTGCATTATGAGGCTTGTACCATTTGTTGTAATATTGTAGTAATGCTTTAGGCGTTACAGCTTTAATTTCTTGTTCTGATCCTAAAGGCATACGCTTAGAATATCTTCCTGTTCCTATTTTTAGCGTATAAAAATCATCAGGCAAGGTATAACTGCGAAGTTCTTCTATAATGGTGCCTTTCTCATTTTCAACATGAGATGTTGATATATCAATATCACCAAGCCAATCGCTTGCCGAATGAAGTGCTAATTGGAGTATTTCCGAACGTTGTTGAGCACAGGTGATCGGTAGAGATAAGGAATAAATGGTACGGTCGAATCCTGTAAACGCATTGATATCTCGCCCATATTTCATTCCTTGCGCCTCGAAAGCCTGTATCATAGTGCGATTGGGAAAATGTTTAGTTCCTTCAAACGCTAAATGTTCCAAAAAATGTGCGCATCCTCTTTGTTCTTCATCTTCAACCAACGAACCTATTCGCATAATCATCCGCATTTCTATTTTATGCGATTGGTTTGTAGTAGGTACAAGGATGTAACGTAAGCCATTGGTGAGTTTCCCCTCAACAGCATTGGGGGAAAGGGGAGGGAACGTTGTGTCCCCCGCCCTTGCTATAGAAATAGAAAAAACAAGTAGAAGTGATAATAAGCTTATTCTACAAGTTGTTAGTTTTATGTGCATATACCTTTAGGGTATGATGTTGTGAAATTCTTATTGCTAATAGTTGTCACCGCTTCTTAATAGAAGAGGAGATGATTCTGTTTTTTAACCAATATTAAAAGGTATATTCTACATTTATTTGTGTGTAACCATTCGCCTCATCAAAGTCCCATGGAAATTTAAAAGACATCTTCCCTCCCTTGAAGTCAAGGACAGAGGTAGGATTGATGTAGTCAGACGGATCGTTCTTATATGAATCCTTGTCTATGGTGCTATATCCGAGCCATCTATTTGGGGAAATACTTCCACCTGCATCAATTACATCTTGATTGATCAATATCGTTTGCTCATGGTCTTCATAAGGCAATTTGATGGTAACGGAGACATTTCCTTGCTTTACAATGTTCTGCAAACGGTCCCATGCAGAGAACTTGTATGAAAAAGGCACTACTGTTATTTCGTCTCCATACATATCCTTACCCTTTCCTAAGAAATTGATTTTTCCATCTTTAATATTGAGTTCAATGTTGTCAAGAGCTGTGGTGAACGCATCTTTCTTAGGATCAAACTTTACTGCTTTCACAACTGCCAAACCATTAGGTTGTTGTTGGAAAAATTCTGTATCCTCAACCGTCTTCTTTTTAAGTACCATGTAGAAAAAATCATTAAGTCCCATTGCATTGGATATCATCTTTAGAACAGGTTTGTCGGCAGTAGCCTTTTCGCTGAGTGTAATAATGGTGTAGCCGTTGAATGTTTCCTTCTCTTTACCTCCAAAGTATTGTTCTTTGTCACTGGCATTATAACTAACAGTTGCTTTTACCTTTATTTTACCAAGGATGCTTGTTAGGTCAACTCCAAACTTTTCTTTATAACCCTTGATTAAAGATTGTTGTGCTTCTGTTAAGACTGGGATATCACTATCTTGTCGAATGTTAAAAGTTATAGGCTTTAATAGTTTTACGTTATCATTGTTAATGTGACCCACATTGATGGTAATAGAACGTACTCCTTTAACTAAATGTTTGTTGTTAGATTTGATAGTAAAGGTTTGAACCTTTTCACCTTTCTTGAAAACAAGATTTTGCGTAGAAAGTTCTACTATCTTGTCGTCGTTTCCTGTGACAATCAAATTGGCAGTAACGTCTTCCTCTGGTGTAAAGGACAGACTTGCCTTAACCGTGATAGTCGTATTATCATCTTCTGCAATCTCATGAACTCCTTGCAGTTCAAGATTTAGATGATTTGTCATTTGCTCATTCTTATCCTCTGTACAAGAGTGTATAAGCAAAAGTGCCAAAAGGGCTGCTAATGTAAATTTAATGGTTTTCATTGTGTAATTGTTATAAAAAATTGAGTTAGTTTATGAGATATTTGCCAGTTCCGTGTGATGTCTTTTAGTGTGATGTCATGTTAGACGATATCACCTACTTTTCATTTGTCATTTGTATAATACCAGCCTTTGTTTTGGTTGATTTCGGCAAGATTAAAGCGGTATTCTGCTTTTGGTATAGGGAAAGTCCACCGATAGTCGTCTTCAGATATATAAGCGGAATGTCCCTCGCCCCATAGAGTTAAGCGAGCAAGCGGTTTGTTATGTGTACGTTTTAAGTCAAAGTAATTAGTGCCTTCTCCAGCAAACTCTTCGTATTTGTCGTGAAGGATAGAATCGACTAAATCTTTGCCATTCAAATTTTCTGTGAGCATGTTCTTTCCAGTTAATTTTCGATAACTGTTTATCGTTGCAATAGCCTTGTGATTATTTCCTATTTTTGCATAAGCTTCAGCCACCATGAAGATAAGACCCGTCCGCCGCATTTTGTTAAGGTAGGAAACAACCATGTTGTCTTTTTGTAACTTGTTATATTTACCCAAGAGCATGACCAGTTTGTTGTACATCTTTTTGGGTATAATCGCCATCTCATAACGTCTGTCTGATTTGTCAATTGCAAAGTTTGGGTTGACGGCAAATAAATCTCCTTTGTTTCTATCGTATTCCAAATTAGTGAAAACAGGACTATCCATATAAAAAGCAAAAATACGTTCTGTTGAGTTTTTGTCAGTCCATAAAGAATGATATTCTTTTTCATAGGAGTCCGACCCTGCCTTTGGCATTGTAGAAAGCAGCGGGACAGCATACTCGAGAACTTTATCCCATTGTCCCATATAAAGGTAGAGATCGGCTAATAAGTAGTGAGCAGCATCGTTCGACATCCACATCTGGTTTTTGTTGTTAAAGGGATGTTTGGCAGTTTGTAGTAATAAATCCTCGATATAACTCGTACAATCTTTGATAGAACTACGCTGTTTGTTTTCTATTCCGAGTGTCGACTTTAGTATGATTCCCATGTCGTCTGGGTTTCTGTCGTAGGCTGGGGCATATATCTTGAGTAATTGCAAATAGCACCAAGCCTTTAATAGTTTGCTTTCCGAGGAAATATTGATGAGTTCCTGCCTGTCATCTTCTTTTTCTATCTGCACTTGTGGCAGTCGTTCATCTAAAGCATCACAGATAGCAATGACGTTATAATATCCAAGCCAAAGATTCGTGGAAAGTTGTGTGATTTCTTTAGGACGCCACGCATACAGGTTTGTTAATTCAACATTACTGTGAGAGAGTGACGTAGGGCAAAAGTCATTGCCTAAGATTGAAAACTCCAATTCGTAATGAGGGTATGCTCTATATGCTGAAGTTAAGAGTGAACGTGCATTTTGAACATTGGTAATCGCATCGGGGTCTGAAAACATATCCATTGGCGGAATGTTGAGCGAACACGATGTAAATATCATCGCAGAAATGATATAATGAAACAATAATATATTTTTGCGTGTTATCTTAAACATAACTTCAAAATGTTAGATTCATGTTGAATGTGAACACAGGTTGAAGTGTTCCAGAAAGTTTTCCGCTTTCCGGATCCGACTCCTTAAAGGATGTCCATGTATAGAGATTTGAACCTTGAAATCCCACTGAGGCGAATTGTAAAAAAGGTAAATACTTTTCTAACCATTTTCCTGCAATGCGGTATCTCAATGACACCATGGATAATTTTAACATGTTGCTTGAGCCAACCGTGCGAGAGGTTGCATACAAAGCCATGTTTTCTTCAGCCACACTGTTTGCGTAATAGGGTGTGGGATAAATTTTGTGCTCATCTCCTTGCGTAAACCACATGTGCTCAGTAAGTCCAGCAATAGCATTCTTGTTTGCATTGTCTTTATTACGTACGTACTTGTAATCAAATTGACGAATACCCGAAAGCGTGTAGTAAAAGCCAACATTCATTTCAAATTCTTTGTATTGAAAATCAACATTCAATCCTCCGTTGTAGGGTGACGTGAGATGACCTAAGGCTTGGAAATCAGACTTCGTAAGAAATTCGCTTGCTTGTTTTTCCTTGCCGTCAGGAGTCTTGAATACTGGATAACCAGTAAGAGGATTGATGCCTAATGAATGAAGCCCATACAGCATATCGTACGATTTACCTACCTCGTAAGTTGGCAGTATATCATCTTCGTTCGTATATAATCGAGTGCCGTCATATAGATCAATAACTTTGTTGCGATTATAGCAAAAATTGGCACGCAAATTTAACCTGCTGTCATAATTGTCAATAATCCTAACGTTAAAGCCCAATTCTATGCCGTTGTTTTGTAGTATTCCAACGTTGCGTTTCATCAATTGAAATCCTGTGCTTGTTGCAATAGGTACATCCAACAGGGCTTCTTCTGTTATGCGATTGTACCAATTCGCATCAAATGTAATGCGGTGAAATAGTTCAAGGGTTAGACCAGCGTCCATTGATTTGTTTTGCTCTGCTTTCAAGTCTTTATTATAAAGCATAAGTAGTTCCAATGGCCTTACCTCATCATAGCCTTTGTTGGAAAATGAGAATGTACCAATCGTTTGTGATACCGAAACACCATTAAGATTAGCTGTTACGCCATAAGATGCTTTTAGGTTCAGTGCAGATATTATCTTATTCCCCTTCAAAAATGAATAATTGGTTGGCGTCCACCCTATTCCCGTTGCCCAAGCAGAGTTCCAACGTTTCTCTTTAGGAAGAACGGATGACGCATCCGCTTTGTAGGTAGCGTAAAAGTCGTAGATGTTTTTAAGGGAATAGCCACCTACCACACCTATACCCAATTGTGCATTCCTGTCATGTGGGTTTCGTATCTCAGGTTGCCTAAGCCCTTGCAGCGAATGGTTTATGGCAGAAGGTGAGTCTATATTACCCACACCATATCCCGTGATGCCTACTCCTTCATTGTCGTAAAAGTAATAATCTATATTCGCACCAAGAGTAAGGTCGTGTATGTCATTGATTACTTGATTATATGTTGCTCTAAAGTTGCTCGATATGTTTGTTGTCGCATTTTGAGATTTGCTGTATATCCCGCGCCTTAGGAGAGGGATACCTTGATGCTGTTCACTGTAAGAGGTAGCAGGAGTAAATCGATGATTATTGCCAAAGCTCAAGTCAGCACCTGCAATGTATGCCAATGTTAGTCCTGCAAAGGGAGTAAGAGTGAGGTTGGCGGAAAACCCTACGTCTTTATCTGTATGGTCTTGTTGGAATTGGTAAAGCAAGTCATTAAACCTTTGTCCTGGGTATGAATAAAGTTGCGATGAAGTTGTTTCGTAAGGATTAAGGTTATACACCAATGAAGTTGGATCGAAGGTTGTGCCAGTTGGCGTATTCGTTTTTGCGTATGCACCATTGACTCCCAACATCATATAGCCAATCTTTCCTAACCTTTGGTCTAAGCTAAGACGTACGCTATAACGTTGTTTGTCATTTCCTTTCATTCTTCCACCTTGATTGGCATAGTTCGCAGAAACATAATATGTCGTTGAATTGTTCCCGCCTTTCAAGCTGAAGCTGTGGCGTTGGTAGATATTATTATGTATCAGTTCGTTAAACCAGTCTGTGTCAATTTTCCGTAATTCATTGAGATATACTTCTCCTTCTTTGATAAGTTGAGCCTTATCAGGATTATCTGCCTCATACTTGTTATAATAGTCGGCACTAAACCGATAACCTGGTGTGGCAGGATTTTGTAAAAGTCGTTCGAATTCCAATTTTTCACTGGAATTCATTAGCCGAACTCCTCGTTTTCCCCGTCCCGTAATTCCGATATTGTTGCTGTAGGATATGGTAAGTTTGCCACTATATCCACGTTGTGACGTTATTTCCAAAACCCCATTAGCAGCTTTAACGCCGTATAAGGCACATGCTGATGCGTTCTTTAACACCTTAATACTTGCAATATCTTGTGGGGGAAGGTTATAAAAGGTTTCGGCAGCTATTATTTTTCCGTCTAAAACATACAATGGTTCATTGGTCATATTCCCCTTTCTAAACGAAGAGTTTCCACGTATGCGTATTTCAGGGGCTTTACCCAATTCCCCTGTATTAGAAACCATTAATCCTGGTACCATTCCTTGCAGAGCCAATCCCATGTCAATCATTGGCTTATCTTTAAGTGCTCTCATGTCTACATTAACCACTGCACCCGATTTAGCTCGCAAGTCAATCGCATTGATATTGCTTTTCGCACGTATTACAACTTCATTTATTTGATTTACATCTTCTGACAACTTCACGTTTAGGCATGGTGTGCTATCTTTACATTTCACTTTCTTTGTGGCATATCCCACATATGAGAATGTTACAGTAAATGAGTTTTGCCGTGGAATACTTAATAAAAATCGTCCTTCGTTATTTGTAACAGTCATCGTATTAGTGCCATCCACTTTCACTGACACGCCTATTAGAGGCTCGTTATTTGTGTCAGTAACATAACCAAAAACCTTACTTGTTTGAGCATGAGTATTGAGAATGCCCCCTATCATACACAGCAAGACAAAAATACTTTTCTTGCATGATGTGTTCCCAAATAGCAGCAAAGTCATCTGTACGATTTTGGTTGTTTTGGCTGTGTGTTTTGGCTTAATACGTAACATGTATGCACTATTTTACTAACGGATAAGATTGAAGAGCTATTTCTTGCTCTTTAACCATTGTGTCGTTTCTTCTATTACCCAATTGGCTATTAAATCGGATGATGCTGGCAAAATTCCCTCATTGCTGTAAACTATTTCTACACCATCTTTGGTTAGCTCCGCTTGTTTTTCCTGCATGTTGTGCCTATCTGCCATACGTTTTACGTCTGAAGTAAGATAAATGCCCTGTACCAATATTCGCTTTTTGTGTTGTGCGGCACGTTTTAATATAGGTAGTAGTTCATTTGCGAAGTCATGTCCCATCTCTATCTGTCGTGCATCAGTATAAGTTATCTTGCTGTTGTCTTTGATGTATTTTTGTACATGTTCTAACATCATGTTCCAAAATCCAATACGTTCTGGGTCGCCATGTGCAAGAAATACTACGGCTTCGTTTGCCTCATCTTTCGACATCGCTTTTATACGTTGTAACATCGTCTTTTCTAACACGTAGCTATAATAGAATGTTGGTCCCATGACGATAGGAACATTGGTATGAACCATCTCGGTATTTTCCTCTGCCAACTCTTCGCGTACATATCTATTATACTTCATGCCAAGAATGTTAGGTAAATCTTCTTCCGTGTGACTTGATGGGGCTATGAATAAAGGTAACGCAAAGATGGTATCAGCTCCTTGTTCTAAACAATCTTTTACTACATTGGCTATCGAAGGTTCTGTATATTCCATGAGTGCCACACGCATATAGTCAATGCCTTTTACAGGATGAGTTGCTAATTTTTGCCGTACGATTTGTTCTAAATCCAAGACTGGTTTACGCCAACTGGGCATAGGTGAGCCATGCGCTATTACAATTAACGCATTTTTGGCTTGCATGCTACCTACTATGGTCAATAAAAATATTAATGCCAAAAGTTTTTTTCTTAAATTTTTCATTTTCAAGATGATATATAAATTAGTTATTTATTTTTTTTCGTTCAACAACATGCTTTGCATGTCTCTTGTAAGTTTGCAAAGGTAACAGCTCCTAATTGTCAAGGCAATACCTAAATATGATGATTTTTCTCTAATTCATTGTTGGTTAGTTTCTATTGTATCTCCAGCAGTAAGATTATTTAAGAAATGGAACTTTTAGAACTATCTGCCAGTGCATTTTTATTACCATGCATCGCCTTTCAAAATAAAATTGTATATTTGTATGTGAAATATCAAAGCAAATGAAACAAAAGTTAACGCTTTATGAACTCAACGAAATAGTGAGTGAAACGCTTCAAACTGTCATGCCCGATGAATATTGGGTAGAGGCCGAATTGTCTGAGGTGCGCGAGGTAAGGGGGCACTGTTACATGGAGTTAGTACAGAAAGATGAGCAAACCAATACGCCCATAGCCAAGGCTTCCGCTAAATGCTGGAAGAATAAGTGGATGCTGATGCGACCGTATTTCGAGCGAATGACAGGGCAATCCCTACGAGCAGGTATGAAAGTGTTACTGAAGGTCTATGCAAATTTTCACGAGGCGTATGGGTTCTCATGGATTATCACAGACATTGACCCCGTTTATACGATGGGTGATATGGCAAGGAAAAGACAAGAAATCATTGCCCAATTAAAAGCAGAGGGCGTCTTTGATTTACAAAAAGAACTCACCTTGCCACTCTTTGCTCAGCGTGTTGCAGTCGTTTCCAGCGAACAGGCGGCAGGCTATGGCGATTTCTTGCGACAGCTACAGGACAATGATGCAGGGCTTTCTTTTGATGTGCAGCTCTTCCCTGCTGTGATGCAAGGCGAAAAAGTTGAGCAGAGTGTGATTAATGCTTTGAACCAAATCAATGATCAGGTAGACTACTTCGATGTGGTGGTCATCATCCGTGGCGGTGGTGCTACCAGTGATTTGAGTGGTTTCGACACCATTTTATTAGCCGAGAACGTGGCTAATTTCCCTTTGCCCATTATCACAGGAATTGGACACGATAGAGATGAGAGTGTACTCGACATGATTTCCTTTCAACGAGTAAAGACACCTACCGCTGCAGCAGCCTACTTGGTTGAACATTTGAGAAATACTTGGCATCGGATTGATGATGCAGAACAGGAAATCATACAAACTGTAAGGCATGCCATGGAACTTGAGAAGAATCGTTTTGACCTTCTTACGAGCAAAATACCCTTCCTCTTTTCTCGTGTTAAGCTCCAACAATTGACGCATTTACAGCAGTGCCAACAGCATTTAACTACTTCCGCAAGGCTCCATGTACATCAGGCACAGCAACACATAGAGGTTCACTCTGCCAGATTATCCCCCACTGTCCAACGTCTGCTCCTTGATGCTCGTCATCATCTCGACTTGTTGGAACAGCGTTGCTCACTACTCGATCCTCAACTTTTACTCAAGCGTGGCTATAGTATCACCCTGCATCAAGGGCGAGCAGTGCGCAACGCACACCAATTAAAGGCTGGAGATGAGATAGAAACACGTGTAGAGAAGGGAATTATCAAATCAACAGTGAAGTAGGAAACAAAAGAGAATTGTCGCTCTTTTTTCGAGAATATACGGAGAAAGACAAGCAAATCCTGCTGACACTTTCGAGTGGACGATTGCTCGTAGGACGAACATCTTACTATAACTTCCCGTTACAATACGTCATTTCTGTAAGTTCGCACCAGCCTGCATCTTTTATTTCTCGAAGGAATAGGCGTGCACACATCTCGGCATCATCGCTAGCCCGATGGTGTGTACCTTCGGGAATTTCAAACTGTTCACAGAGATAACCGAGCGTATGGCATTCAAAATCGTAGTGATGACGTGCGGCACGAAGTGTACAATAGTAGTCAACATCAAGTGTATCGAGGTGGTACAACTCTAATGATTTGCGAATACAGGAGATATCGAAGGCTGCATTGTGGGCTACGAGTATAGGCGTTTCCTTTAGATAGGTCAATATTTCTTGCCATACGCATGGAAAACTGGGCGCATTCTCCGTATCTTCGGGATGAATGCCATGTATCTGAATGTTCCAATATGAGTAGGCATTGTCTTCGGGACGGATTAACCACGACTTGGTTTCGACAATCTTTCCGTCTTTCACCACACAAATTCCAGCTTCGCAAACAGATGCTCGTTTACCTGTTGCTGTTTCAAAATCTATTGCTATAAAGTTCAATCCTTCCATGTCAGTCCTTGTAATAAGAGAGTAAGGTGTTTGCCATATTTCGTATTTGGTCACGCAATTTCTTTGGCTCCAACACTTCTATCTGATCTCCCTGTTGCATAATAAGTTGCACGAAGTCGTATGTCAACCTTACGTGGTATGAGAAAGTGGCAGACTCTTCGCAGGTTTCTATTTCATTTTGAGATTCATGCAGCGGTAGCGTGCGAAGGTAGTCAGGCGCTTGATCGTAGGCTTTTAAGACGACACGTTCTATCGGTTCGTCGCTTGGAATGATGCCTGTGCAACCTTCATAGAACTTCTTGATGTCGAAATCTGTTTTCATTTCAAAGGTTTTGTCAAGAATCGTTGCCTCTATGATACGGTCAAGTCCATAGGTACGTATTTCCTTTCGTGGCGAATACCCCTCTTCTTCTTTATGTTTCTTATTAAGTGCCGTGTAGTAAGGGTTGTTGGCAATGACATACCAACGTCGCTTTACTACTTTCAGACAATATGGCTCAATCTCGAAGGTGTTTGGGAAATCCTTGTCAAAACCTTGGTGTGTAATCTTCATGACTTTATTCTCGCGCATCGCCTGCATGAAAGTAGTAAGCCATGTGTTTCCTGATGGGATATCCTCAAACACTATTCGGTCTTTCAACTTGCTGTCTGCCTGAATTTGGTTCAAGGTAGCGTACGAGTCGATGAGCCAACTACGAAGGCTGTCGTCTTCCAGTTCGATTGGGTTTTCTATATGATATTTATAACCTTTCACATCAGGGTCAAGCTCAATGGCAATATTAAAAATGTCGTAAATGGCTTTCCTATGATTGTGAAAAGTGCGAAGAGGCAGTTCATCCCCTTCTCCATAGCTCAGTCCGCTTTGTTGCCACTTGGCGTTAATCTCCTTATAAGAAAGGTGTTTGTAGCGTCGAAGCGTATCCACAAGCCATACATATCTTCCAAATTGGTTTGCTGGCATAATGCATTAGGTTTTTATTGATTGCAAAGATACAAATAGCTGCTGACATTTGTCACCCTGCTTGTTTGTTATTTGTTTTCTCACTTGTATCGCCGTCGAACATCGTTATCAAAATCCTATACGTCTTGCTCCGCTTCGTTTGATACGCTCTTCGTTACATATCTCTACAAGCGATTGGAGCGTAGGCTTGTTGCCATTAACGATTTCTTGCATCACAGCCTTCCTCACAATGTTGTCTATCTGTCCGCCACTCAACTCATAAGCTGCCGCCAACGTTTGCGCATCGGTTGCCAAGAGCGTAGGCAACTTATTCATCCAGATGTTTTTCTTTGCCTCGATGGTAGGTTTATCAAAATGAATCTTGAATAAGAATCTTCGCTCGAAAGCCCTATCAAGATTGTCCGCCAAGTTGGTGGTTGCGATAAGGATGCCATCAAGGTTTTCCATCTCTTCAAGAATAATGTTTTGAATGGCATTCTCTGTCTGTGCAACGCTTCCATTGTTCACATCTTTACGCTTGGAGAAGATGGCATCAGCCTCGTTGAATAGCAGGATAGGTTTTAGCTTGTTCTTGGTACACAGCCGCCGATAGTCGGTAAAAACCTTCTTTATGAGTTTTTCGCTTTCGCCAAACCAGCATGTTTTCGTGGCACTGATGTCCACGTGCATGATAGCGCGCCCTGTAGCTTTGGCTATCTGTAGCACGCTTTCGGTCTTACCTGTGCCAGGCTCTCCATACAGCAAAACGGCAATGCCCGTAGGCAAATTGTTCTTTTTTATCCTGTTGCAGAGCTTTTGATAGTATTCTTCCTCTAAACTATTGCGCAGGAGCGACAACTGTTTTTCAAGTGCTGGAGAGAAAAATAGTTTCTTTTTCGTTATTTTGTTGCAAGGGATTAGTTGTTTATCAGACACCTCTCTCATAAATAGTTCCGCATCTTCGCCCAGCAACATTTCTTTTGCTTTGTCGGTCATGACCAATAGTGTGTCCTCTCCAAATAAGGAGAAGTTTGTCTCAATCACAACCAATTCCTTTTTCTGTAGTTCACTTCTTTTATCCTTGAAGTCTTGCAACACTTTTTTCCGCATCTGACGAGGGTAGATAGTCTTAACCGCAAGTGACAAAGATGTTTCTTCACCGTCTATCATTTCTTTTGCCACGGTGTAGAAAAGCATCTTTTCGAAGGCGTCGGGTATGAGGTTCTGTATTCTTTTTACTTCAGCTAAATGCTGGTTTGTCTGTTCATAACTATGCACTGTTTTATTGATAATGCGAGTCACCATCTCATTCGGTCGGTCGCTGTTGTAGCGTTTTGAAGAATGAAAGAAATCGTATATGCCGTTGACGAACGAATAGATGTCACGGTATTTATACAACTTGCTGAACGCCACGAGGTCTTCAGCGTAGAAAAATTCCTTCCCTTTATCTGTTAGTAACAGGTCTTCGTCATAATTGTCATCCAACTCTATCAGTTCCAAGGTGAAGAGAATATGTTTTCGCTCGACAATCTTCTTTCGTGTGGCAATGCGTTCGCTGATGTTACTGTACAAATCTTTCAAGGTAGTATTTAGATCTGAAGTTCCATCTCCATCTTCTTGGAAATTGTCATGGCATATATCGTAGAACAGTATTCGGTCGACAATGTTCCCTACTCTATCCGTTAGTTGGCGTATAAACGTAAGATGCTGGCAACATTTCTCTAATTTTTCAGCAAATAATATCAGTTCATTGGTAACAATGTTCGGGCTTTCTACCTTTTCTGCTATTCGTTTGCAAAACTCATACTTATCCATCTGCACCTCTTCTATCATGTCATGACGGATCTCAACAGGCTTATTGTCAATCACAGCAGCTACTACAGCATCGCATACGCTATAATTCTGCTTCAAAATGTTTTCCTCACTCCTACCCCTACGCACAAGGATACCTTTGCTTTCGAGCGATGTGAGTGCTGGCACATACTCTATCATGTCTAACGACGAGCATTCGAAATAACTGGCAAGATCGTCCATATCGGATATTCTATCACGACAAGTCAGGTCAAACTGGGCAACGAACAAGTACACTTCTCCCATTGTTTCCAATCCAACCGATTGCATCACACCTTTGAAAATCTCTTGTGTCTTGGTTGCACCTAACCGCTGTAATTTACTATCCACCAATTTCTTTGCAGCCTCTTTGATGTACTGAATGCTTGTTTTTGCCATAATTCTCTACTATTTTTTGTGTTGATGTGGCAAAGATACGGTGCAGGGTATGCCAAAAAAGTGTATAGGTTGCCAAAAAGTTGAAAAGTGTTGCGTTATTTTTTCCTGCTCATTCTTGATAAAGGCAACCGCTGTTTTTGTCCTGTTATTTTACCAAAAAACGGTCATCTAAAATCTTCAAAATAGAAAAAATTAATAGGCAAACGAACTGCAAAAATGGGCTGATTTTGTCAAAATCGATGCCTTTTCGAGCTGAAACATTGATTTAACGGTCTTGGAAACATGTATTAGGGCTGTTATTCACATGCTTCAGCAACCTTAAAGCATGCAAATTGCAGGCTTATCTCAATGCTTCAATCGCCAAAAGGTGGTGAAAATAGGAAGAAAAAGAGCAGGACTAAACGTAACAAGTTCAATAGCAAGAGGTTATAAAACTTTCGTATAATTCGCGTATTTGCGACCAACTTTGGTGTTGGTTGTTTTCACGCGAGTTTTGAGAGACACTTTGTAAAGATAATTCAGCATTAATAAACACTTAAAAGCAAGAATAAAAAAGGATTGAAGAGGAGTTTTTAAGTCTGCAAACCTCTCACGATTGATACTCTTGATGCTGCGAAAATGTGTGTCTCTACCTGTGACCTGATGATGATTGGATTGCTATTGTATAAAAGAGCCAAGCCCTGTTTAACGACAAGAGCCGTGTCCTAACCAGCATATATATGACTACAGATGTGCTTATTTCTGATTTTATTCGTATTTTTGCCATATCAACCATGGGACTGGAAGGGACATCCGACTGTGCAAATCACATGGTGCGCCGTGTCTCATGTCGAGCGTCGTGTCGTGCAAGGCGGCATGGCAATATCTTTTATCATATAGCAGAACAGAAAAATGGCAAAGGAAATGAACTACGAAGAGGCGGTGCAACAGTTGGAAAGTATTGTGCAGCGCATGGAAAATGATGAGTTGGACATTGATGAACTGACCACGGAACTTAAGAAAGCCCAGCAACTTATCAAGATGTGTAAAGCGAAACTCACCAAGGTGGACGAAGATATAAAGAAGATACTTTCGCAAGACGATTAGGCTTGTAAAAGTACTTTTGAGAGGTGTTACCCACCCTATTTTTTACAACTCCACGACTCTTGGATTTTGATGCAATGCTTTAGCAGGCTTGTCTACGTGGGTGAACAAGGAAAAGTATAATGAATTTATATATTGCAGACCATCAGTGCATTGTAAAAATGAGTTTGCTGTCTAAATAGATTCACCGCAATAAGCATAATAGTCGTTTGGCTGAAAATAAATAATTGCTTACCTTTGCAGTATAGCAACAACCAATATGGGCAAAGGAAAATTAGCAAAATTTGCTGAGATGGAAACGTTTGAAAATGTTTTCCAATATCCGCATTCAGTGATAGAGCAAGTACCGTTTGACATGAAAGGGCACTGGCGAGACCAATATTTCAAGAACAATCATCCGATAGTGTTGGAGCTGGGATGCGGAAAGGGCGAATATACGGTGGGATTGGCAAAACTATTTCCCCACATCAACTTCATAGGAGTTGATATCAAGGGGGCGCGTATGTGGACTGGTGCCAAGCAAGCGATAGAACAAGGACTCGCGAATGTGGCATTTCTGCGTACCAACATCGAACTGATTGACCGTTTCTTCGGTCCAGACGAGGTACAGGAAATATGGCTCACATTTTCAGATCCGCAAATGAAAAACGTGCGGAAGCGACTCACAAGTACGTTTTTTATGAACCGGTATCGATGCTTTTTGGTAGACGGTGGATTGATACACCTGAAGACAGACTCCAACTTTCTTTTTACATATACCCTTGCCATGGTGGATAACAACCAGTTGCCCATCGTTCAAAGTACAGGCGATTTGTATCATACCACAGATATGGATGAAGCGACAAAGCAAATATTGTCTATCCAGACTTATTACGAATCGATGTGGATAGCAAGAGGTCTAAACATTAAGTACTTGAAGTTTGAGCTACCCCGAAATGGTGTGCTGGAAGAACCCGACATAGAAATACCCCTTGACGACTATCGCAGCTATCATCGAAACAAGCGAAGCGGTAAGAAAGTGGGTAAATAAACATGTTAAATAATAGAATGATTTGATATAAATAATGATGACCATATATCCTAAACTGATTACAGACGCACTGGCAACGGTAGTGTATGCTGGTACGAAAAAGAACTTGATAGACAGCGAAATGCTGGAAGATGACGTGAGAATTGACGGCATGAAAGTGGAGTTTACTTTACTATTCCCTCGAGAGACGGACCCATTTTTGAAATCAACGCTCAAGGCTGCTGAAGCTGCTATTCATTATCACGTTTCGAAAGAGGTTGAAGTGACTATCAAAACGGCATTTAAGTCTACCCCACGCCCAACGGTTGATAAACTTTTACCACAAGTAAAAAATATTATAGCTGTAAGTTCTGGGAAAGGAGGAGTGGGAAAGTCCACGGTCTCTGCCAATCTGGCTATCGCCTTAGCACAATTGGGATATAAAGTTGGGTTGTTGGATGCAGATATCTTTGGTCCGTCAGTTCCAAAGATGTTTGGGGTAGAAGATGCACACGTATATTCGGTAGAGAAAGATGGTAGACAGTTGATAGAACCCATACAGAAATATGGTGTCAAACTTTTAAGTGTTGGTTTCTTTGTAAATGCTGACACAGCAACGTTGTGGCGTGGTGCAATGGCTTCAAATGCCTTAAAACAATTGATTGCTGATGCTGATTGGGGAGACCTTGATTATTTTATTTTAGATACACCTCCGGGTACGAGCGATATTCATCTCACATTATTACAAACCCTTGCTATCACAGGAGCAGTGATAGTGAGTACACCACAAGACGTTGCTTTAGCTGATGCACGCAAGGGAATTGATATGTATCGTAATGAAAAGGTGAATGTTCCGATTTTAGGATTGGTAGAAAATATGGCTTGGTTTACACCTGCCGAACTTCCAGAGAACAAATATTATATCTTTGGAAAAGAAGGATGTAAGAGGCTTGCAGCAGAGATGAATACGCCACTCTTGGCACAAATACCATTGGTACAAAGCATTTGTGAGCATGGAGATGGTGGTGAACCGTCAGCTGTTGATGTGAACACGATGACAGGACAAGCCTTTCTGAACTTAGCGCAAGCAGTGGTGACGGTAACAAATCGTCGCAATAAAGAACAGAATCCCACGAAGAGAGTGCAGGTGAAATAATTTAGAAGGGTCGTATCTCCAGTGGGCGATTGAAAGTAGTATCAACACATGGGGCTGGTGAAATCATTCAGAAGAACTGAATCTCCACTTTCCAAGGACTGTTCCTTCGAGGGGATTCCAGCTAATTCTGAACAAACGAACATCCTCTTTATCGTTTCTGTTCATGACAGATATTTGTCTTAGGAAAAGAATTCGTAAAGAGAATTTCTCCAAGACTTAATCGTTTCCCTTACTTTCTTTAGCTGCTTTTGCCTTATTCTTCAAATATTCGAAGCGGTTAATCGCTTGGCGACGGGTATGAATGATTTGATAACGATACACAAGGCAAGTGAGTATGAAGTAAACTAACACCTGTATCCACAGTGCTTGATATTCAGTACGGATGTCAGCCAACGTGGCTCCCATACTATGAACACGTAAGAATCCCCGTACACCAAAGGTAGAGGGGAAAAGAGTCGATACTCCTTGCCACATGCCTGGTATGTTATGCTGTGGCCATGATATCCCTGTCATGAACAAAAGGGGTATGGATGTGAAGATAACTAATAGGATCACATTTTCTCTATAGCGCACGAGGCACGATAAAGTCATTCCAAAAAATATACAAGCGAGTATATAAGGTACAAGTAATCCGATGAGGGAACTCCCCGTGGCTAATGAGGTAAAACCAAAAAACTTGGGTACCGCCAGTGCTAAATAAGTACCGAGTACGATGTAAAGCATGAAATAGGCCATGGATTTCCCTAACACAATACGAAAGATACCATTATAATGGCGGCTGATAGGAACCAAGTCTTGGTATCTGTTGTTCTCTCTTGCAGTACCAGCAGCTAAGCCAATGCCCAAGAGTAGCGTTTGCTGAATAATCATCATCAACACTCCCGGAATGATAGCATTGCCATATCCTCCCGTTGAGTTATAGATTTGTACTTCATCTACAGCAAGAGGTTGAGTGGCAATTTCATCATCTCGCTGTGTATATCCTCCTGTTTGTTGCACTTGGAGTTTTGTGTTTTGGCTACTGGCTGCAGCTTGTGCGCTTTGTAAAATGGCTTTATAAGTGAGCATAAGACTCATATCGCAGTACACACTCACGTGTGTTTGCTCACCTCTATATATCTTTCTTGAAAAGTCCTCGGGTATGTAGACAATACCATGTACCACCTGTTTGGCTACCAAATCTTGCGCTTCAGGGAGACTGTTGCAGTAGTATGCAACCTTGGTGTCTGGTGATGCGTCAATAGAACGAATGAATTCTCTGCTTAACTGAGAGTTGGCGTTGTCAACGATTGCGACAGGAACGTTTCTGGTCACTTCATTGTAGTAGGCCCATGAATAGATCAGGGGATAGAGCAGTGGTACCAAGATGCAGAATATCAAAACGCCCTCGTCGGTGAACGATGAACGGATTTCCTTCATCCAGATATAACACATATCCTGTATGCCTTCTTTGATTCTATATAATAAGCCGTCGTTCATTGTAATTTTTCGCTCCTTGAATGATTTAACAGGTTGTAGGTTTTTACCCTGAAATGTTTTATGGAATGTATTTGTAAATAAGCATGGCTTGTTTGATGTGTCGCATCGTAAACACGGGAAGAATGATGAATATGCCCAATGCCAACAAGTTGAACCATGCGTCGGTTAACGGAAATCCATTGAAGATGCACATCTGGTAGAGCATGTAATAATGCCTAAGCGGGAAAAGCTGTGCCATTGCCTCTATCATAGGATTCATAGAGAATACTGGGAAGGTTGCACCACTGGTAGTAAAGCTCAGCACTCCCCATAGAGAACAAACGCTCATTGACATTCGAAGCGAAGGAACAAGTCCGAAAATGAAGATTCCGAACGCTTGTGAAGCAAGCACGGCAAGCAGTCCAGTGATTAAAATAGTCAGCAAACCTCCTGTGTGTGGAAATTGAAGCACATAATAAATATAAATCTCAAAGGCATAGAATATGGTGAGGAAGATGATGGTTTGTGGTAACATTTTACCCATCATTGCCACATAGATGTTATTGTCAGCCATCCCCAACCACTTTTTCGACTCCTTAAACTTAAGTTCTGTTCCTATTGAGTAAGCTGAAATAAGGAAGATAAAAAGCATGAGTACGCCTGGAATCATCGTGGTACTGAGGTAGACATTGTAGTTCGCCCATGGGTTGTTGACCATGTGTAGGTCAAGAGCAATGGGTTGCAAAAAGGTTCGTATCTCCCCTTCAGTTTTCCCCATCGCTGATAGTTTGGCTGATGACACGCCTGCCGAGCCTAATGTGGCTATGGTTTTCAGATCCTTGAACAAGGTAGAACCAGCAACGAGTGTCACACTGCTGTAATAAAAGGAAATCTTTGGTTGGCGCGCACTCACCATGCCTTCGGTCGTACCATTGGGTATGAGTAGAAACGCATATATCTCATTGCGTTGTATAGCTTGTCGGGCATCGTTCATGTTGGGATAATGTGCCACCACTTTCGTCGCTTGAAAAGCATCCAAGTTTCGTATCAAGCGGCGAGAGGTGGGTGTGTTATCCTGATCCACGACACCTACTGGCATCTCTACAGGTTGTCCTTCGTTCAGTAAAGAGGTGAAAAAGAATATGATGAGCAGAGGGAATATGATCATGCAAAACCCGTACATGGGGTTTTTAATCAGTATTCCACATTCGCGCAAGGCTATTTGCAATATTCTTTTTACCATTGTTTTGACAGAAAAAATTGATGTTAAATTGGCGTAAATATGCGTCTACGATTCGCGTATGATGAGAGACATACCGGGACGGAGACCTTCAAATTTCTGAATAGGTCGAGCCTTTACCTCGAATGTTTTCAAATCATATTGCCCATTAGTCTTCGTTGCTTTCCATACAGCATACGACCCTTGATCTTTAATGTAGTACACCTTCATGTTGATTTCTTTATCGAAAGCAGGTGAGTAAGCCTTGAAAGTGTCGCCAACTTTCAAGCCTTTGAGTTGATCTTCGCGTACATTGAACGTGCCCCAAAGGTCTTTCATCACAGAAATGCTCATGATGGGCGACCCTGTGCCTACCAATTCTCCTTCTTTAGGATAGATAGTACTTACCTCACCCTCTACCTTTGCTATTTGCACGGTTTCTCTCAAGAGCGACTTTACTACGTTTACAGCACCTTGGGCAGCCTGTGCTTGTTTAGCAGCGGCACGCTTCTCTTCAGTTCGTGCACCATTCTTCGCCAAGTCATATTGACTCTTTGCTGCTTTTACCTGCGCTTCACGAGCCTTATAGGCTGCAAAGGCTTCGTCACGTTTTTGAGCACTCATCACACCTTGATCGAAGAGATTTTGCACACGCTGATAAGATTTTTGTGCGATGTCGCATGCTGCAAGCGCTTGTTGCCACAGTTGGTAAGCGCCTTGTATTTGTTCCTTTCGTGCGCCATTGTCAGCCATATCGCTCATTGCAGCAGCAGCCTGTTGCGTCGCTGAAGCCGCTTGCTCTTGAGCATTCATTTCGGGTGCTTCGAGTATAGCAAGGGTGTCGCCCACTCGAACATAGTCACCTTCTTTCACTCTGAGTTCTAAAATACGTCCTGGTATCTTGCTTGATACCCGGTATTCAGATACTTCTACTTCTCCTTGAACAATCTCTGGCGTTCTTCCAAGTGTGAAGAAACCGATGATAGCCACGAGGATAACGGCTGCGGCAAATCCTAAGATTGCCAGCAAGATATTGTTGTGTTGTGTTTTTGTCGACATGATGTTATTATTGTAAGATGCCCAGTGCCTTTTTAAGGTCAACTTCGGCAAGTTTAACTTCTACTTCTGCGTCTATTTTTTGAGTTTGTGCTTTTTGCCAAGCTGTTTGTGCTGCCATGATTTCCGTTGCGTTCATGATGCCTTCTTTGAATCCCAAGTTGGCGCATCGCAGGTTTTCTTCTGCACTTGAAATATTCTTTAACGCCATGGCAAGCTTTTTACGAGCCTCCTTGAACTTGAATTTACTTTGCGTAACTTGCAGTTCAATTTTCTCTTGTACATCACTCATGTTGAGTTCAGCTATTTGGGTGGACGTACGTGTGGCACGCACTTTGTAATCGCACTCAAACCAGTTCCATACAGGAATTTGCACCATCAATCCCACGTTCCACATTCCAGAGAACTTTTTTTGGAATCCATTAAACATATTGGGATTTGAGATGATATATCCTCCTGTAAGTGCTACGTGTGGCAAGTAAGCAGCTCGAACGAGCTTGGTATTTTCCTTGCTTATATCAATGGTATTTTGTAGCATTCTTAATTCTGGACGAGTGCTGATAAGATCAGTGTTAGGATAGCTGTTTGGTGTCATCACCGTTCCTAACATTTCATTGTCTTCATCTGCCAGTGTGATGTCGTTTTCTAAAGATAAACCACAGAGTTGACATAGCAACATCTTAGCGAGTGATACGCCATTTTGTGCTTGTGTGATTTGCATGTCAGCCTCGTTCACTTTCACTTCTACTTTTAGACCGTCAGCACGTGTCGCCACTCCCTGTTCTATCATCTGATGAACGTCGTCGTTGAGTTTGCCCACTAATTGACGATAGCTGTTCGCCAACTTTAGTTTCTGGTTGAGTGATACTACCAACCAGTACGCATGGTCGATGTCGTAGATGGTCGTTTGTGTACGCAATGTCAGGTCGTTGGCAGCCAATTGTTCCGTGATATCAGCAATGTTGTTTGCTGCTATGATGGCTCCACCTAAATAAATGGGTTGTTTCACCACCACAGAACCAGCCCATACTTGTCGAGTATCGGTTCGAAGTGCATCGTTGATGTTACTGCCAATAGTGTTGCCAGTCTGAGCAACCGATTCCCCGATCGTTCCAAGCAGAGCACCCATGTGCTGTGCCATTTGAGGAGAAAGTACTCCCTGCTGTACCAACGTTGCAATGTTCCCAGAGATTTTTCCGCCAATAGCATTATTGAGCTGCGTACCCATGCTACCAAATCCTGCCTTTTGCTGGTCGTTGAGTAAGGAAATCTCCCGACTGAAGTATGTGTATCCACCGATAGCATCTACCTTGGGAAGGTATTTCGTACGCAGTGCCTTTCGAGTGTTCTTTGCAACGTCTTGCTGAAGTCTGGCTACATTCAGTTGCTTGTTGTTGCGCAGTGCCATCGCTCGACAGCTGTCCAGTGTGAGCTTAGTTTGTGCGCTAAGGGGTAGCACCGTACCCACAAGCATGAATATAGTAAGCAATCTGTTCATGATAAATATGTAATACCTTTAATTAAATGTGAAACTTCTTGATCCTATCATATTCCCTTCTGCGAAGATACTCACTTGATAACTCCCTGCCACTAACGCCTGATCTATATTCCAGTAAGTTGTGACATTTGTTTGGGCGCCACCATATTCAACAGTTTTCTTCATAGAAGCTTGTAAATTCTTATTTTCGTATGGGAACGTTCCTGCCCCACCAAGAACAGTTCCTGTCGGTGAGACAATTCTAACGTAGAGCGTTCGCATGCCATTGGTTGCAGTAACGTTTTTTGCAATGCTAAAATCAACTTGTAGAGTTTTCGCTTTTTTCATCTTTGAAGTAGAACGACCTCTTTTATCACGCAAAGACATATTGATGTTGATGGCATCTAACTGTGCGGCTATTGCTACTTTTTCAGAAAGATTTTGCTTCTCTGTGCTAAGTCCTTCAATCTGTCGGTTGGCAGCTTCATATTCTCCTTTAATACGAGTATTCTCAGCTGTGAGATTCTGATTAAGACGATTGAGCGAGTCTATTTCGAGCACATAACTACGCAATACTGCACGAACTGTTGCCAACTCTCTTTTTAAGCGTGCAATTTCTCTCGCATCATTGCTTTTCACTTGTCGTAGTTCGTTGAGTAATTGTTGGGTTCGCTGTTGTTCTTTGGTGAGTTGTGCAATAATAGAGTCGTTGCTGATTTGCGTCTTCATCTCGCTATATTGGTTGGCGAAACGCTGGTATTCGTTTTCCATTTCTTTCTTATCCAACTCTGCTAAGGCTTGCATTTCTTTGTTTTGCTCTTTTTGCTCAAACAAATAATAGGTTAAAATGCCTACGCCCGTCAGCAATAGGATTATAAAAACAAGAATTGGAATTACAACCTTTTTATTCATCACTAATCACTTATTAATATGATGCAAATTTAATGAATATATCTTGAACAACAAAACAATTAGTGCTGGTAAATATGTTAAGTTCATTATTTCGTCTTTTTAAGTTAAAAAATGAATAGTTATTCGTCAAAATCTCTGATAATTACCGAACTAACCCTCAATAGAAAAAATCGAAATTTGTAAGTGATAGTCCCCTTCAACACTTACGGTTCTTTCATTGATAACTCCTATTTTTACACCGAAAAGCATCCTATTCAAAAAATGATGGTGTACAATATGGAAGGCTCATCAATGCTGAATTTTCTTTACAATGTGCCTCTCAAAACTCGCGTGAAATCATCCAACGGCAAAGTTGGTCGCAAATATGCGAATTATGCGAAAGTTTTATAACATCTTGTTACTGAACTTATTACGTTTAGTCCTGCTCATTTTCTTCCTATTTTCATCCTTTTTTGGCGATTAAAGCATTGAGATAGTCCCACCATTTGCATGCTTTAAGGCTGCTGAAGCATGTGAATAACACCTCTAATACATGTTTCCAAGGACGTTAAACCAATGTTTCAACTTGAAAAGGGATTTATTTTGCTCAAATCAGCCCATTTTTGCAGTTCGTTTGCCTATTGATTTTTTCTATTTTGAAGATTTTAGATGACCGTTTTTTGGTAAAATAACAGGACAAAAACCACCAAATACTTTATCTGAAAAAATGAAAATTTGGAAAAAGATAATGATAGTTGGATATTTTTTCTTATCTTCGTAGAGAAATAACTTAGCCTACTAACAGCAATGAACTGAAAAGTGGGTACAAAACTAAAAGCAAATGAACATAGGAGATAAGGCGCCCGAAATATTAGGACGCGACCAAGACGGAAAGGAAGTGAAGTTGGCAGACTTCAAGGGTAAGAAATTAGTGTTGTACTTTTATCCGAAAGATAATACGCCCGGTTGCACGACAGAGGCATGCAATCTGCGAGACAATTATCAACGTTTTCTGGATGCAGGTTATGCCGTAGTGGGCGTGAGCGTGCAAGACGAGAAATCGCACAAGAAGTTTATTGAGAAGCACGAACTTCCATTTCCACTGATTGCCGACACAGAGAAGACATTGAACAATGCCTTTGGCGTATGGGGCGAGAAGAGTATGTGCGGCAGAAAATACATGGGAACTTTCCGCACCACATTCATCATCGACGAAGAAGGCAAAGTGGAACGTATTATTACACCGAAAGAAATCAAGGTGAAAGAACACGCTGCACAGATTTTGGGATAAAACTTTCCCCCTACTCTTCCGAACAAGGGGGATGCAAATGTAACGACTGAATCTTCCCGCAACAATCAAGAAAGCGGGAAGATCATTTCGCTATAAGAAAGCACGAGTACAAACGTAAGTGTTTTTAACCTGCACTTGGCACATTGATAAGTTGTCCAACCATCTTAGTTCTCCCACTTTCGGTGGAGCCGAGAGAAGCATTATCCGTTCAACTCTTTCGTCATCAACATGCCATTGCCAGCATCAATTTGCTGTCGCTCAACGTCCAAGCGATAAATCATGATATTGTTTGGATCGCCAAAATCACATACCAACTTTCGATTTTCGTAGTAAAACGTTCCCGAAGATTTTTCTCCGTCAATGCTCTCTGTGATTTTATTTCCATGGATGGACAACAGAATGTCGCCATATTCGGTCGTAAACTTCCAGTTTCCCTGAATCCAACTGGGTGCTTTGCCTGGATGAATTTCATCATAAGGATCGACAGATTCGTCTTGCATGGCTATTGAATTGTCATCTTGAGAAGGCACCCCCATTGTAGTTTCTGACAAAGATGCACCATTATACTCATGCGTCTTAGCCGACTTCCAACAACTTCTGATGGAAAATACAACCATAATGAGCACAACAAAAAAGATAAAAGTGCAAGAAGTATAAAAATGCCCCTGCTGTTTTTGTTGCTGTGTGGGCGTTGCTTTACCCGTTACCGAGGAAGGGCGACTCGGCTTTGAGGCTGTGGAAGCGTTCGGTTTTTGCCAATCTAATATTTCAGATGACGATGGATGTGAAGTCGTGGAAGTCCTGCCAGCAGGCGTATCACTTGAGGTTTCTTCATTATCCAAAGCACCTTCCTGTGGAGAATTGGTTGGAGTTTGCTGGTTTTGCACTCCTTCCTTTCGGTGAAATTCGCTGACAGAATCCTCCTCTTGTTGAGAGTCTACAAGATGAGTAAACGGAGTTCCACATCTGGGGCATACACACGACACCTCTGTCATGCCAAATGGAATGTTTGTCTCATATCGCAACCTACACTTCGGACACTTTACTTGCATATTCTCTTTCACATTTTTAGGACATAAGCACCTGCATGGGCTTAACCAAATTTTACAATTGCCTTGTTCGTGATTCGCCAAGAATCATTTTCCAAGACAGCAGTTCCTTCTTCAAGGGTCTGAATTTGTTGAGGATAAAGCGACAAATTTCCCTGAACCTTGCATGCGGTTTTTACAAATTGAGACACACTAATCATGGCAGTAGCAATGGCATCGGGTGTGTCGAGCATGATAAATGTTCCATGAACACCATCGGTGGTGCTCAACTGGTAGATGCTTTTTCCTACCTGTTCGGTTTCCGAACTTCCGGCAAAGACACCTTCATCGTTTGGAGCTGTCATGAACAAGATGCGATGTTGAGGCGCTTTCCCCTCTGTCTGTATATCCGTCGGGGCGGAATTGACAATAGATGCCTGAACAGCTACCGTCTCTTTCATTTCCTTGTCCGTAGAGATTTCTATGGGATGAGATGAATGTGCCTCGATTTGCTGTTCTAAAGATTCTACCCGTTTATTCAGTTGAATAAGATGTCTTTCTAATTCTTGGATTCTATCTTCATAGGGTTCGAGCAAAGACTGTATTTGCCGTTCTATCTTACTTTCAAACATATTAATTTTTCTATTGTCCACATTGCACTAATGCAGATGATTGATAAGATTGTCACGGATACTTCCGATAATAGGATAAAAGAAGAGTGTATCCTCTATTGCATCACTGCCATTCTTCTCTTCTTGGTTCTTATTAACGAAATTCCAACCATTGATGAGATGATGTTCCAAGTCTTTATTCACCAACTCTTTGAACATCTGTAGGCTTCGGTTATCCACCAAGAAACGATCTACTACGTGAATATCCTCACACAACTGGCAAAAGAAATCATTGAATTCACGCACTTGTGCGATTATCTGTGCACGCACCTGAGGATTTTCCATATCTTCATAGCGCACTGTTTCTTTCTCTATCATTGAATAGTTGTACTTAATGGAATTGTCAAAGCTATCCATTAAACGGTTGAGCTGCATCACTTCTTCCACACCCCTACTGTCATTCACCTGCATCAATGCGCCACGACAAGTGATTTGCTTTGGCTCATTCTTCTCCATGACGATATTAAACCCGTCTGCATTGTACTTCTGACCATATACACGCTCAATAACAGCCTGCGAAATCAAATCTAAATCTCGCTGCGTTCCAACGATATCAAGGACTTTTGAACCCGTACCAGAAAACATAATGCTGCGTGGCATATCCAAATTTCGATGCTTCATCATCTTTGCGACATAATAGATGAGGGTGACAAAGAAGTAGATAAAAATTATTTTACGCTGTTCGTCCTCATTCAATCGCATATTATAGGAGAACACATCATTTTGGGCAACCACTTTATTGTTAATGACCGAAAATAAAAAAGCATTGATATCTTCCGATTTACGCTTAGCGGTAATATCGTCCAAAATACCATTTAGCTCTCCATATCTGTCATCATCGCTATCGAACAAGCGTTTGAAGTAATCCACATACTTAATCAACATGGGGTTTGTGTCGCCCTGCGGAACATCTGAGAACCCATCTCCAAACAGGACATTCGCCGCAAAACGGAACGAAGTGAGGATAGTTGGTTGCTGCGCATTGCTCTCATAAACAACGATGTCGCTTGAGCCACCACCGATATCAATACTTGCCACGGTGTTTGCAGCACCCTTAAACGAGCTCGAACTCTTATAAAAATAATAAGGAGCCACACTTTCGGGCATCTGAATGAGATTGTTATTCGTCACTGGAATGCCAAAAACTTCTGTGAAAGTTTTTGCCCACATTTCGCCCAACTTGCGCACATTACCCACTTTCATGGATAGCGGATAGAACCACACCAATCGAGTTTTTGTAATGTCACCATTTTCCAACAAGACTTTGGTACGCATCAACAACGCCAGCTCCATGAGATAAGCCCTAATTCGCTTGCTATTAGCCATCTCCGTAGACCATTTCAGATTAGGAACTATGCGATTGCCATAGCCAATAGATTCTTTTTCGTAAATGAAAGGAATGTTGGCATCACCCAAAGCAACAATCTGGTCGACATTCATCGCATCTAATCGCTCACATTCTGACAATACCGTTCGTTGTGGAAATCCATAACTTTCGCCAATCACCTTGGGCAAGAATTCTTGCTTCATGATGACATCGTATAAAATACTCTCTCCATTATAGGACGTAGCGATAAGACGTTCACGTGCTGTAGAACTAATAGAAAGAGGTTCTGGCATGTTATCAGCCTTCATGGATTCAACATGAGTGTTGGTTGTTCCAAAGTCAACGGAAAAGGTGTACGCATCATGTCCAGGGACATAAGATGGCCAACGAGGACAAAGAACACCTTGTGCGGAGGTGTTTCCGTGATCATCAGATAGTGTGATGGCGATATAATCAAAATCACTTTGCAAACGATAATAAGTAGAACCTACACGCTTTTCTGACTTTAATGAACGATTACGGATAAGAACTTCGTCTTCTTGCATTCCATTACGATAGCCATTTTTAAGGAAAGTCAAGTCAATATTGAAATTCTCCAAAGCGCCCAAAGCCCTATCTACCAGTTGCACGTTGTATTGTTTCAGCCCCTGTGCCCGAACAAAAGGAAAAACGCTCAAGGCAAAAGGCACTGTGATAAAGTGTCCGTAATTGTTCTTCTCATCGTAAGTAAAATCAATGTTAGAGGTTGATACATACGTACGTTGAAGCGTGATGAAGTGTCTTTCTTTTTTAACTGGTATTCGCAAGATAGCTGTCACCTTTTCTATACTTCCTGACACCGTATGTTGAAGTTCAAAACGAGGTCTTCCTTGTATGGTTCCCCAAAGGTCTTGTACATCAAAATACTTAAAATATAGAGGCTTCAATGGTAAAACAAAACTGCATTGATCGGTTTCTCGTGAGCCTACTGTAAGATTTCCTTCAAAGAAACAATCCTTGTCAAGCGTATAATCCAACTTGATTAAGGACGGTTGGAAGAAATCATCGTCGGTTAACCAAGGATACTGATGAGTCGTTGCAGGTAGGATACGCTTTTCTGGAGCAACAGCATAGTCTGCTGGTGTTATTTGAGTGTTGTCATCCCAAGTGCCTGTGATGTATTTGAAAGAATCTACTTGCGTGGCAAGAAGGTGATTTTGCAACACCAGAGGAATTACATCCTCGATCGAACGTGAAGGAATCATCTTAAAATCACTTTCGGCTATTGCCTGTTGGATGTCCTCTGGACGAGCTGAATAGAAGGGTACGCCCAACGCTTGTATGCCTTCATCAAGGGGCATGAAATTGTTTTCCAAGAATGAACGCGCGTTTTCCACATGTCCTAAATCCATGGCAGCAGGATTACCTATTTCACGTAGTATTTCATCTTGTACCGTTTTCGACAAAAGGGAGAAATTAGTAATCAGATAACTGTTCACTTCCTCGCATTGATTCTTCAAGTTTGGATAGGCTGTAAACAGCGCATAGATATATTTGATGAACCGTGTATCACGCATATAGAGTGGTCGCCAAAGCTCAAACAAATTGACATTTTGCTCCACAGGCAAATCATACATCCCCTCCTTCGCATTCGGCGAAGCCATAAAGAGAGTGACTGGGGAGGTTGATCCTATGACTTGATTTCCATAAACCAAGAAATAAAGTCTATCCATAGAATCAAAATTAAAGGCTTCTTGGTCTTGTTGCAAGAACATCTCAAGTGTTTCACCCAACAATTGGTGTTGTGGTGAGTCCTTTAATCTCTGTAGTTCTGTACTACGATTCCATTCAATAATATGCAATTGATTACGCAATTCGGAATAATTGAAAAACAACTGTGCAACGTCTAACGCATTTGCAACAAGCTTTTCATCCATCGCTTCTCCTTGTAGACGTTCGTGCATGGAGAGCCGTTTGAATGCGTTTTTTACCAAATCCATTTGTGCAAATGGAGACGGGATAGCGGTACGAGGTTGTTGAGATAGTCCATCATTAGGGTCTTCTATCATTGCTATCTCGTCTGCATTATATTGACTGGTGAGAGGAATCCATCCTTCTCCCGTTGTTTTCTTATTATATGATAATATCTTTGACATGAAATATCGTTTCTATATGACGGCTCAATTTATGTTACACAATGGAGTTGTATTTTTCATCCAACAGCTTATCCAAGGATTGATCCAACAAATCCATGAGTTTATATGCCACTTGATCTTCAGCATACTTATGAGATTTCGTAGCTTGTTGGCTCGTTTTATTAAGCATAGAGAGCACTGTCTTGTAATCAATGGTTGACTTAAACAGACCAGTCTTTGGAGCTATATCCGTTAGAGCGTCAGAAAGTTTATCTGTTGTAAGATTGAAAGGAATAAAACTTCGCTGGTTTACTTTGAGTTCTTTTAACCATGTGCGGTAAGCAACAAAGAAATTACTGGTCAATGTATTATAAAAACTTGTCGACACAAAACTCTTTCCTATCTCTGGCTTGTCTTCCGTGTACCCTCGTCCTATATCATTTTGAAGTTGATTGGTTATATACAGATAAGCTAAATAAAACTTTGCCATTTGCTTATTGATTTGGTTTCGAGTAGAGATACCAAAATCTTTCAATGAGAGTGTTCGCTTGTCGTTTGCCAATCCATACTCCTTAAAAATAGGATTGAGTGCCATTCCATCAATTGTTTCCATTTGACTATCGGGTATCTGCAAGAAGTCTAAGATGGATAGCGCACCAACATATTCTACTACATGGGCATCATTACGCTGACCATTCCCACCGGGATCATTAAAATATGGATTACTCGGTACTTCATCCCCCAAATAATAACATACATTCACCTTCGACTTAGGCAAGTCAACTCCCCCCTGTCGAATCCCTGTCAAGTTATCATGATAATAGAATAAAGCCGACTTTGTTTTAGAAATGAAGTCTGCTCGCGAGATAGGACTATTCTCATCTTGCTGCACATTAAAGTAAGGAAGCACGGTAAGCGTTCCTATTTTTGCATCACGCAAATCACCACGGTTGTTAATCTGAATGTTGTTCCCTGCGTTTCGGATATTCTTCACAATAATAGGATAACCAGCTGCTCCCGTTCCACCAAAGATGCTGCTCACCACAAATATGCGGTCATTCTTTTGGAACACATTGGAGAATTGTCGAAATTCTTCTGAATCTTTGAACTGATTCAAGGCAACAGAGCCGATATTGGGCGATCCAACGAAACCAATGTCCATCTTTGTGTTGAGCTGGTCGTTTGAAAACAACATCGAACACAAGGCTTGATTGCCAGAATCTAACGTTGCATAAGAAATAAAATCTTGAAACTTCTGGGAAGCAATGGAGCCCATATTGAAGATGAAAGTATCACTTAGGTTACTACCATTGGGCAGGATGCCGCTCAATGTTGATATCTTCACGGAATAAAAGCCATGCGTTACGTCTACCGATTCGCCATACAGAGATTTCCGTATCTGTTTATACCAGCGCAAAAGGTTGTCGGTACGCTTCAAATCTTCATTTGCTTTATGTGGATCTACGATGATAGGAATGACTTCCAGTGGCATCGGTTTGCCCGATTCGGTTGTAGGATGTACCCCAGCAGCAAACTGCATGATAAGAGGTCGCATGACACGCGACCCTGTTCCACCTACTAAAAACAAAAATAGTCTCACAATAATATTTCTAATAATTCATAAACTTCACAAACATCTATCTACTATTCTGGTATTGGCGTATGCCTGCAATTGGAAGACCACCAACGCATGGAGTAGCTCGCAATGATGAATAGTACCGCCTCAACTGCAAGATTGATGATACAGAAGGCTGAGAGTTGCCCACTAAAGTCCAACCCATCATCTGCAAATACATGATCTGCGTAGACATAGGTAATAAGGGGAACGATAACCACGGCAACACATAACATGATTAACCAATGATACCAACGTGAGAAACTCACCGAATTGATGACATAATAGTAAATTCCAGATAGCCCCCATGCCACCACTGCAGTGACAATAGCTACCACTAAATACAAGTTGGCGGCATACATCTCGTTAGAAAACTCCCGAGAATAGAAGAGAGATTCAAACAGAGGAGTAGAAAAAATAATGAAAAGGAGTGTCAATATGGCTCCTGTAATTAATAATATGGTATTCTTTTTCATATTTCAAAGGATTGTTCTTCAAATGTGGCAAGTACCTATGAGCATTCTATTTAGTGGATTTTTTGAGTTATCAATTATCTCTTAAATTCCAATTCCAACTCAAAGTAATAAGGTTCTCCATCCGACTTTTTTTGATAACTGTTATATATTCCCTGCAATAAGTATTTCAGTCCAAAGGTGGTTTTACTGTCAACAGTGGTATCATCATCACTCGATGAAGCTGCTACCCATGCAGGCAAATGATTCATCAGCTTGATATCAACATCCTGATTATTCGATAATTTCTCAAAGGATAATATAAATAGGTGTGTAGCAGAACCGATATATTTCTTCTCGGCTGGTGTGATATCCGCTTTAGTGATAGGACGGATTTCTTCAATGGTTATTTTGTCGTCCGACTCTATCTTATAGTTGCGAATGTCTGTCAAGTAATCTTCATCAATAAGCATTTTACTTAAATCAACCGCCAGTACTAACCGAACGTCGCCACTGTTTCTATCTTGCTTGACACCTTCTATATCTTTAATCTGTGTTCCTTGCCCTCTCTCTGGCTGAAAGCGTCCACGTATCTTCGGATGACTTAACAACAAGGAATAATAAGGCTCGTAAACATCATCGGATTCGAATAGATACATGTTCTGATACCCTTTGAGTTCGGACAGTTTAGCAAACGATCCGTAGTCGGGATCATTGGTCAAACGAGCGATGTTCTCATTATTTCCCACTATCACAATATAATAAGGTCGTTTTCCATGATAAGCCGTTCCCTTACTGGGAGAATTGTATGGATAGTACAACCCATCGTAAGACCCCATCATCTTGACAATGAGCATGGACTTTTTCTTTACTTCATCTTTGAAAACTGTATTGGTCATGCTCTGAGCTTCAGCGAAAACTTTCTGCGGATTGACGCCCACCATATTCTTTGTAGAATAAATCATGTCAGTCATCAAGATACTAATTTCGTCGTCTTTCGTCTTGTTGAGTATCTGATTAAATATGGCTCCGAAGTCCGTGTAGCTTGGGTCGCCAATGCCCTTTGTAGTAGCAAAGATGTCATTGTCGTTCACAAATTGCTGGATTCCTTGTGGATAAGGATTGATAGAACTATTCACTACATAAATTTTATGCTGCGAATTGTTGCCTGGCAAGTTGTTCAGCATCTGCACAATTGCAGCCTTGAATGAGCCATCGCCTTGCGGAGAGTCGTAAGCAATCATGGAGCCAGACCGTTCTAAGAAGAAATTAATTTTGATGGGTTCATCATTCATCCCTACGAAATCTATCTTCTTCGCCTCACGACCACGACTAAAAAAGTCTTCTATATACTCTTTGACTTCGTCTTTATCAAGCTTTCCTCCCTCATAAAACTCCTTAAAATGTGCTTTCTGACTATCAAGGAACGACTCTATCGTCATCCAGTCATCGTGATCAATGACAGCATCGTCTCCAGCAAGTTCAAGGAGTAGGTGGTTCAAATCTTTCTTTGCACTATTTCCGCAACTTACTAAAAAGGCGGTAACCGTCATGAAAGAAAGGATAACCCATGAGCATAATATCTTCTTCATTCTCTTTATCTTTGTGATATTTTATACAAAAGGTCGTAGCACTGTGAAGCAGAATCTCCCTTTATATAAACAAGTACATAAAGTAATGATAGATAAGGTAAACCTAAATCTTCCATTGTGTTCTCTACAAAGTGCCTATTCCTTGCAAAGATAATGTAAAGAGAGCGGACTTACAAATAAATTAAGTCTTTTTTATTTTTTCTAAACGCTTGGTTTTCATGAAACAAAAAACACACTTCCCAATAGAGGTTCAATGCCTCAAATCATGAGAGTGAGTTGACTACGAAGGCACGCAAAAAAGCGTACTCAACGGCTTAAGAGCTAAATATCATCCTCTTCTTCTGGATCCGAGTCTGTATCATCCAACCTCGTATTGCGCGTATCCAGTTGCGTGTCTTTATGAATAGTGATTGCACCCAAGTTAGAAACCTTCATCACTAAGGGTACATACTCGTCGCTCATCTTGTCGGGAGAGCCTACACTAACCGCAAATTGAATATAATTACCTTCGGCTTTGTCGAACACAATACCAAGAAGAGCGCTATTTTTTCGATACGCTTCATCTACATACGACACGAAATCTGCCTTAGAAAACGTGCGATTAAAAAACTCAGAGTGGTCGTGTCGAAGAATTTTGAGCGTAATTTGATTGTCATAATACTTGTTTCCCATGCCGTCATCTGCCAATGGTAAAGCCTTATCCGACTGTCTACTCACCTCAACAACATAGTTGGTGCCCAACCACTCTACAGGCATTGATTGGTGGTAATCGCCCATCGACTGCGTTTCCTTCTTCTGTGCTGGCTTCGGTTTCGTAGCAATAATATTGGTGTTTTGCTTTTTTTCAGTGCAAGAAGACAACCCATTGCTTAGCAAGAGTAGCATCAAGAGACCTATCAAATTTTTCATTTCTTCTTTTTCCTAAATTGAATATGCACGCATTCAGACACGCTTTCCAAGACTGGCACAGCGCACATTCATAGATTTATTATTTTGCAAAGGTAATAAGAAAAAGCGAAACTATCTGCTATCAACACCTATTTATAACTTGTTGGTTCACGACTCATTCACTTAAAAAATGCTGTTTTACTGTAAAAACAAGTTTTTCGGTTGTTTCAAACGAACCTACGAAGGTACTTGTAAAACAAGAGTTTTGTCCTGTTATTTTACCAAAAAACGACCATCTAAAATCTTCAAAATAGAAAAAATTAATAGGCAAACGAACTGCAAAAATGGGCTGATTTGAGCAAAATAAATGACTTTTCAAGTTGAAACATTAACTTAACAGTCTTGTAAACATGTATTAGAGGTGCTGTTCACATGCTTCAGCAGCCTTAAAGCATGCAAATTGCAGGCTTATCTCAATGCTTTAATCGCAAAAAGATGGTGAAAACAGAAAGAAAAAGAGCAGGACTAAACGTAACAAGTTTAATAACAGGAGGTTATGAAACTTTCTCAAATTTCGCGTATTTGCGACCAACTTTGCCGTTGGATGTTTTCACGCGAGTTTTGAGAGGCACTTTGTAAAGATAATTCAGCATTTATAATCAGTCCAAACAGCATGTCTCCAAGTTTACAAACGCTGTGTTGTTGGGGCCGTTTTTCTCGAAGAGTACGCATCAATTTACCATCAAAAAATGAGGGAAATGTCATTTATGACGCAACTACCAACGAAACATAATGACGCCAAATTTTTAAGTTACAACGAGTAAGTTACACGCTTTATTCCTGTTCAGAATGACAAAAACATACCAAATCCTGCATGAAAGAGATGCAACGCAATCTTGTTTTTAAAGGTATGCGTGTGACTTAATTCCACTGGCTCTCCCTGTTGCTGCAATGAGTGCTTCGCTTGGAAGGTGTACTTGGGTGAAGAATAATCGTAACCGATATATCCCTTAAAAGACAGACCGGGTCGATAAGCCCAAGTTAGAGATGCCTCAGTGGAATAAACCATCGCACGAGTTGACTCTTGTGACATCAATTCGGAGACACGGGCTTGCTGACCGTCGCCCCAACTATCAAGCGTTTTCAACAATCGAGCTTTGGTTTCTGGAGTGGCAAACGCCAATTTGTTGTTGTCTGGAATGGAGTTGATTTGCGCTCTTAAATCATCTACATCCACTTGCGCAACAGCATAAACGTGTTGATCGGTTATCACTCTACGTCCAACAAGGAGCTTACTTCCTACTCGCAAACGATTAAAAATAGGATAAGAGAAATACACTCCCCCACTAAAATCAAACAATCCCATGGGATAAGCTTCTGTTCCTATCAGCTTCATATAAGAGGCAATTAACTGCTTATTTACCCCTTCGATGGACAGATAGTTGTCTGGATTGACGTCAAAGGTCGCTTTGATAGGGATTGCGGTAGCTCGTATCTGTCCTCCTAATCCCACATAATTGTTCAAGAAGTACGCTCCTTCCATACTCACACTGACATTTGTTCCTAAATGCAGGTGTAAATCGAAAGCGTGATCATCAACTTGATAGTTTTTAGAAGTAGAAGACTGAACGGCAACGTGCGAAACAGAAAGCTGTTCAGTACCCATGCCAGCATCTACAGTGATGCCCAAAAAAGACGGATTTTGCTGTTCGTTGGAAGAGAAAGCTTTTAGCACACTACGTTTTTTACCTTTTCCTTTCATCAGTAAGTCTGTCACGAAATAACCCAAATCCGTGGCTATAATACCCACGCCAGCACCTACCAACACATCTGTCACCCAGTGACGATTGTTTAATACGCGTCCAACAGCGGTTGCGGTAGCCATAGAATATCCAGCAACACTATACCATGGGCTCTGCGTTTGTCCGTATTCTTTGTGTAAAATGGTGGCCGCCATAAAAGCTGTTGCAGTATGTCCAGACGGAAAAGAATTGCTGGAAGAACCGTCGGGACGTCTTTCACGAACGGTGTACTTCAGTGTATTCGTAAGACCTGCCATGAACATCGCAGAGATAGCATTACTCGCAGCTAAACGTTTCCACGAGCTTTGTCCTTCAACACCAGCTGCATGAAGTCCCCAAGTGGCAACGAGCGGAGCATATTGTGTAAAATTATCCCATGGTTGATGATAGTCTTTCTGAAACAAGTTCCGCATCTCTCTAAAATCATGTTGCCGTGATTTGATGAGAAGTCCTGCGGCAACGAATCCCAACCCTTGATAGGTGATGTCAATCTTGTAATCTTTTTTTGTAGTAACGCTATCATTTACGTACGGACGTGGAGGCACCATACTGGCAGTGGAGTCAAGCTTTTGGGCATAAAGTGCTTGTGTCCATAAGCCCAACATACAAAGCATCAGAATGAAAATAACCCTCCGAAGAAGAGAAGACGAATAAAAAAATAAGTTTATTAGTAGATACTTTCTACACATCATACATTTGTTTCAAAATAAAGTGCAAAGGTACAGTATCTTTCTGTTTTACACAAAGTTTTTTTATTCAGCAATGATGAAATTCGTTTAAGTTATTGACAGATATCAAATTATTTTGCTATCTTTGTGCAAGGAATAAGGGATATAAGCCAGCAATACCAGTCATTGTTTGGTTCATTATCCATTTCTTTTTAATGACTATCAATTCATTGTTATGAGGTTACATCTCATTCTCTTTTCTATCTTCATGCTATGCTGCTCTTGCTCTCGCTACAAAACAGAACAAGAGACGGTAACCATAGACACCATTCCCATGATGGTGATGCAAATACAGAAGTGCTCAAAACTATATACCGCAGAATATAAGGTTCATAAAATCATTACTCACGATGACAAGATGAAGCTAAATGGCTCTTTTATGAAAAAAGATTTTAGCATCAATCTGCCATTGGGAAGTCGAAAGATAGCCATTCCGATGGATGCAACACTGAAGGCTTATATCGATTTCGCTAACTTTAATGAGGACAATGTGAAAAGACAAGGTGACAAAATCGAGATTATCCTACCAGACCCTCATGTTACTCTCACCTCTACACGAATCAATCACGACGAAATAAAGCAATATGTTGCCCTCACTCGGAGCCGATTCAGCGATGAAGAATTATCCTCCTACGAACGGCAAGGACGAGAGGCAATTATCAAAGACATTCCTTCCATGGGCATGATGGATATGGCACGTGAGAGTGCAGCAAGGACACTTATCCCGATGATAGAACAGATGGGGTTTGAAGAGTCAAACATTACCATCTCTTTTCGTAAGCATTATACACTTAATGACATCAAGTCTTTACTTGACAAAACGACCATAGAACATGGAAACAATGCCAAATAAGCAGTTCAATCGTAACCACAGATTTTCATTGATGACGCGACTCAAGATTGCAATCGCAATAGTCGTGGTGGTGTGTTTGGGCATTTTTGTGTGGAAACTCTTCTCCAGCAAGAATGAATTCTCACTCTCTCCCAATAACGATATCAACATTACTCCTACTCAAATACAGAGCATTCGAGACATTGGGCAATGGGAGTTTTTGGCTATCAACAATGAGGAAATCATCGATACGGTGAGACATGGCTTCTTTGGAGATGCCGAATTGGTACGCATTTATTATGGAACATTACGTTTAGGAATTGATTTGCAAGACACAGATAAGGACTTCATCCGTGTTCAGGGCGACTCTATTCTCGTTCAACTCCCTCCTATAAAGCTGTTGGATCATCAGTTTATTGACGAAGCCCGCACCACCTCGTTCTTCGAAAAAGGTGACTGGACCGCAAAAGACCGCGATGATATGTACCAAAGAGCGTATGAAGCGATGTTAGAAAGATGTCTTGTAGAACAAAATATCAAAAGTGCTGAACGCAATGCCAATCAACAATTCTTCCGTTTGATGAAAGCCATGGGACATGAAAATGTGATTATCAGGAATACGCCCTACATGCAGAAGTCCAAGAAGTAACACCTAAAAACTCATCATAAATCCAAATCTCACACCGTTTTTGTTGACACCTGGGTGATCGTTGTAATTAAATCTGTGAACAAAATCAATGGAGAAGACTTTAAGAACGTTATGAACGCCTGCCACTAACTCCATATACGGCACCTTTTTATCCATGATGTATGAACCTTCAGGGAAGACAAAAAGGTTGTCCTGACTTTGGTTTTTACTCAATGAGGGGTTATTCTTGTCGGTCACTGTACCAAACATTCCCTTGAAAGCAACGTATTCGCGCCATTTCAACCGCTTAATCAAAGGTATTCGATTTAAGATTTTACCGTTCAAGTCCCATGAGATAGACCAGAAAGCATATCGATCATTGAGAAATTCCATGTTACGCATCAACGAGAAGGTCTCCTTATGTTCGAAGAAGGAAAGGTTGACCGGTGGCATGATTAGCAAGGGGAAAGAAACTTGATCCCACTGTGCACCCACATTGACGATGCCATCTACATAGCCCCAGCTGCCCAACCATTGTCGCTTGTACATGCCTAACTCCGTAAAATTTAAGCGATATTGTCCGCCTAAGAAGTTTTTTAATCCTACCGTATGTGATAAGGTAAACTCGGGACTGTCTAAGTTGATGGGAACTCTTTTCTGCTTTGTATTGATAAAAGTCTGCCCGGGACAATATCTAACTCCGAATTTCAATTCCGTTGTTCGTATCTGGTTCATTTCTTCACCGTCTGTTAGACGAATGAAATGTAAATCTCCTGCCACCTCATTACTTTCGGCTTTGAGCGAACTGTTGACGCTAAACCCCCAATCAGTTTCATACACAAACGAGAGTTTCTGTCGGTTATAAAAGTACATCTGCTGCACCTTTTGCGTTTTGAAAGCCATAAAAGCATTGTCTTTGTTATGGATTAAAAACTTATCAGCAGGCGACATTACATCATAAGCTGTTTCAAAAATAAGGTTTCGTTGTGGAAACTCGAAAGGCGAATTCTTCTTCTTATTCAACGAATAGGTGAGTTCTGTGCCATAATATGCTTTCTTAGATTTTGTTCCGTAAGCTGCATAACCATTCCAAAAGAGGTGAGGATTTAGTGCTGCCATCGTACGTCCACTTAATCGAAAACGAAGACCATCTACGAAATTCGATGAAATCAACGTATTCACAGGACCCAAATCGAACTTACTTGGACGCTGACTACTGCTGGTTTCCACATAGTTTTCTACCAAAGCCTTAACGCCTATTATCAACCATTTAAAGTTTTTAGATTGCTCCATGCGATGCACAAACGCATCCATAGACGACTCTCCCTTGGTCAATTCCACTGCTCGATAACGATTCCAGAAACTTTCATCTCTGACCATTGCATCGGCTTCGTGCCGGACTTTCAATCGTCCTTTGAATAATTTGTTAGGCAATTCATCAAATGCATAATCGTGCAAACGCGTATTTCGCACCACCAATGCCTTGGAAAGGAAACTCGTTAAGGATAATTCTGCCCACATATCGTCCTTCGTCAGCACCCATTCACCGTTGTCAAGTCGTGTAAATTCCTGATCTACATGTAGATTTTCTACAAAGTTTACATCGCTCTTTTTAGGCATAGTCAGCTTACATTTTTTTACATGTAATGATGAATCTGCCAAGACATACAATTCACCTCTAAAGCCAAAGTCTTGCTGATTGTTTGGAATGAATTGCAGATGATAGCACAAGTCTCTGTCCACATACACCGTATCTTCTATATAATAACGATAAAAGGAAATGGCTGTACGCCCTATCGGACTGACAAACGGATATTGGAGCAAACGGATGTAATCGTCATAGATATCTACACTCTGGAAAACATCTTTCAGAATGACATTCAAAGCATCGCCTGTTTGTAAGAGTTTGTTCACTCCTTGACTCTGTTGTCCTTTAATAATCTCTTTCTCTGATTTAGGTTCTTTTCTGTAAATGTGCTGGGTCACCGTTTCATCTACAGACACAGGAAGCACTAATTTGTTGTTGTAAGGACTGGTTTCTATCTGATCCAACACCCATTGTGACTTACCAAATCTGCCCGACTCAATATCTTCAGGCTTGACATCATTCAGCGATAAGGTGAGTTTTTGATACCTATTGTATTGATAATAAGGATAATTGTCGAGGTGACTCTGCTTCTTTGCTTCAATCACCCGCTTCATCAATTCTACTGCTGGATTATTCTTCCGAGAGTACCTCCCTCTCTTGCTCTTCACCACAACTTCATTTAAGCTTTTCGAATCTTCTTTTAATACGATTTTAAGATACGTTGGAGTGTGCGCATCTACCTTGATTGTCTGCGATTTGAAGCCCACAGAACTGAACGTGAGCACCCACCCTTCGTGTCTGGGAATGCTAAATTTACCTTCTATATCACTGGCTGCAGCCACATGATTGCCCTTATACATGGCACTGGCAAACGGAATAGCATAGCCATCTGTATCCACAATTTCACCTGTAATCTGGGCGTTGGCGGTCAACACCATCGCCATCGTCAATATCATGCATGTAATTAATCTTCTCACCTTCATCAATATCTTTCCTCATCTGATAGCACAGACGTATCGTTGTCTTTTATTTTCCTTATTCTTCAGCATCTCCTTCCAGCATCATGGACGAAGAACAGCACATTTGCTTGCGATAGTAGATGCCATTCAAGCCAAAAGCGAAGCAAGTTTTCTTACGCTCTTGAGCCATCGACTACTACATACAAAGGTATACATATTCTTGCAATTTTAATGAAAACTCTTTGGATATTAATATTTTTTCTGTTATTTTTGCACCCTAATATGAATCGTCCGCCATTATTAGCCGTAGTCTTTGGCACTGGATTCGGAAGTGGATTCTGGCCTTGGGGGCCAGGAACTGCAGGTGCATTATTGGCCTCATTGATGTGGCTAAGCATGATTCATTTCTTCTCTCCCACTGCTCTTTTTATCCTAACTTTGGCATTGATTGTCCTTGGTACTATCATTGGCACATGGGCAACGAACCAACTGGAACCTTTTTGGGGACCAGATCCCAAGCGTGTTGTCATTGATGAAATGGTGGGAGTGTGGATTCCATTACTTATCTCACCCACCAACAACTTATGGTTTGCATTGGGTGCGTTTGGTTTATTCCGCTTTTTTGATATTCTGAAGCCATTGGGAATCCGACAATTGGACCAGCGACAAGGCGGTTTTTGGGTAATGGCAGACGACATCTTAGCAGGTACTTATAGTCTAATCGTATTAGCAATTATACAATGGGCTATCTAAAGAATGCAATGGTTACGTTTGGAAAGGCACAAGTGTCGGCATGGATTGCTTCCATCGTCGACTTTTCCATCACCGTTGGTCTATCTCAGTTGGTGAACTTGTGGTATGGCTACTGCACGTTTACTGGAGCACTGATGGGAGGTATCATCAACTGTCTCATCAACTATAAGTGGGTATTTCATCCAGACGATGTAAAGAAAAAGAGTATTGTCACACGCTATATGATAGTATGGGCAGGAAGTATTGGACTCAATACCTTTGGAACATTAACCTTAACCGAGCTCACTGGCATCAATTTTGTCGTTATCAAAGCTATTGTTGCCATTGCTGTTGCTATTTTATGGAATTACCAATTACAGAAACTATTTGTATTCCGTTCGTCCAACTATATCCCCTTAAGAAAGAAAATTAGAAGAAAACGTCACCATAGTGACCTTTCTGATGCACCAACATCCAAATAGTTGGTGTCACCAGCTCTTAAACAAAACAAAAATGAAGTACAGAGATTATTTACAAGACCGCATCTATAAAATCATCAATCCCATCATTCACGGAATGATAAAGATAGGTATCACCCCCAACATGGTAACCACCATCGGATTCTTAGGAAACGTATTAGCCACCGCGATGTTTATCCTTGCCAGCGAACAAGCCACTCCTGAAGCGGGTTATGCCATGATTGGATGGGGCGGAGCCATACTTATTTTCTCAGGATTGTTTGATATGATGGACGGTCGATTGGCACGCTTAGGCAACATGTCCACTGCCTTTGGTGCTTTTTGGGATAGCACTTTGGATCGTTATAGCGAACTCTTTTCGCTCTTTGGTCTCACACTTTATCTTCTCAATACCGTAGGTACATGGGCTGGTGTCATCTCTTTCTTGGCATTGGTTGGCTCTATCATGGTGAGTTATGTACGTGCCAGAGCCGAAGGACTTGACATTGAGTGCAAAGTGGGACTGATGCAACGTCCCGAACGAGTGGTCGTTACCTCCCTCGTTGCCATACTTACGGGTATTTTTAACAGCAATGGGTGGCTCATAGGGGGCATGATTCTCATTGCCGTATTAGCCAACATCACCGCTTTTTGGCGTGTAGCGCATTGCTACAAGCTGCTCAAAAATCAATAAATGTTCAGCATTTACATCGTCATCTTATACCTTACGTTATTCGCCTATAAGCCGACACGCAAAATAGCCTTAGTATTAACGCCTTGGGCTATCTTTGGTTGTTCGTACGATTGCATGCGACTCCTCCCCAACTATGAGGTAAATCCCATTGATATTCGTGGACTATACGAAACCGAGAAACAGTGGTTTGGCATCGTAACAGCTTCTGGCACCGTGACACCCAACGAGTTTTTTGCACTTCACCACCACGCTGTCGCCGACCTCTTGGCAGGCTTTTTCTATCTTTGTTGGGTGCCTGTGCCCATTGGATTCAGCATATATCTATATATAAAAGGTGATAGTAAGAATTATCTTCGTTTCTCTACCGCCTTTCTTCTCATCAACTTTGTAGGCTTTGCAGGTTATTACATCCACCCTGCTGCCCCACCCTGGTACGTCATGCAATATGGTTTTGAACCCATACTGCATACCCCTGGCAATGTTGCTGGCTTAGGACGCTTCGACCAACTCACGGGCATCCCAGTATTCCAAGCCCTCTATGGTAAAAACTCCAACGTGTTCGCTGCCGTTCCCTCCTTGCACGCAGCCTACATGTTAGTCACCACTATTTATGCCATTATCAGCAAGCAGCGCAAGGCAACCATTGGTATTTTTGCCATTATTTGTGTGGGCATTTGGTTCACCGCTATTTATAGTGGGCATCATTATGTCATAGATGTGCTGTTGGGCATTCTCACCTGCTTTGTTGGAATAGGGATATTAGAATTTGTTTTGCTAAAGATGCCGACCATACAGCAGTTCATGAAGCAATATGTGCAGCTTATTTCGCCAAAATAACGCATCTACCCCAAATCTTTTGTAAAGTATCATTGCTATTCTATCTGTCACATTTCGTTCCAAAAATGTAGACCATACACACTTTTTTCATAAATTTGCAGTCTCACTTTAACGAAACGATTCATAGATGGACAAACGACTATTTTTTATACTTCTCATGTGTCCAATGTTTATTACGACATGGGCTACTACCACCAAAGATAACGACAAGGAACAACAATGGAGCGTGAAAGCAGGAATTGGCACTTCAGCGGCAGAAACAGAAAGTTCTGATAACCGCACTTTTTACAGCAGTCCTGATGCATCGAGCAATCTCTTCTATCTTCAAGGCGATTATTATCTCACGCCCAAACTTACGCTTTCGGGTGGAGTGTACTTTGAACAAACAGGACTACTGGATAACTTTTCGCAAGATATCGGGTTGCTACGGGTCAACACAGCAGGTCTCACAGTCGGTTCAAAATATTATTTTTTACCTAAGAAGTGGGTGGTTCAAGCATACGCAGGAGCCTTTGCACAAACCAACTTCCTTAACTTAAAATGTACTACAGGTAAAAAATATTACGTTTCTAACAATCAGTATCGGGGAGCAGGACTTGATGTTAATTACGACATTCAGCGTCCTGCATTAAGCATTGTTCCACAAGTGGGCTTAGACCTACGCATTTTTAGTTCGGTTTCTCTATGTGTAGATTTTAACTATCAGTTTGGTTTGTGGGGACATCAGCGTTGCGACTTCCGCTTTAACAGTGGACCTTTACAAGGTGTATCCAGTTCACAAACAACAAGCAACATAAAACCGGGAATATCCATTGGTGTAAAAGTAGACTTTCCGATGCGCAAATTCACCTCAGGCGAGCTTGACAATCTGCTTGAGATGCTTTTCAGTATCTTGTCTGGACCAAGAGCTCAAGATAGATATCAATCGCCTTACTTACGTTAAATGGTCACATCAAAAAGTGCTATTTGCCAACGCTTAAAACTTTGAATTATTTTTACATACGTTCAAAATACGAGCGTTTTAGTCACCAACTGTACATTTGCTCGCAAATACGCGAGTTTTGCAAACATCTGTTTATCAGCGCATTAAGCTGTTTTCACCCTTTCTCAACTTCATTAGAAGCATGCTTTAAGCGCGTTAAGTCATTGGATTAAGGCTACTAAAGTATGCGAATAGAGGCACAATTTGCATGTAATAGCGGCATTAACTCAATGGGATAACAAAAACGAAGACCGAAAAACACATTTTTAACGGCATTTTCTCGGTCTTCATTTTCTATTTTGCAACTTTCAAAAAATCAATTATTTTTACATATCACCTGTTTTTCTTCCGTATTTCATACAGTGCAACATTCTTGCTATGTCCTATTGACCTTCCATGAATTTCTTGGCTGCACGCAACTGATGACGCATATTGGTTAACAATTGTTCGCTCTCTTGTAACAAGTTGAGATACACCAATGATAGCTGGAATGTTTCGTTTCCTTCTGCCATTTGTATGCGGTCGATGTGTTGCTTACGAATACGACTCAGTTCGGTTTCAAACTGTTCTGCCTCATCCAGTACCTGTCGATAATTTTCAAAACGCCCTGTTGCGATGGTTTTCTCTGTTTGTGATATCAAATCTATCACCTTTCTGTAAATCGGTTGATATTCTTCCACCAATTCAGGTGTAATAGGTGTGAAGTTATTATCAACGTGTTCCTTAATCGGATCGAGCATACGACGCAGCACATAAATATACTGTTGCGAGGCATTGATGCCAACATGGAACCAAGTGTTGCGCTCTATGGCAATGTCCATCGGTGCTTTGCGAAGTGCCAGTAACTCTTGCCGACGATACTTCAACAAAATGGTTTTCTCGTTGTGCAAATCACGTGCAGCATGTCGCAACAAGCTGGGCTTGTCTGTCACAAAGCCTTCAATAATCGTTTTGTATTGTTCAATGGCAAAATTTGCCATATAACTTTGGGTTCTGCTCACGTGCTTGCTAAGCAAGTCCCACAAAATAACGGGGTCTTGCGTTCGCATCATCAAGCGGAAACTATTATCTTTGTCGGTATCACCCACCGATTTTCCAGTGTTATTTCTAAACAATCGATAAACCACCAAGCCCATAAAGGCTGCCTGAATGACAATGCCGCCATAGTACATGAGCAAACCAACCAAGGCAGAGGCAACAAACGCTACGCCTGCTGTGATGAACCAACCACCAATCACCGATATGACTCCAGTGACACGGAACACTGCACTCTCCCTACTCCACGCACGATCGGCAAGGCTGGAACCCATGGCAACCATGAAAGTGACGTAGGTTGTTGACAAAGGGAGCTTATAATTCGTACCAATAGTGATGAGCAGAGACGCCAACACTAAGTTCACTGCCGCACGAACCACATCGAATGCTGCCCCATGATCGAGCGTCACAGACCGCTGGTTGAAGCGATTATCCAGCCAACCTCGCACACGCTCAGGAATGATATTGCTCACATAGGTGTTGCTATTCTGCGTAAAACGCACGATACTACGGGCTGCCGCACTCGAGCCGAACATCTCGTCGCCCTCGTCTTGACGCGATAAATCCACAGAAGTTTTGATAACACGGTGGGCTTTCTTAGAAGTTGCCATTGCCACAATCATAATCAAACCAGCCAAAAGCAAATAAAAAGGAGGTGTCTTGGCACTCTCTATCAAACTGGTCATCAAGAAAGAAGTGGGAGCAGCACCGCTACTTTGTGCCATATAAGTTTGGTATGAATCAAGTCCTGCGAGAGGAACACCAATGAAGTTGACCAAGTCGTTTCCTGCAAAAGCCATTGCCAAGGCAAACGTTCCCATCAACACCACAAACTTAAAGATATTGACGCCTACCAAATGCATGAACTGCATCACGATGGCTGAACCTATAAAGGTATAAATGAGCAATGTACCAATATGCCCGTTAATCCAAGATTGAGCATCTTCGGGTATGTAGGGAGATTTTCCAACCCCTTTCATAAAAATGAAATAAGCAAGGGCTGTAAAAGCAATTCCTCCAAAGATAGCAATGGTGTAACGTGAGTGTTTCTGGTAATTAAAGGTGAACACCACACGTGTGATGTACTGCACAACAACACCAAACACAAAGGCAATGGCAACACTCACAAAGATGGCGATAATTACTTGTAAGGCTTTTTCGGTGTTCAGCAAGTCGCTAAATGCCAAACTGTCATCTCCTATCATCTTAATGGTTGCCACCATAAAGGTTGCTCCCAATAACTCGAAGACCAAAGAAACTGTGGTGGAAGTGGGCATTCCCAAGGTATTGAAGATGTCCAGTACAATGACATCGGTCACCATCACGGCTAAAAAGATAACCATCACTTCGTGAAAACTGTATTGGGCAGGATTCATAATGCCGTGACGAGCCACATCCATCATACCCGAGGACATCACCGCACCCAAGATAACACCACAAGAAGCAACGATGAGAATGGTGCGGAATGTGGCAACCTTAGCACCAACAGCCGACTGCAAGAAGTTGACAGCATCGTTGGACACACCTACAAACAAGTCAAATACTGCCAAACAAAGCAGAAAAACGACGATGCACAAATAAATTGTTAACATTGATATCAGTTAAAAATGAATAATCTTTGTTCAGTTTGCCATTGGACATCCTGATTTCTGGTGCAAAACTAATAGAGCGATGTTACAAGACTTTTAAACACATATTACAATTGTGTGACGAACGAAAATATTTAAAATATTGACTACTCTATGGGATGATTTCAATTTTATATTGTATCTTTGTACACAAAATATTGAGACAAGACATAGAGATGAGTCATGCCAATTACACTCATACGCTGAGACGCACGGTAGAACAATTATCAACATTCACTTCACTCAACAGCCTGCGCAACAGTCAACGCAACAGATACCCCCTCCCTTCAAGTAAGGCACTTGAAGTATTATTGGGTAGCATGTGGTCTTGCAAGTACAAAGAGAAATGGTCTGCAATACATGAAAAACGCTCAACGAATGTCATTGCAGGCTTTTTTGACATTCCCTTTCAAAAGAGAACACTACAACAAAGAATTAAATCACATTTTTCAATATAACCATTAATTATCAATTCAATCAAATGGAATTTGAACTCATCGCCAAAACTTTTATGGGATTAGAGCCTGTTTTGGCACAAGAGCTAACCCAACTGGGTGCAAACAATGTACAGATAGGACGCAGAATGGTGTCGTTTTCGGGCAATCAAGAAATGATGTACCGTGCCAATTTCCAACTCCATACAGCTATTCGGATTCTCAAACCCATTAAACATTTCAAAGCACGGAGTGCAGAGGATGTATACGAAGAGGTGAAACATGTAGACTGGAGTCAATACATAGAACAAGGAAAGACTTTCTCGGTAGACTCTGTTGTCTATTCTGAAGAGTTTAGAAACTCAAGATTTGTTACCTATAAAGTGAAAGATGCCATCGTAGACCAATTCCGTGAAAACACAGGAACACGTCCAAATATCTCGGTGAGCAATCCAGATATTCGGCTACATATACACATTGCCGAGGACGACGCAACACTTTCTTTGGACTCGAGTGGCGAGTCATTGCATCGAAGAGGCTATCGCCAAGAGTCAGTAGAGGCTCCTTTGAACGAGGTGTTGGCTGCCGGAATGATTATGATGACAGGCTGGAAGGGTGAAACAGATTTCATTGACCCCATGTGTGGCAGTGGTACACTACTGATAGAAGCTGCCATGATTGCTCGAAACATGAGTCCTGGCATCTTCAGAAAGGAGTTTGCATTTGAGAAATGGCCTGACTTTAACCAAGAACTTTTCGACCATATCTATAATGATGACTCGCAAGAAAGGGAGTTCGAGCATCACATCTATGGCTATGATATTGATATGAAAGCCGTGAATACTGCACGATTGAACGCAAAAGCTGCAGGCTTTACAAAAGATATTACAATAGAACAGGCTGACTTTAAGAACTTTACACAGCCCTCACAACCAAGCATCATCATCACAAACCCACCGTATGGTGAGCGTATCTCCACACCCAATTTGCTCGGAACGTACAAGATGATTGGCGAACGACTGAAACATGAATTCATGGGGAACGATGCGTGGATATTGAGTTATCGTGAGGAATGCTTTGAACAGATAGGGCTCAAGCCGTCTATCAAAATTCCTGTGTTCAACGGAAGCTTAGAGTGTGAGTTTAGAAAATATGCTATTTTCGGTGGCAGAATGAAGGATTTCCGTGCAGAAGGAGGCATTGTAAAGACTGCAGAAGAGAAGAAGGCGATGGCTGAGAAGCATCGGTTTAAGAAAAATCGCGAGTTCAAAAAACGCTTAGAAGAAAACGAAGAGAACGAAATTGCGGACATCCGTTCGTTCAAATTTCATTCTTTAGAACGAGTACAGGAAAGAGACGAGCGCAAAAAAGGCGGTAACCGTCGCAACGATCGCTCGTATGATAATGATGATATGCCTGCTTACAAAGGCAAGAAACGCTTTGACAAAGACGGACGTGGACGGTCATTTGGTAAACGAGGTGGTAAAGAACATGGAAGAAAGAATTATCAAATAGACGATTATGAATAAAACTTGGTTCAGTTTTCTTACCCTCATTGCCCTATTCGTAGGTGGACAAAAGGTTATGGGACAAAAACTATTCACACTCGAAGAGTTAAACTTTGGAGGGAAAAACTATCGAAAGTTCGTCCCAGAAAATCGCTACACTACATGGTGGGGCGATGAACTGATTCGCACAGACGCTAACCAATGCTGTGTTATCGACAAGAAATCGGGCAAGGAAACGCCTCTCTTTACCTTAGAAGACATAAAAAAACATGCCACAACCAATGATGCGAACGAGATAAAAGATTTATACAACGTCTCTTTCCCTTATCCTAACAAGTCGTTGGTATTACTACAATATGGCACTACGAGATGTTTATACAATTGGAAAACGCACAAAACAGTATGGAAAGGGAGTACTGCTAACGAGGAAATTTCTGAATGGAATCCTGTTTCAAAGGCTACCTCTTATATCCAATCTGAAAGTCATCAACTCTTTATCCGCACCGCTGATGGCAACGACACCCAGTTGACAACCGACGGAAGTCGTGAGATCGTGTATGGTCAAAGCGTACACCGTGACGAATTTGGCATACACAAAGGTATGTTTTGGGCACCCAATGGACAGAAATTGGCATTCTATCGCATGGATCAGAGCATGGTGGCTGATTACCCACAAGTGAACATTTTCGGTAGAATAGCGAAATGCGAGCCCGACAAATACCCCATGGCAGGCGAGACAAGTCACAAGGTAACGGTGTTAGTGTATGATTTAACCACAAAAAAGACGGTTACTTTGCAGGCTGGTGACCCCACCGACCGATATTTTACCAACATTGCATGGAGTCCAGACAGCAAGACCATCTATATGTTTGAGCTGAATAGAGACCAAAATGACTGTCGGTTGGTGAGCTACGATGCGCAAACAGGCAAGAAAATCGCAGAGCTTTACCGAGAGACGCACGATAAATATGTAGAGCCGCAGCACCCCATTGTATTCTTACCTTGGGACAACAACCTCTTCATCATGCAAAGTCAACGTGACGGTTACAACCATTTATATCTCTATCAATCAAACGGTAAGTTGGTAAAACAACTTACCAAAGGCAAATGGGTGGTGTTGGACGTGATAGGATTCAACGTAAAAGACAAGTCGATTGTCTATACTTCTACCGAAAAGCATGCGCTGCAAACCAACACATACACCGTGAATGTTAAGACTGGAAAGCGCAGATTGTTGGACAACGGGCGTGGCTATCACAGTCCGTCATTATCTCCTTCCGGAACATTTATCGTAGATAAGTACAGCGAACCCACCGTTCCACGCAACATCGAGATTGTCAATACTGCCAACGGAAAGCGCACCCAGTACTTTGAAGCGGCTGATCCGTGGAAAGGATATCAAGTACCAACCTTTACATGTGGCACTCTCAAAGCCGCTGACGGCACGACCGACTTGTACTATCGCATGGTGAAACCAGCCAACTTTGATGAAAACAAGAAATATCCTTTGGTGCTTTATGTGTACGGAGGACCTCATGCACACAACGTAGATGCACGTTGGCATTACGCTTCTCGCAGTTGGGAAACTTACATGGCACAGAAGGGATACATCCTCCTCATACTCGATAACAGAGGAAGTGAGCGGCGAGGAAGGGATTTTGAACAAGCAACATTCCGCCAATTAGGTCAGATAGAGATGCAAGACCAAATGAAGGGCATTGAATATGTGAAGACTTTGCCATACGTAGATGCCAACAGAATAGGCGTGCATGGTTGGAGTTTCGGTGGTTTTATGACCATTTCGCTGATGACAAATTATCCCGAAACCTTCAAAGTGGGTGTTGCTGGTGGTCCTGTTATTGATTGGAAATGGTACGAAGTGATGTATGGAGAGCGCTATATGGACACACCGCAAGCCAATCCCGAAGGTTACAGCAAGACTTCCTTGATACCACAAGCCAAGAATTTGAAAGGAAAGTTACAAATTATTCAAGGCACTAACGACAAAACGGTAGTGCCTCAACACTGCTTGTCGTTCATTGCTGAGTGTATCAAACAAGGCACTCAACCCGATTTCTTCGTCTATCCAGGTGAACCACACAATATGAGAGGACACCAAAGTGTTCACCTCCACGAACGCATTACACAGTACTTTGAAGATTATCTGAAATAAAAAAGGAAACATACGCATGAAGATATTATTATTAGGTAGTGGCGGAAGAGAACACGCCTTGGGCTGGAAAATAGCACAGAGCAAACGAGTGACACAACTATTCATCGCTCCCGGCAATGCTGGAACAAGTGAAGTAGGCACCAACGTCGACATTCAGGTGAACGATTTCGATGCCATCAAAGATTTTATTTGCAACCAAAAGATTGAAATGGTTGTCGTTGGACCCGAAGATCCACTTGTGAATGGCATCTACGATGCGTTGAAAAATGACTCTCGAACCAAAGACACCGTGGTCATAGGCCCATCGAAAGAAGGGGCAAAACTGGAAGGTAGCAAGGATTTTGCCAAGGCTTTCATGCAACGCCACCATATTCCAACCGCCCGATACCACACCTTTACGGGTGAGACGTTAGATGAAGGACTTCGCTTCTTGGAGACTTTAGAGGCTCCATACGTGTTAAAAGCCGACGGACTATGTGCTGGTAAGGGCGTTTTAATACTCCCTACGCTGGCAGAAGCACAGCGAGAATTAAAGGAAATGTTAGGTGGGATGTTTGGAAAAGCGTCGGCACGAGTCGTCATAGAGGAATATTTAAGTGGAATAGAGTGTTCTGTTTTCGTCTTAACCGATGGCAAACATTATCAAATTTTGCCAGAAGCAAAGGATTACAAGCGTATTGGTGAAGGCGATACAGGACTGAATACAGGCGGCATGGGCAGCGTCTCACCGGTCCCATTTGCAGATAATGACTGGATGAAGAAGGTGGAGGAACGAATCATTCAGCCAACGATAAAGGGACTATCTGAAGAAGGTATCGACTACAAAGGCTTTATCTTCTTTGGCTTAATCAATGTAAAAGGCGAACCCATGGTGATAGAATACAACTGTAGAATGGGCGATCCGGAGACAGAAAGCGTGATGCTGAGACTTGAAAGCGACCTTGTCGATTTGTTTGAGGGCATTGCAGAAGGCAACTTAGACAAGCGTGTTGTCACCTTTGACAAACGAGCTGCCATTTGTATCATGCTCGTTAGTGGGGGTTATCCACAAAAATATGTCAAAGGATATCCTATCTCTGGGCTTGAAGAAACAGGAGACAGCATCGTTTTTCATAGTGGAACAAAACGGGAAAACAATCAAATTGTAACTGCAGGTGGGCGAGTTTTGGCAGTTACCTCTTATGGTAAAAATAAAGAAGACGCGCTAAAAAAGAGTTTTGAAATAGCCCAAAAGATTCAATTTCAAGATAAATACTTTAGAAAAGATATTGGGCAAGATATATAAGAAGTCAAGATTTGGCACACAAACAGAGACAAGGAAGGTGTCAAGCAAAAACGTCTTTTCGCTGAAAGATAGATATGCAAGTGAACAATCATGCGGTGTGAAAATCGCACAATGCATCAACTTGCAGATATGGAAATAAGGTAGATTGGTTTTATTCATGGCAAACAGATTACAACACAAGATAGCTTGTAGCCGTTATGCATTCCCACTTACGATTGTTTACGCATGTGGGATTTGGCTATTTGGCGGACTCTTTCAACATCAGCTGTGGGTTCCATTTATCCTCATGCTCGTTACCACCGTTGTAATGGCAGAGCTTAACAACCAACATGCGCTGATACGAACATATAGTAGAATGCTATCTTGTTCGTTCCTAATCATGAGTGCGAGTACCTTACCACTATTTTTTGATATAGAAAGTGGTATTATCCAACTCTGTATGGCATTGACTTATCTTTATTTATTCAAGGCTTATCAAAACAAAATGGCGATTGGCAGCGTATTCAATGCATTCTTTTTCATTGGATTAGCCAGTGTGTGGTTCGTCCAAGCTATATTCCTTTTGCCTCTTTGGTGGCTTGCATTGCGGTTTTACATCGTTGGGATGAGTTGGCGAACATTCTTTGCTTCCCTCATTGGCGTCATCACTCCCTACTGGTTTTTGAGTGGGTATTATATCTATCAAGGTAGCTTTGAACTTCTTATCGACCATTTCAAGCAACTTTGTACGTTTGGGACACTTGCCCATCTGAACGAACTTACCCATATAGAACTAATAACATTCGGTTTCATAAGCATTCTTGGCATCATAGGATTTCTTTATTTCATCACCAATAGCTCAAAAGAAAAAATAAGGATTCGCCTGCTGTTTGCTTCCTTTGCGTTGATGATGATAAGCACAATAGCATTCATTATTTTGCAACCTGTGCATTATCCATACTTGCTTCCCATGCTCATTGTGAGCGTCGCTCCATTCATTGGGCACTATTTAACCTTTTCAGTTTCACGACTATCCGCTATAACCTCTTTGGTTATCGTCACCCTTACCCTCATCATCACAGCGTATCAAATATGGATGCATTCATAGATTTACTTGTACAGTATGGTTGTTGGGGCATGTTTCTCGCCTCCTTCTTAGCAGGTTCGGTATTGCCTTTCAGTAGCGAAGCCGTCATGATGGGGTTAATGGCAGCAGGAGTTAATACGCTTCCGCTCATCATCTATGGCACCATAGGCAATGTCCTTGGCTCCCTTCTCAATTATTACATTGGTACGTTGGGACGCTTCGACTGGATAGAGAAGTACTTACATGTGAAACCTGAAAAGCTTGAAAAAGCACAAAAGCTGATAAGTAGGTATGGCGTTTGGATGGGATTTTTTGCCTTCCTTCCTATCTTAGGCAGTGCCATCGCTATTGTTTTAGGCTTAGTAAGGTCCAACATTTGGCTCACCACCTTAGCTTTCACGGTAGGAAAGGTAATGAGATATTTGCTCATTATCTATAGTATGAATTTAGTTTTATAAACATCAATCATCGAATAACAAATGAATAAAATTATATGGATAGGCATTTTACTACTGACGCTCGTTGCCTGTGAAAATGCACCTCAATATAGGGCACGGCAAATCACAGTGACCATAGAACCTTTACGCTATTTCACAGAACAAATAGCTGGTGATTATTTTCAGGTCAACACAATGGTTCCGAAGGGTGGAAACCCCGAAACGTACGAACCAACTCCGCAACAAATGATTCAATTGGCTAAAAGTGACTTATATATTAAGGTGGGGAATATTGGATTTGAACGCATTTGGATGCCCAAACTGAAACAGAATGCTCCGCATACCCTCATCATAGACTCTTCTTATGGCATTGAACTCGTGAGGACAGGGCAAAATATCAACGATCCTCATACATGGATGAGTACCAAAAATGCCATTCAAATTGCTCGAAATATTTATCAAGCTTTGGCAAAGATTGACAAGAAAAACAATGCTTATTATCAAGAGAATTTAGATAAACTCCTTCAAAAGATTGACACCACCGATCAACAAATCCGACATATATTAGCAAAGAAAACCTCCCGAGCATTCCTTATTTACCACCCTGCCCTCACCTATTTCGCACACGACTATCAGTTACAACAAATTCCAATAGAAATAAATGGCAGAGAACCAAGCGCATCACAGCTAAAAGAGACCATTCAGACAGCGAAAGCTCTCCATGTGAAGACCTTTTTTATACAAAAGGAATTTGCCTCTCGCCAAACACTACTCATCAGTAAGTCAATGGGAGTAGACACGACTACCATCAACCCTTTGAGTGCGCATTGGCACGAACAAATGTTACTCATTGCCTCAAAAATCAAATAGTGTAATGCAACCCATTATTCAATTAAATAACGTATTTGCAGCTTATGACAAGAAAGTCGTTCTCAAAAACATCAACTTAACCATTGATGAGCACGACTTCTTAGGCATCATTGGCCCTAACGGAGGGGGTAAAACAACGCTGATACGATTGATTCTCGGACTTAAAAAGCCGATGAAAGGACAACTTTTGTTTTATAAAGAAGGGAAGCCTGTTAAGCACTTAACAATGGGCTATCTGCCGCAATACAATGCCATCGACCCTGATTTTCCTATCTCTGTAGAAGAAGTAGTGCTATCTGGCTTAAGCAACCAAAAGAAATTGTTTCACCCCTTTACCGCCAAACATCACTTCATGGTGAGCGAAACCTTAGAAAAGATGCAGCTTTCCGAGCTTCGCAACCGTGCGATTGGAACCTTGAGCGGTGGACAGTTACAGCGTGTTCTCTTAGCACGAGCCATTGTCTCTCATCCCACAGTCTTAGTTTTAGACGAACCTAACACCTACATTGATCGGCATTTCCAAACGCAGATGTACGAGATGCTGCATCAGATTCATCGCCATTGCGCTATTCTCTTGGTGAGCCATGACATTGGAGCCGTGCTACAAAATGCTCAAAATATAGCTTATGTCAACCGAAAGCTCGATTATCACGTGGCTTCCGACCTCTCAGCAGAGGATTTGCAGGGCTGTTTTCATCAACATTCGCCATTAGATGAGAGCTGGCACAAGTCTCTCTAACCAAGGATTGCTGCACCAACTTTAAGCCATAGCAAAAAGCATTTACCGCCTTACTACATTGCCACAGCATACAGCACAGACGACTTAAAGTGAGCGCACCCTTTGTGCCACCCACTCAAAGCCTATCCTTCATCTGCAGCAGCATTATCTGTGAAGATTTCAACAGCATGCTTTGCGTGATGTGCGACATAAGCAGCAGGACCATTATTGCCCACACCTTTGATAGCCAAGACTACCGATTTTTTCTTTTCGCCTGTTACAAAAAATATCACATGCTTGGCATTCATAATGGGTTTTCCAGTGAGCGCAATTCGTTTTTGACCTGATTCAGGATGAACACCTACCGCATAAATTTCCGAAGTAGTCAGTAAATGTTCTTGTCCAGGAAAGATAGAAGAGGTATGACCATCATCTCCTGCACCCAATAACACAATGTCAAAGACGGGCAGCCCGTCTTCAAGAGGCGTCTTCTTACTAACCAGTTCCGAATATCTCTTACACTCCTCTTCTGGCTCATTCTCGCCATCAATTCTATAGATGTGCGATTCTGGAACAGGCACCTTACTGAGTAAGTGCTGAAAAGCCATACCATAATTGCTCTCAGCATCATCAGGCGCCACACAACGCTCATCAACCCAGTAGAATCGTAGCTTCTTCCAAGGCGTAAGATGCGTGTACTCTTTTGCCCAAAGATCAAACATGAGCGCAGGTGTACTACCGCCACTGAGGGCTATATGATATTCATTTTGATCTTCTGCCTTGATTAGATTGAGTATGCGTTCTACGTGTGCACGAGCCGCTTCTGTTGGGTTTGGAAATACGTTTGTAATCATAATTCGCAATATAAATCTGTGTTCGTTAAATTTTTACATGGATTCGTCCATTCTGCAGCATGGTCACTCATCAACTTATCACTCTCTAAAGGCCCCCAAGTTCCTGCAGGATAGCCATACAAAGGTGCCTCTAAGGTCTCATTCCAATATTTTAAGATAGGGTCAAAAAATCTCCATGATGCTTCTACGGCATCACTTCGAGTAAACAATGTGGGGTCGCCTTGAATACAATCATCTATCAGTCGGGCATAGGCATCCATGACTGGAGCTCCTCCTAACTGGTCATAAGTGAAATTCATAGAAACTTCTTTCACATCAAAGCCTGCACCAGGGACTTTCATTCCAATATTTAGAACCATGCCCTCATTAGGCTGTATGCGCAGAATGAGTTTGTTAGGACGGGGATGAGTGCCATCTGTTCGTGTAAACATCTGATGAGGTGTCTCCTTAAAGTGAACCACAATTTCCGTGACCTTGGTTGGCATTTGCTTTCCAGTCCTGATATAAAAAGGTACTCCACTCCATCGCCAATTGTCTATGTTCAAACGCATGGCAATATAAGTTTCTGTACGTGACCCCGGTGCTATGTTCTTTTCCTCCCGATACCCCTTCTTATCTCCAGAAACAGTGTATTGACCACGCACCACGTGTTCATCGAAATCTACCTTTGTAAGTGGCTTCAACGAATTGTAAACCTTGACGACTTCATTTCTAAAGTTGTTTTCATCGAAATACAAAGGAGGTTCCATTGCAGTTAATGCCACCAATTGAATCAGGTGATTTTGCACCATATCGCGTAAAGCCCCAGACGAATCGTAGTAGCCTCCACGGTTTTCAATCCCTAAATTCTCAACGGCGGTCACCTCTACATAATTCACATAATTTCTGTTCCACAATGGTTCAAAAATTCCATTGGCAAATCTAAACGCCAAAATATTCTGTGCAGTCTCCTTTCCTAAGAAGTGATCGATACGATACACCTGTTGCTCTTTGAACGCTGAAGCATAGATAGCATTCAGCGCTTGAGCTGACTCCAAACTGTACCCAAATGGTTTTTCCACAATGATGCGCGAGCCTTTGGTATTCAGTTTTGCTGCCTTTAGATGCTTAGGTATCTCTCCATAAAGGGATGGCGGTGTTGACAAGTAATACAACAGGTTGTCGGGTTGATCGGTCTTAATCAACGTTACCAATTTTTCCTTCAGTCTTTCGTATCCTTCGTCCATTGCAGGGTCCATGGGAAGATAGTGCAAATGTGTCACAAACTCCTGCATCAAATGCTCGTCTTGCAGTTCTTTTTTGATGAAGTGCTGCATTTCTTCCCACATATAGGTTTGAAATGACTGATCATCGTATTTGGTTCTGGACACCCCGAGAATAGAGAAATTACCTGTAAGGCGTTGTTCCTTATACAATGTATAGAGTGCTGGAATCAATTTGCGCTTGGTCAAATCGCCCGAAGCGCCAAATATAATCATAGCAAAGTGGTTCATCATGTTTTTGTTCATACTTCTATTCTAAGTAATCAAACGTTATATGTTCCCGACTTGGTTTTACCTCCATGCCCCGTCCAGTCTTCATGGAAGAACTTTCCTCGTTCACAATCCTTTCGCTCAAAGGTGTGCGCACCAAAATAATCGCGTTGAGCCTGTATCATATTGGCAGGCAAATTTTCTGACGTAAGCGAATAGAAATAATGAAGAGCCGACGAGAATGCGGGTGCTGAGATGCCTGCCTGAATGACATGAATGACGAGTTGCTTCCAGTCTGTTAACAAGGTAGCTACTTCTTGTGCGAAATACGGTGCCAACAGCAGATGCTTCGGCTTATCCTCTTGCTCATAGGCACGAGCAATATCGTTGAGGAATGAACTTCTAATGATGCAGCCCCCACGCCACATCCGCGCAATAGATGCCATGTCAAGGTGCCAATCAAATGTCTGGGATGCAGCTTCTAAGACAGCAAACCCTTGCGCATAACTCACCAATTTAGAAGCATATAAGGCAGAAAAGATTTCTTGCAACAACTGCGTTCGTGGAATATCGAGGGGCTGAACTGTCGGTGCAAACTGGCGAGCAGCTTGTACACGCATTTCCTTCTGAGCAGACAAACTGCGCTCAAACACTGCTGTTCCGATGAGTCCTAATGGCATTCCTAAGTCCATTGCATTGACAACCGACCACTTGCCAGTACCCTTCTGTCCTGCGGCATCTAAAATATGGTCTATCAGATAGGCTCCATTAGGCTCTTGATGTCTCAGAATATCAGCCGTTATCTCCACCAAATAACTATGTAACTTGTCTTGATTCCATGTCGTAAACACATCAGACATCTCTTCATTTGTCATCCCTCCGATGTGTTTCATCGCCCAATAGGCTTCAGAGATAAGCTGCATGTCGCCATATTCTATGCCATTATGAATCATTTTAACAAAGTGCCCCGCACCTTGAGGACCCACCCATTGACAGCAAGGTGTGCCGTCCGACGCCTTGGCAGCAATGCTTTGTAAGATGGGTTTCACCACTTCCCAAGCATCATGCGAGCCTCCTGGCATCATAGAAGCGCCGTGTAATGCCCCCTCTTCACCACCAGAAACACCAGTTCCGATAAAGAAGAAGCCCTTTTCTTCACACAAACTGACACGTCGATTCGTATCCAAATAATTGGAATTACCCCCATCTATCAAAATATCTCCGGGTGATAAATAGGGAAACAGTTGGTTGATAACGTCGTCAACAGGTTTCCCTGCCCGCACCATCATCATGATTTTACGAGGAGTAGCTAATGACTCCACAAATGCCTCAATGTCTGTGTAACCCTGAATGGACTTACCTTTGCCACGTCCTTGCATAAATCGCTCTACCACTCCCTCTTCTATTCCAGGAACGGTACGGTTATACACCGACACTTGCCACCCATGATTGGCCATGTTGATGGCTAAGTTTTCGCCCATCACCGCCAGTCCTATCATTCCTATGTCTGTCTTGTTTTGCATTTTCATCTTGTTAAATTTATGGTTACTTCATCAATAGCACACTGCTAAAAAACCATGCCGCCCGAATCAAGCCGACACGGCATCCGCTTTTTTAGCAAACAGTCAACAGACTGCCTATATGATACAAATATACAACTTTATCTGGAAAACAAAAACATTGTTTTCAATTATTTTTCTGAAAAGGGGTGAACGGATAGCATGAAGAAGTATTGAAATGCACTTGCGAGGCGTACAAAAAAGTGCTTTTCTACCATGATTGGCAACAAAGTGAATCCATTTGTGAAGAACAATTGCATTTTTGATTCTTGTCACTGCATCACCAACAAACAAGAAACTATCGCCTATAAAAACAGCAAACCATAGGAATTGAGAGCGTAAGAATGCACGAATCACGGCTCATCTTTTGTGAAATATATTGACAAAGCAAGGGCTTATTCTGATTTTTCTTTTACATTTGAAAAACACGAAATAGAGAAAAATAAGGCTAAGAAAAGGCTTTATACCCCTCGAAAATACCACTTCAAGAGACTAAAGCATTGAGTTAAGCACACTGAAACAATGTTTCAATGTGCTTAAAGCATGGAGACAAGCAAACAAAAGTAATGGGTTAGTGGCATTAAAGCAATGCTCCAAGGCAGTTAAGGGGTACGCGTAAAAACGTACATGCTTGATTATAAACATTTTACATTTTCAGCATATTTCAGAAAAAGTGGTGGATGATTAGAAATATGCCAAGCATTTCGCACCAAAATCGCAAAGTCGTGAATAAAAAATTTATACAAAATAGATTTTCTCATACTTTTCTTTGTATTCAATACTTTTTAGCAATCGTAAAAACGATAATTCAATAGAATTTGTTTACCTTTGCAAAATACTATTTTTAATGTCTTGTGGTACGCTTAATGGTGAGGCTTTTCACCGGAATCGTCCACCCAAAATAGTGAAATTAGAAATGAGCAATTAATTATTCATTTATCTATCAATGAAAAAATATAGATTAGTAGACAATGTGGTAGGTTGGATAGCTTTCATGATAGCTGCTATTACCTATTGCCTTACAGTAGAGCCGACAGCCAGTTTTTGGGACTGTCCTGAGTTCATCACAACAGGGTATAAATTGGAAGTAGGACACCCTCCAGGGGCACCATTCTTCATGCTCACCGCCAATCTTTTCTCGCAGTTTGTGAGCGACCCATCGAAGGTGGCGCTCATGGTCAACATCATGAGTGCACTGTTGGGTGCTACTGGGGTGCTTTTCTTGTTTTGGACGATTACACACCTGACACGCAAACTTATTTTGAAAGATTGGAGCGAACTCACTTTGGGCAAACTTATCACCATAGAAGCCTCCGGAATGGTGGGCGCACTGATTTATTGTTTCTGTGACACGGCATGGTTCTCGGCTGTCGAAGGTGAGGTATATGCCTACTCATCGGCATTTACAGCGGTTGTGTTCTGGCTCATTTTGAAATGGGAAGACCATGCTGACGAACCTCACAGCGACCGTTGGCTGTTGCTCATCACCTATATGACGGGACTTTCCATCGGTGTACACCTGCTCAACCTGCTGTGCATTCCGGCCATTGTGTTAGTATTTGTGTATCGCAAATTCCCAAATATCGAAGCAAAAGGTTCCATAGTGGCGCTGATTATCTCGTTTGCAGTGGTAGCGGCAGTGTTGTATGGCGTCGTTCCTGGTATCATTACCGTGGGCGGATGGTTCGAATTGTTTTTTGTGAACACATTAGGTATGCCATTTAATACAGGTGTTATCGTCTACATCTTGCTACTCGTTTCCACAGTTGTTTGGGCGATTTATGAGACTTATGTAGACCAGCATACCAAACGAATGAACATTGCTTTCTTGCTTTCCGTAGCCTTATTGGGTATTCCTTTCTATGGATATGGCTGGAAAGCCGTAGGCATTGGTATCGTAGTGTTGGCTATTTTATGGTATGCCCTCAACTATACGCAACACGTAGAGAAGAGGAAAATCCCACTCATCAGTGCCCGCATCAAGAATACTATCTTGTTAGGACTACTGATGTTAATGATAGGATATTCAAGTTATGCCCTCATTGTCATCCGTTCTGCTGCCAATCCACCGATGGATCAGAACTCACCAGAAGACATCTTTACACTGGGCAAATACTTAAGTAGAGACCAGTATGGCGACCGTCCGCTGTTCTACGGACAAGCATATACTTCTCAGGTAAAGCTTGATGTGCAAGGAAATCAGTGCATTCCTAACATGAACGAGGGAGCACCCGTATATGCACGCAAGGAAAAAGCGAGCAAAGACGAAAAAGACTCGTACTTTGTAGTGACCCATAATTCGAAATACAATTATGCACAAAACATGCTCTTCCCTCGTATGTACAGTAGCTTGTATGCACAAGCCTACGAAAGTTGGTTAGGAGGTGTAGAGGGCACACAGGTTCCTTACGACAGATGTGGCGAGAGTATCATGGTCAAAGTACCGTCACAAATGGACAATCTCCGCTTCTTCCTAAGCTATCAATGCAACTTTATGTATTGGCGATACTTCATGTGGAACTTCTCGGGACGCCAAAATGGGATGCAAGGTAACGGTGAGTTAGAGAAAGGCAACTGGATATCTGGCATACCTTTCATTGACAATCCACGACTTGGCGACCAAAGTAAATTGCCCGACGAGCTGAAGAACGACAAAGGACACAACGTGTATTACATGCTGCCCTTGCTATTGGGTGTCATTGGCTTGTTTTGGCAAGCATGGCGTGGCAAGCGAGGCATTCGCCAGTTCTGGGTAGTGTTCTTCCTTTTCTTCATGACAGGACTCGCTATCGTTATCTACCTCAACCAGACGCCAATGCAACCTCGTGAGCGTGATTATGCTTATGCAGGTTCGTTCTACGCATTTGCCATTTGGTGCGGCATTGGTGTTGCTGCTATTGTCGACTTACTGAAGAAGTATTTGAAGCTCAACGAGACACTGATTGCAAGCGTAGCCGCTGTGGCATGTCTCCTTGTACCAATACAAATGGCAAGCCAAAACTGGGATGATCACGACCGAAGTGGACGTTATACATGTCGTGATTTCGGTCAAAACTACCTCATGACGCTACAAGATAAAGGCAATCCTATTATCTTTACCAATGGCGATAACGACACATTCCCGCTCTGGTACAACCAAGATGTGGAGGGTGTGCGCACCGATGCAAGAGTTTGTAACCTGTCTTATTTACAGACCGATTGGTATATTGACCAGATGAAGCGACCTGCTTACGACTCTCCTGCGGTGCCTATCACTTGGCCAAGACTTGACTATTGCTCTGGAACGAATGAGGCAGTACCGATTCAACCGTCTCTGAAAAACGAATTGAAGGAGTACTATCGTCAATATCCTGAAGAGGCGAAAAAGCAATTTGGCGAAGAACCATTCGAATTGAAGAACATCATCAAGTACTGGATGCGCTCGAAAGATGCGGACAGACAAGTGATTCCTACCGACACTGTTTATGTAACGATAGACAAAGAAGCCGTGAAGAAGAGCGGAATGATGATGGCTTCAGACACCATTCCCGATAAGATGGTGATCTCACTGGCAGGTAAGCGTGCCTTGTACAAGCAAGACATGATGATGCTGGAGATGATTGCCGAGTGCGGATGGGTGCGTCCAATCTATATTGCTATGACAGTTGGATCCGATAATTACATGAATTTAGGCGACAACTTTGTATGTGAAGGTTTGGCAAATCGCATCACACCTTTCACCACTAACAAGCCTGGCGTTAAGAACTTTGATACAGAAAAGACGTACAACAACTTGATGAATAGGTATAAGTTTGGTGGTTTAGAGAAGCGTGGACTATACATAGACGAGACAACCATGGGCATGTGTATGACTCATCGTCGTTTATTTGCTCAATTAGTAACCGAGTTGTTGAAAGAAGGAAAGACAGAGAAAGCCAAAAAGGCATTGGCTAAAGCAGAGAAAGTACTTCCAGAATACAATGTACCACATAGCTGGAAGGGTGGTTCTATTGAGATTGCTCGAGCTTATGCACTGTTAGGACAAACAGCAAAGGCAAAGGATATCTGTCAAAAGTTGTGGAAAAACCACAAACAATACGCACAATGGTATCTCAGTCTCGATGACTTTAGGTTCATGGCATCACAGAATCAGTGCCTGCTCTACTTCCAGTTGATGATGGAAGTGAACAAGGTAACCACATTATTTGATAAGAATTTGGCTAAAAAACAGATGGATGAATTGAGCAGATTCTACACCATCTATGCTCAAAAGGGTGGTAAACCCCTTGACTAAAGATAACAATTAAAGCTGCCGAAAGTTCTACAAAGCCGTTTGTAGTAAACTTTCGGCACTTTTTTAATAGTTAAAAAGAAACATCCATTTATGTTTATTGAGCAACCTGCAAAATGGCTTCGTTGGTTATATCCCAATGCATTGTGGCGAATGGATAAGAAAGTACATGCGGTTTATCTTACCTTCGACGACGGTCCAGTGCCAGAATCAACACCTTTCATATTAGATACGCTCGCCCAATATAATGTCAAAGCAACTTTCTTCATGGTAGGTGAGAATGTTTTGCGGTATCATGATTTGTACAATCGCATCGTTGAAGAGGGACACCAAGTAGGTAATCACACCTTTAATCATATGGGGTCGCTCAAACATTGGGCATTAACTTACGGCATCAATACAGAGAAAGCGAACGAATTAATACATGCACACCTGTTTCGTCCACCGCATGGATGGATGCGATGGTCGGTATATTGGTGGCTATCGAAGCGTTATAAGATTGTGATGTGGGACTTAGTAACGCGCGATTATTCTAAATGGATGACACCTGAAGACGTGCTTAAGAACGTTAAACGTTATGCTCGAAATGGGTCAATCATTACCTTCCACGATTCTATGAAAAGCATCGAAAAACTAAAGTATGCACTACCAGAAGCGCTAAAGTGGTTGAAAGAACAAGGATATGAATTCAAAACTTTCGACTGAGATAAAACAAGAAGCGCTAAAATTGGGCTTTACTAAATGTGGAATTGCACAAGCTAAAGCCGTTGATGAATGGACTGCCACGCAGTATAAGCAGTGGATTGCAGAAGAAAAGTGCGCAAGTATGGACTATATGCGCAACAACATCGACAAGAGATTAGACCCACGAATGCTCATGGAAGGCTTGAAAAGCATCGTATGTGTAGCACTTAACTACGCTCCTGCGCAATTCATGCCCGAAAAAGAATGGCAATTGGCAGCTTATGCTTATGGGCAAGACTATCATTACATTGTCAAGAATAAGCTAAGACAACTCGCTCAACACTTTGGATTTCATGAGATAACGCCTGAAAAAAGTACTACCAGTAATGACGATGCTATTCATTATCGCGTGTTTTGTGACTCTGCACCCATACTGGAACGCTATTGGGCTGTGCAAGCAGGATTGGGTTGGATGGGAAAGCATCATCAACTCATTGTTCCAAAGGCTGGGAGTATGTTCTTTTTAGGGGAGCTATTCCTTGACATTGAGCTAACCTTTGACACGCCCATGGAAAACCATTGCGGCAATTGTAGAGCTTGCATTGAGGCTTGTCCGTCGGGAGCAATTCAGTTAGATTCATCTTTAGATGCCAACAAATGTTTATCCTACCAGACCATAGAGAACCGAGGAGAACTGGCAGAGGGTGTAGCTAAGGATATGGGTGACATGCTTTATGGCTGCGACAGATGCTTACGAGCATGCCCATGGAATCGCTTTTCAAAACCTAATGACACGCCAGAATTGCAGCCAAAGACGGAACTTTTAGAAATGACACGAGACAAATGGATGAATTTATCTTTGGAGAACTACCAAAAACTCTTCAAAAAAAGTGCGGTAAAGCGTGCCAAATACGAAGGTCTGATGCGTAATATTCGAGCCATTGCATCGTTATCAAAGAACAAGAACAAAGAATAAAACACACTACACCATGTCACAAGAAATACCACTCAATACGATTGAAAAGGAGGTTGCCATCTTTTTTCACCATTATGCGCTTGAAATACTTACCAAACAGCACGTAGATAGGTCCAACAAGCGACAGGTTAAAGAGGCTTTGTTAGAACATTATGAACAAATATATCCTGCATTTAGTCAAACGAAAGTATTTGAAAGATGTTTCCAAAAGGCAGAGCATGATGCGATGGTAGCAGCTTATCGCACTAATTTTTCTTTGCTCTTAGATGGCGACTTACCCACCATTGACAACGAATAACAACCAAATCATTTAGAAATCACTCATTCACAAGCACCATAACGATACACAGAAAGGAATAAAAGATGCATACAACCCCCGTTAGAAAAGAGAATCTACGTAACAGCAAACTATATAACAGCATGAAATTGTGCACAAAATATTTGGACAAATATCATCTCGACGGCGTTGCAGGACTTATCCCAGGAGGCTTAGGAGATGTCATTTCTGCTTTATTTGGTTTGTCACACCTCTATTTTAGCATGTTCAAATTACATTCATTACCACTGACTTTAGCGGTTGCCAATAACACACTCCGTGACATTCTCATAGGATTGATTCCCTTTAATTTTGGAAATGTGCTGGATTTCTTTCATCGTTCGAACATCAAGAACATGATGCTTATTGACGGATTTATCAATAATGACGAAGCAATGATGAAAGAAGTGAACAAACGAGCTTTACAAGCTGGCATCCTATTGGTGTTCTTTATCATCGCTATCATCATGATGTTTGTTCTCTTGGTGTGGTTAGCTAAAGCCTTAGGAAACCTCATCTTTACTTAAAAGAAAGGTCAGAAAATGGAGTGAACAATAGAATAAGAAGAGCAAAAGCACCAGTGCAATAGTATGACGCTGGTGCTTTTGTGTATGTTATGGGTTCGAATGAGTGCAAAATGCTAATCCTTATTGCATCTCATATACAATGTTCATGAGTTTTTGTCCTAATGCTTCTGCCTCTTCTTGCGTTGCCGCTTCACTGTAAACACGAATGATTGGCTCGGTATTGCTGGCTCTCAAGTGAACCCACTTATCAGCGAAATCAATCTTTACACCGTCAATATCCGTCACTTTCTCATCCGCATACATCTCCTTGATACGATCCAAGATAGCACTGATATCAGTCTCCGGTGTCAGGTCAATACGGTTTTTCGCCATACAGTAGTTGGGATAAGACTTGCGAAGCTCGCTCACTTTGCAACCTTTATGTGCCAAAGAAGACAAGAACAAAGCAATGCCCACCAAGGCATCTCTGCCATAATGACTTTCAGGATATATCACTCCCCCATTGCCTTCACCACCAATAACTGCATTCACCTCTTTCATCTTTGTGGTTACATTCACTTCTCCAACCGCAGAAGCAACGTATTTACCGCCGTGTTTCTCTGTAACATCACACAATGCACGTGTAGAACTCAAGTTTGAAACTGTATTACCAGGGGTATGACTCAACACATAGTCAGCCACACTCACCAGCGTGTATTCCTCACCGAACATGGTTCCGTCTTCGCAAATAAATGCCAAACGGTCAACATCCGGATCCACTACGATACCTAAGTCGTATTTCCCGCTTGCCATTTCGTTCATGATACCACCAAGGTTTTTAGCCAATGGCTCGGGATTGTGCGCAAAATCGCCTGTGGGTTCACCGTTAAGAAACGTGTATTGAACACCCAGTGCATCCAACAGTTTGGGCAGAATGATGCCACCTACGCTGTTGATACTATCCACCACTACATTGAACTTCGCTTTTTTGATAGCAGGCAAATCCACGAGTTTGAGTCCTAAAACATCGTCAATATGCCGCTGATCATAAGAATCATCTTCTGTGTACTTACCCAAATGGTCAACATCAGCGTATTCAAAATCTTCTTTTTCAGCAATATCCAACACCTCGTTGCCGTTAGCCTTGGTTAAGAATTCACCCTCATGGTTGAGTAGTTTCAACGCATTCCACTGTCTTGGGTTATGACTTGCGGTGATGATAATTCCTCCTGCCGATTGAGACATTCTTACTGCAAGTTCGGTAGTTGGCGTCGTTGCCAATCCTATATTGATAACGTCATAGCCCATTCCCATTAATGTTCCACACACAATGTTCTTCACCATCTCACCCGAAATGCGCGCATCACGTCCTACTACAATTGTTTGGCTATTCGACTTTCCGCTCCGACGTATGAAAGTTGCGTAAGCAGATGTAAACTTAACGATGTCCAAAGGGTTCAGCGTGTCGCCAGAACGTCCTCCAATCGTTCCTCGAATACCAGAAATAGACTTAATTAATGTCATGGTTTTTATATTTTAGAGTAAACTTTTACGCTTTAAGACACCCGCTACACGTTACTTACCTCGCTGGTAGGTAATATCGTATAGGCAAGGATAAACACTTTGTCGAGCATACGAATGGTTACTGGAGTGCGGCACGATTAGGCGTACGCGTGCAATCTCGTCACCCTCATGCGCTGGTCTTCCCAAACGAATGTACGAAAACGGAACTAATAACCCTGATGGAACTTCTGTGCTACGATAAGCGAGAGCCATCAAACTCTCCCCTTTTACAAAAGATGCCGTAAAGGTTCCGCTGGTATTACGCACCATCATTTTATCTACAATCGCCGAATAATAGGGTCCTTGGTTGGATAGTTGAATAGAATCTGTCATCAGATTACGTTCTGTAAAACGACACAACACATTCGCTGTCTCACCATTCTTAATTTTCTCACCCGTTCCTTTACGCCGAATTTGCATATACACACCGCTACTACTCAACAGCACATACTCATTTTGCGCTACGTTTGTAGTATAATCTTGTGAGGCAAATGTCGTTTCTGAAATCACCTTTACAGCCGAATCAGCAATAAATTTATTGATAGCGCTGCGCTCTGCTTCTTTTTGGTCTGCATAGGTTTGGCGGTCTCTACATGATGCAAAAAAGCAAACGGAAAGAATGGTTATGAGGGAAAAAACTATTTTCTTCATGATTTAATCAACTATTATTAATGTGCAAATATAAGCAAACTCAACAAAAGGACAAAGGAATACGCTTTCCTTTTAAGGAATATTGACGGTGCGAAAAGCACGCTTCAGCGACTTGATTAACGTTTCAATAAATCCTCAAAATGCGTAATCGCTTGTCTCACCACTTCTTCTGCCTCACTTAACGAGCAATGTAAACGCCCGCCACTGGCATTGACATGCCCACCTCCATTAAAATAAAGTGCTGCCATCTCATTACATGGGAAGTCGTCTACCGAGCGTAAACTCACCCACACCAACTGCTCTCGACGGTCGTCTTCGCGTAGAGAAATAGACAATTTCATTCCTTTTATCGAAAGAGGCATGTTCACCAAGCCTTCGGCATCGCCCTTGATGAAATGAAAATCACGCATATCTTGTCGTGAAATGGCAAAATAAGATGCATGATAATCTTCAAACACGTTCAATTTCTGAAACATGATATAGCCCCGAAGACGTATAGCCCACTGGCTGTAGTTATTGAATACGTTGCGATATATCTTATCTTTGTCAAAACCTTTTGTCAACAACTGACTGATAATAAAGAAGATTTCGGGGCGTGAGGAGTTGTATGTAAAGCCTCCTGTATCGGTCATCATACCGCAATATATCGCTATGGCACAATCACGACTCATCAACTCGAAGCCTCCCAGTTGCCAAATCAACCTAAAAATCAGCTCACTGGTACTGCAAGCGGTGGTTTCCGACAACGACAGTACCGTTTCCATATCGGGTTGTGTATGATGATCTATCATTACACGTGGTGCAGTACAGGCATCTAACACTGTTTGCATTTCATCCACTCTATGGGTTGTGCCGAAGTCAAGGCAAAACACCAAATTGGCTTTCGCGAACAATTCCTTTACTTCTTCAGGATGCTTGTCATACCGAATCACACGATGACTATTGGGAAGCCATTGCAGAAAATCGGGATAAGCGTCTGGCACAACTACCGTAGCTTGCTTGCCACATTGATTTGTTAAATAATCACACCAAGCCAAAGACGAACCCAAAGCATCGCCATCTGGTGACTTATGCCCACAGATAACAATGTGTTGTGCATCAGAGATTAGTTGCTGCAACAACTTCAACGCTGCTGGAGCAAGAATGTCAATATTCATATCAACGAAAGTGTTTTTGAGTTGTTGAGTTTCAAGCTGTTAGTTGACGAGCCAAAACACTCATCAATGGCTGCGTTCTTGATGTGACCAGTTACGTTGGTTTCGTGAACTTAGTCACAAGGACGCATTGAAAACTTCAATCCCAACAACTCAATCACTAATAAAACTTAGAACAACCGATTGGGATATACACCCTCATCAATTAACTTTTTAATGCGGTCAACGGTAGCCTGACGGTCAGCTGCGTAGGTCACACCAAACCATTTGCTGGTTGTATCCAGCACCTTTACCGTAGCAGTGCCCGCATGAATCAAGTTGTTGACCACTAAAGGAATGAAGAACTCTGCCTTCAAATTTTCCATATTCTTAGCATCAGACAAGAATTCCTTGAAGTATTCGTCGCTGTACTCAAAATAATCGGGGGTGAAACCCCACATATTCATCGAAACGGGGGTATTGTCTTCTACAGCAACCCACTTGCCTTCTTCATCCTTATAACATACCTTTCCGTCCACACGCATTATCTCGGTACGCTCTACTACCTCTGTAAGATGTCCTTCATTGTTCTTCGAGCAAATGCCACGTGCCACAGTTCCATTCTCAGAGAGTGTGTTACCGACACGGAAGCCCACCATTGAATATCGATTCTTTGAGCCTTCTGGCAGTTCAGAAAGGAATTTTCCCATCACCATATAGGCATCTCGATTGTAGAAGTCATCACAGTTAATCACGCAGAATGGTTCATGTATCAAGCCTTTTGCCATCATAACGGCGTGGTTAGTACCCCAAGGTTTCTGACGACCTTCAGGAACTGTGAAGCCTTCTGGTAGCTTGTCCATAGCCTGAAAGCAAACTTCAGCGGGAATATGTCCTTCGTATTTAGACAAAACCTTCTGTCTAAAATCGTCTTCAAAGTCTTTTCTGATCACAAAAACGATTTTCCCAAAGCCAGCCTTGATAGCATCATAAATGGAGTAATCCATAATCGTTTCACCGTTAGGTCCTAAGCCGTCTAATTGTTTCAGACCGCCATAACGGCTACCCATACCAGCTGCAAGCAATAATAATGTAGGTTTCATTATTTATAATTTTTAGAGTTAGAATATCGACAGTAGAATGATTCTATTGTTTACTGCATTTGTTTGTCATGCAAAGATAATAAAATCCTGCACAAATGAAGACATTTCACAAGATAAATAGAAAGCTCCGTAACAACTAATTTGTGAGAGATGTCTCCCTATCGCCATCGGTCAAAGGTGTAAAACAGACTGTTTTCCACACCAAAACAGACTGTTTTGCCATAGAAAACAGTCTATTTTGCGTTCATACCTCAATGCCTTTTTCTGTCAACAATTTAGAGAGAATGCGAAAAATATTAGAATGGATAGCCAATAGCGAGATGAAAACTGTTGCCGTCCCTAAACGAAGGGATGTTATAAATGCCTTTGCGCTCTGTATGGTAAGGCACATGGATACCAATACCCCAATCCAAACGAATGACAAATAACTTCATGTCGTAACGTATGCCACAGCCTGTTCCTACCGCCATGTCTGTGAGTAGGCTTTTCCATCGTAGTTTTCCACCGGGTCGTTGGTCCGACTTTTGCAACGTCCAGACATTGCCTGCATCTAAAAAAATGGCACCATAAATATCACCAAATAAGTGAGGACGGAACTCAAGGTTGGTTTGGAACTTCACATCTCCAGTTTGTTCGACATACGACATGCGCTTATTTTGGGGTCTGTACTTCCCCGGTCCGATGCTTCTTACATTGAAAGCACGGACACTGTTGGCGCCTCCCACGTAAAATTGTTCATAATATGGCGCTTCCGTAGCATTGCCATAACTATAAACAACGCCCGCATTGATATGCCCTACCAATGAATGATTCTCACCGATACGCCACAATTTCACAAAGTCTGTTTCTACTTTGACAAATTGAGCATAGGGGTTTTTGAACATCTTTTTATTCTTTTGATTCCATTTTTCACCAGCAGCCATGTACCCAAGAGAGAGAATATTGGCGGCTTCGCTAACAGTGGTCTTCCATGCAATCGGACTACGATAGCCACGAGGACTGGTATATTGATAAGAATAACTCATCTTCGGTACAAACTGATCGCGCATAGAAATCTGCAAGTATGGATTCTTGTCCAAGAGAACCCTAAACGAGTCTGTCTGATTGGTCATGTATTCGTAGGACAACGTCAGTGGACTAAACTCATGATAAGACTGAGGTGAGGTGTTAAATTGATAGGTTAAATCGCCAGAGATAACATGCCGCTTGAAATAATCTGCACGATTTAAGATGTTATTCGACATTCTTAAAATCGTCACTGGAACCCCATAAAAACGACGTTTTCTTATCTTTCTACCTTCATCTTTTCGCAGGCTATCTCGGAAAGAACGCCTTTGAGCTGTCCAAAAGAGATTCTTCGGCGTCAACATTCGTGGAAAGATAACAGAAATATCTCCACCATATTCGTACGAATTCATTTTAGACGAGGAGCCTTCTGCATGATGTCCTGTTTGCCACTCATACGACCCATGCAAATTGATGTCTAACTTTTCTGCACCTCGAAAGGCATTCAGTTTGGTGAAACCCAACACCAGTTCTGGGCCAAAGCGATTGGATGTTTTTCCTTTGGCATTGGCATTGACATAAAAACTATACCGCTTGTCGAAAACACAATCGATATCTACATCGAGTGTGTCACACAGAGGCGAATGATTTCGGGGCGTAAATTTGAAACTACTGTAATTAAATAGTCCTGTTGCGTGCATGTAATCATTCGATATCTCTTGGTTAGAAAGCCGATAAAGCTGCCCCGGACGCAACTTCAAAGCAGAATATATCACTCCGGGACGTAGCGGAGCTTTACTTCCATGATAGTGCAAAGTAAAGATACGTTGTTGGAGCGAATCGGTCAACTCTTCGGTGAACTCATTTCGTAAATTCACATTCACCTTACCAATAAACCACTGACGCTTCACCATTGCATCCAAACTGTCAGCTTGCTGATAACGCAGCTGTACCTTGCAAGGTGCTTGTAAAGTATCTGCCAAATAAGACGCATCGGTTGGTTTGGCATAATAATAACCATTGTTGCGCAACAAACGGCTGATACGTTGACGCTCTGCTTCGAGTGCTGGCACACTAAAGGGACTTCCCTTCTTGATGAGCGCTTCTTCATGTGTTGTCCGAATTAAGCTATCTGCATGGGGTGTAAAGTTCAGGTATCGAATGGAGTCCAATTGCCATAACGGTCCCATGTGGACACGGTATGCCACTTTGGCTTTCTTGGGATGGTTCTGTGGCACAATCTCATAGTCTACTTTCCCATGGAAGTAACCCAATTTCTTTAATTGGAGTTCACCTACCGACTTCCGAAGAGCTGGATTTACTTGGCTCAAGAGTTTGGGTCTTGACCCAAAAGCACGTGTTAACCATCGACTAACGGCACTGGTGTCTGGAGACAGTGCATTCCATATCCATAGTCTTACAGGGAATGGAGTTCGGTAATAACTACTGCCGAGAAAAGCACCTGTAGGAGCTGTTGCCAGTACCGACTCCATTTCAGACTTGGTGTATTCTGCATGTTCGCTCTTCTCGGCATCATCAAATTCTATCTTCTTCAGTCCCGTAAAGAGTTGTTCACCATCAGGAATAGCACTGGTGGTAGAACATGCCGTAACTATCAATGATAGAAGTGCGCACAAGAGAATAAAATTATTGCATTTTCTGTATTTCATTTGGGATAGAATCTTTCTTTTGAGGTTGTATAGGGTCAAAGACTTTTTTATCACTCTTGAACCTAAAGATATCTTTGAAATGTGCCAATTTACGACGCCATGTGAAACCTACGCCATATTCGCCGATGAGTCCTTCCAACCAATCGTAGGTGTTGTTGTTATAAAACAGGCGGAGATACTGACTTGCATTCTGATTCAAACGGTATTCAAGTTCCACGTTGTCAAAGAAATACTCATCTCTATCCGCCATTATCTCTTCGCCCGACGACACCTTTCCACCTACAATCACGCGTAATCTGTTGTTCCACAAGCGTTTTGAAAAGCGGAAATTATAATCCGTATGTATACCACCCGTGGCAGTGGTGCTATTGTCAATGCTCATTCCCAAGTCAAGTCCCATGGAACGCATGGCTGACCCAGCAATGTCATTGATTTGCGATTCGAGATAAGAACTCAAGGCATTGTTCATCGAGAACGAAGCCATGTTGCCATCAGTGAGATACATCCCAGACACCAACATGGTGATAGCGACCTTACCTCTGCCCTCCACAGTCATGGTGTTCAGTTCGTCTTGAATGGTAACATCATTTGGAGCATTGATGATAAATTCGATGCCAGGATTGTCTAAGTTTTGAGACAACTTCACTCCACAATCAAAGTCCACCACTCGACCCGCTCCAGTTCCTTCGTTCACTGTTGCCTTGATATCCTCAGTAGCAGTGATATGAAGCTTTGGATTCATGGGGTCGCCCGAAAATTCTATATAACTACCGTTTTGAATGTCGAACGTTTTAAGGGGTATGACAGGCAGAGAGTATTTCATTTCTCCTGTATTTAGCGTGTAACGACCTGTTAGTTGGAAATTATCTACAGGATTATAATTCATTCGAAGTTCACCGCCACCTTGCAAATCTATATAATTTGTATGGTCAGCATTGAGCATACAAACAATGTGCGCTGCCTCATCAATCGTTGTAGCTAAGGACATATCAAACCCTCTCAGTTTAGGACGTTGAACCACTTCTACGACAGAATCTTTGAAATTGGTGAATTTCACCAGCTCTTCTAACTGATTGTCGGTTGACAATTCACTGTCTCTAAGCACATAAGTCATATCCGTTGTCCCTAAAACATCCAGCACACCTCGCATGCGAAGGTTATCAACAGGTCCTCGCATCGTACCTAAGAAGTCGACGAAGGCTTTGCCATAGGCTTCTGAACGTGGGTTTTCTCTGGCATCAATGATTTCAAAGTTTTGGGCTCTCATGCGAATGTTGAGCATCATTCTATCTAAATTAGAGAAGTCGAACGTTCCATAAATATTCAGAGGACTATTGTTATTGGCAAACAACTCAAAGTTTTCGAACTTTAACTGGCTATGAGCTATCTTCACTGGGTCATTGGCAAAGCGCATCTCTATGCCATAAGGCTCACTGAAAATATAAGAAGAATCCAAGAACACCTCACCATCAATATCAGGTTTCGAAGCCGTACCCGTGAGCATGATATCGCCATCTGCATAGCCTCGCAACCCTATAATCCTGTCAGGAATAAAGCCATTTACCAACTGAAGTGGCAGTCGTTCCAAGGTGAGTTTGGCGTCTAAACGATCTTTTTTACCATAATTACCGGACACCTTCGCTACTTCTTGTCCCTCACTATAAAGCACACCATCAATGAAATGAGAGCCGTCAGACTTAGGCATATATACAAATTCAGAACTCAGATTGCCCATTGGACTCTTTTCATAGTACATATCTTTCACCCCGACAGATGAAGAAATAGACAATTGGTCTTTGGTTTGAATGACGTGGAAATCACCATTTAGCGTTCCGGCAATATTGGGTACATAAGGAATTGCACTCAAGATATTTTGCAAAGTAACTTTATGTACAGAGAACGTAACATCTTGCAACACATCTGCATGGTCGTCGTTAGACAATATCTGTACCCCAGTACCGTCTTTCGAGCGTAGGCTCATTTGGGCAGAGATACGTTTATTCTTGCCAATAAATAGATAGTTATCTTGATTGACGTCAAAATCTTTATAACCTATAACTTGCTTGGTGCTATCCAAATGGGTGCGTATTCCATTCGGCTCTAACTCAGCCGACAGACCTAATGCGATGCCCAAACGCCCTTGTTCATCAAATAATTTTGTACGAAGACTTGTTCCTTTCTCACTCAAGTTGCCTTGTGCTATGGCTTTGAAAACATATTGGGGATTGAAAGCATTGTTTTCGATTCGGGCAGCGTATGTAGTACCTTCTTCATTGGAATTCAACGTTAGATTTACTGTATCCAACTGGATGCTATCAACCAATAGTTTTTCAATAAGTAACCGTCCATCTAAGCCCTCATGAGGCGATGAAAAGAAGTCTACCGAGGCTTGATTTAATTCGATACCATACTTTCGCATGAAGTTGACCAATACATTTTTGTTACCTGTATGAAGGTGAAAATTAGCATTGGGCAAATGAGCTCGCAATTTTGGTTCATCAATCAAGTTCTCTTTTAGCTGTCGCTGCACTTCCTTCATAAAGCCATTACTATGGCTAAGTAATCGTTGATACCCATATCCACTCTGTAACATCAATTGAAAATCTCCTGTTTGAAGGTTCACATCTGTCGTATCTCGTCGCGTCAAGACATTCAGATTGATGGGTTCAGCATGGTAACGACGCCCATTATCAAGGATAGTGAGGTCATCAATATCGCCTGCAATACGATAGTTGTTGTTGAAATCAGTGGAGATGTTTAACTTGCTTTTCAGACCTACAACAAGAGAGTCATCCATCAGTCGATGTAAGTCAAGATGCCGTAAGTCTGTTTGCAGATTGGCTTGCACATGTCTCGAACTTGTCAAAGCATCAAACTTAACGTTGCCTCTCATGAAAGAATTATTGCTATGTATCAATCCTTTCGCATGCCCATTCTTTACAGTTACATCGGCAGTCGTCGCATCCAACTGATATTTATCATACGAAAATTTATCAATTTGAGCTTTGGCAATCAGTTTCGTCTTAGGAGACAAGAAATCAAAGCCATGCCCTTTCAAGTCAATTTTCCCCGAGAAAGGATGTAAACCTTGATTGGGCAGGAAATGTTGTAACGGCAATCGACTTGCATTAAGCTTCGCTTGATAACTCTGCTTCGACGCATCCAACTGTACGTTGGCATTCAAGACGCCCCCTCCCTGTTGCGCCTTAAAGGTAGAAGTGTATTGCTGCCCATTTACTGCTACATGTCCTTTGAAGTCAATATTCTGCGGAATGGTGACACGCTTGCGAGTTGCTGGACTCATCAAGGCTTTTACAAAATCAAGTTTTCCGGTGCTCGCATTCAACGTGGCATCAGCTTTCAAGTGATTGATGTCGTTGAGATTGGCAACATAACCTGTCGCCTTTGCTTTGAGAGCTGTGGGAAAATTCACCCGTAAATCATGGAAATTCATGCGTTGAAGGTTGCCCTGAATCTTCCCATCTATCACCAAAGGAGAGCGAGGCCATTGCTTTCGAACATCCACAGGAATGCTTCCCATGAATCTTATCAAATCGTTTTTGCCCAAAGACGCATGAAGTGTCAAATTCAGCTTACCTGGATTTTGACTTGCAAAGCTATTCAAATCCATGTCAGCATCTGCCAATAAATTGGATGATGATGTTCTCATCTTGACCTGACGCATATATAGCTTCGTAGAATCTAATGCCAATGCTCCAGACAACTTCTGTAAATCAAAGCCACTTTTCTCCTTAAAAGCCATTTGGCGGACATTCAATTTGAGCTTTGACGCATGATATTGAAGCGCATCTATACCTACCTCAATATTACTTAGAGCAAGATGATTATAATCTATTCCTTTCGTTCTGCCCTTCCATTTATTATCATAATTCAGCTCACCATCTGTCCAATCGAACCTTCCTACTTGGTAATTTCCTTCTCCAAGGTCAAAGAAACCTTTTGAAACCTTTGCTTTTCCAAGATATGTTCGCACTTGAAGAGTATCTCCTGGGAAATGAACAGTAACATCTGTGTGACGGACTTGTAAATCATCTACATTTATTTTCCAAATTGATTTGGACTGACTGGTATCTTCGGGAACAGTATCTGGCAAGGTAACCACTAACTTTGCATCTTCCAAAGCTAACTTATCAACATTGACAACCGAACCACTAATGTCTATTCCATGACTGACCAATGCCAATTGTCCGATAGTGCCACGAACATGAGCTGCAGCAATAAAATCGGATGAATTGAGGTGTAAGCCTTCAAACTTCAACTCATCAATCTCCACTTTCTTATTTAACAAAGGCAACAACTGTACGTCTGCGACCATTCGTTGCGCAAACCCAATCGTGTCCTTCATCTGTGGTAGCGAGTCATTGGGTCTAATAATAAGCACATTCTCCATGCTTAAATCAAGTGGAAATGCCAACCTCACCTTGTCTATTGACACCTCTAAGCCCAACTTCTTAGAAGCATAACGAGTCGTTTGCTGTACCAACCATTGCTGTACAGGTGGTATATAGAGCAGGATTGCAACGAGGGTAAGTAGCAATGCAGGAATACCTATGATGCTTACAATCCAGATAAGTGCTTTTTTCATAAATACATTGTCAATTGAGTCGTATCATTCAACGGGCACACGATATTATTGCAAAGTAAACATTTTTTAATGTAAAATCCGAATTTTCTATCCTCTTTTTATTCTAAAGTTTTGATTTTTGCAGCAAAGATGAATGTGCAAACAACTTTTTCTTGTAAAAAATCGTCTCTCATTGACAATCATTAAACCTTAAAAAGGCTCTCGAAAAACTATCCGAGAACCTTTTTACCTAACGAATTCTTACTTAAATATTCAACAATCTGTTAGGTGCAAAAGTAGCTAAAAAAGTCATTTGCTCCAATCCTTATTTATGATGAATTATCAAGTTTGCCTCTATGCGTTATATGCACCACAGTGAGGACATCTGCCTTTGCTTGGAATAGGTTGCCCACAATGACCACAAACATATTGAGGGCGGGCATGGTGAAGGTATTGGCGAACTGCAAAAACAACGTACAGCAGGAGCAATGGGTAACCAATATAATACAAAGTCGTCAGTCCAAAGACAATATAATTGACCGCACACACTGCCAAAAGCCCACTCAAATACATCACAGCATCGGTAAAAGGAAGTCGATGACGAACATCGTCCACAGCTGCCAATCCCACGATAAGCATTCCCCAAACCATACATAGAAACACCATTAACAATCCTGGTACTGAAAATGGATTGAGTGTGGGATGATAATAAAAGTGACGCCACATGTCAGGAGCGAAATTTTGAATGCTGGCATACAAGGTAGAAGCAATAGCTACCATGATGCAAAGCAAGGTTGGATAGAACGAAGGGATGTCCTTAAAATGCACAATCCATGCTTTTTCTTGGAACAGGCGACGCATCCAGTAGGCTATGGCTATCAAGGAAATCACAATCAAGAATATGAGTAAGTGCGTGTCAGAGAAGGTAGAGATGAACTGTGAAATAGGATCGTCAGGGACGACACTCGGTAAGAGTTGCGTTTCATGTATCCATCCAAAGGTATGTTGGTCGCTCGCAAGCTGCACCCACACTGAATCTATGCTGTCTGTGGGAAGCATACGAATGTCTGCCACCACCACATGACTATGGCGTTTTAATACCAATGTGTCCACAAGCAAGCCTGACAACACTTCTTCCGGCTGTTGTTCAAACAAGACAAGCGAATCACTCTTCACTATAAAATTATAGTTATTGGTGTAATGATGCGATGAGTAGAAGTGTAAAGAGTCTACTTGGTCCTGACTCAAAGGTATCAATGCTTCCGATTTTTGTGCAGGTCGATGATAACACGAACTCAACATGATTACCCCAAGTAGCCCTATGAGTACAATTTTTCCCAAGTAAAAACTTGGATGAAAGATGGCAAAAAATCCGTTTTTCTTATTCATCTGCATAAACGTTCATTTGACATTCGTCACATTGAAACTCCAATCTAAACATCTTTCCGTCTGCCAATCTAAGTCTGAGTGGCTCTTTCCATGTGGGTTTCTTACCACCCTTGCGTACACAATAGCCCAAACTATAACGCAAACAGTGGCGACACTGCATTATCAGCACAGCGTGCTGCGCTGCAGATTGCGACTTACTTTGTGGGTTCACCTCGTATGCGTCTTCTATCATCGTGAGTCCTTGACGCTTGTAGAAGGATTTGGCAACAGAGTTGGAGATGTTATAAATATAAGGAAACTTTTGATATTCGGGTTGCCAAGTCAATCGTGCCTTCTTGTGCACAATAGTCTTTGTGGCTGCAGAAGGAACCGACTGTTCTATTTCAAGTCGTGCGATAACCTGCCTGCGCAAGGTTGCCAAGACACTCGAAGGAATAAAATAACGCGCTACCTCTTCATCCAATTCGATATGCGCTGCCACATAAGCGGTATTTCCCAACTTCCCCAATTGACGTAAAATGTTATCACGTTGTGGCTTTTGAGCAAGCTGAGCCTCTATTTCTACCACTTCTTTAACCGCTCGAAGTCCTTTCCCACTCGCTTTTAACATCAAGCCGTGGTCAGACATCGACAGAGATAACGAAATGGGTATCTTACGTTCTGCCGTTTTTCCTGATAGAATTTTGTTAAAAGCCTCATCATTATTGCGATACAATGACGTGCCTGATTTCAATTGGCTTGGCATTTTCAAAGGATAAAGACGGTTGCCTTTTGCTCGATTCACACGAAATCCCTCCAATTCTCCCCTGTCATTGATGAAACACAAACCGTCACCATTGGCGAAACTCGCTGTGCCTGCTACATTAAAAGAGCCATGCGACAACTCTTTTACCTTGCCAACATACTCGCCCAATGCCTTAGGTGTAAGAGGAGAGTAAATGTCTGGTTGTCGCTGATGCAAGAAATAATTGGTATATCCTCGGTTAAAAGTCTTCTTCAAATTGGGTGTAAACGTGTACGACACCTCCCCTATTGAGGCTCTTCGATAGTCGCCCGATCGTCGTTCTATCATCTTGTTGAGTTGTTGAGAATATGCAGCAACCACATTTTTTACATAATCAATATCCTTCAACCTACCTTCTATCTTAAATGAACACACGCCTGCGTCCGCCACGTCCTCCAACTCATCTATCTGACTCAAATCTTTGAGTGACAAAAGATGTCGCTGATGCACAATTTCCAGACCGTTCGCATCTATTAAATCGAACTTCATTCTACAAAATTGTGCACACGTTCCTCGGTTCGCACTTCTGTGAAAACAGTGCTGCGAAGCGTAACAAAGCCCCGAATAGCTCACACACAAAGCCCCATGTACAAAAGCTTCGAGTTGCATTTCAGGCACTTGTTGGTGTATCTCCCTTATTTCTTGCAATGAGAGTTCACGTGCCAACACCGCTCGTTCAAAGCCTATGCTCTGCAACCAAGCCACTTTTTCCGCCGTGCGGTTGTCTGTTTGCGTGCTGGCGTGTAGTGCTGGCACATACGACCCATCGTTTGGCAACAATTGCAGTATTGCCATATCCTGCACCAACAGCGCATCTACCTTGGCTTGGCACAATGCTCGCAAGAGATTTTTAGTGTCGTCCAGCTCCGTTTCATAGATAATTGTATTCACCGTCACATACACCTTTGCGCCAAACTGGTGGGCATACAAGCATAACTCACGGATGTCATCAATATCATTGCCCACCGATGCACGTGCTCCAAACTTCATTGCACCGATATACACGGCATCGGCACCATGGTCAATGGCAGCCTTTCCACATTCCAAGTTTTTGGCAGGAGCCAAGAGTTCTAACGTTCGCATGATGTTGCTTTTTATTGATACGTATGCTGAAAATTATCTCAGATACTCGTTGATCCAATTCATAAATAACAAATGGGCATGTGCTCGCCACGTAACAACAGGACTCTTTGCAGGGTCATCGTCCAAGTAATAATGCTTGGGCAGTTCCACATCGTTGCGTTTTCCTAAGTCTCGCAGGTATTCTTGGTCGAGTGTACGGGGGGCATACTCCAAATGTCCCGTGATAAAGAACTCCTTTCCGCTCTTCGTCATACACATACTCACCCCACTCTCTTCCGACTCTGCCAACAACGTCAGTTCAGGATGCTGGAGGATATCCTCCTTCCTAATCTCGGTATGGCGACTGTGCGGCATGCAGAACACATCATCAAACCCACGAAAAATGGGTACTTCGGGATATAGCACCCGTTGAGGAAAGATGCCAAACATTTTCTTCGGAAGCGCATACTTATTAATACCTTCATGAAAATACAAGCCCGCTTGCGCCGCCCAACATATATATAAGGTAGATTTGAGCGAAGTCCTCGCCCATGAAAATATCTGCGTCAGCTCGTCCCAATAATCCACTTCTTCAAAAATCAAATGCTCTACCGGTGCGCCAGTGACGATGAGTCCATCGAACGACTGCGATGACAATTCGTCAAAATAATGATAGTAAGCATCCATGTGAGCTGCAGGCACATGCGTAGGCGTGTGCGACCGAAGCCTCATCCACGCCACTTCAATGTCCAAAGGTGATGCCGACAGCAACCGTAGAATATCGGTTTCGGTCTGTAACTTGGTAGGCATCAAGTTCAATACGGCTATCTTGATAGGAACAGTAGGTAGGCGCTGCCCACTGAAATCTGCGACATCTACCGAGATGTTTTCAGATTTCAAGCGTTCGATAGCTGGAAAATGGGATGGAAGATATAACGACATGCACGCAATGATAACAGAGTATGAACGATTGACAACCATGTAAAGCGGTTGCGATGCAAAGGTACAAAAAAGGGGAAAAAAAGACTCATTTACGACCGTTCTTTTTCTCAAAACAGCTAAATATCGCACACCATCTCTATCTCTCTACCATTGAAGAATCATATTTTTACAACGAAGAGCACCCATAAAACAGCATTTATAATATTGTGGGTATGCTGTATAGGAGGAGAATAAATGCTGAATTTTCTTTACAAAGTGCCTCTCAAAACTCGCGTGAAAACATCCAACAGCAAAGTTGGTCGCAAATATGCGAATTATGCGAAAGTTTCATAACCTCTTGTTATTGAACTTGTTACGTTTAACTCTGTTCCTTTTCTTCCTATTTTCACCCTCTTTTGTCGATTAAAGCATTGAGATAACCCTCTTATTTGCATGCTTTAAGGCTGCTGAAGTATGTGAACAGCACCTCTAATGTATGTTTCCAAGACCGTTAAATCAATGTTTCAACTTAAAAAGGCATTTATTTTGCTCAAATCAGCCCATTTTTGCAGTTCGTTTGCCTATTGATTTTTTCTATTTTGAAGATTTTAGATGACCGTTTTTTGGTAAAATTACAGGACAAAAGCTGCGATTTCCTTTACCAAAATATAGCAAGAGATAAAAGACTTGGCTCTTTTGCATAAAACCCCTTATAGTATGTAAATAAAAGTGATATCTACATGCTATAAGGGGCTTACCTTGATGTTTGAATTTCAATATCAGGAATAAGTAGGAAAGACAAGTGTGACACATCATCTTATCATACTTGCTCTCTGATATTGACAGCTGTTACATGCGCTCTTTCAACAAAGCTGGGATTTCACAGGTTTCGCGAGCCACTGGCACTCCTGCGGCTTCAAAGGCAGCAATCTTTTCAGCTGCCGTTCCCGAACCACTGGAAATAATGGCACCCGCATGTCCCATTTGTTTGCCCTTCGGAGCCTCGCGCCCAGAGATGAAAGCCACCACGGGTTTGGTCACATGCTGTTTGATATAGTCGGCTGCACGCTCTTCTGCGTCGCCACCAATCTCACCGATAAGGGCGATACTGTCTGTCTCTGGGTCATTTTGGAACATCTCCAACAAGTCTTGGAAATACAAACCCACGATGGGATCACCACCTACACCCACTGCGGTAGACTGTCCAAAGCCAGCAGCAGTGAGGTCAGCAACCACCTGATAGGTTAATGTTCCACTACGACTAATCACACCCGTGTGTCCCTTCTTAAAGATATTGGTTGGCATAATGCCCACCATACTTTCTTCAGGAGAAATCAATCCCGGGCAGTTAGGACCTATCAACTTGGCTCCTTTGTCGGAGATGTAACGATAAGCCTCTACGACATCGAGCGTTGGTACGCCCTCTGTAATACAAATAATCAACTGAATGCCGGCATCGGCAGCCTCAAGCATGGCATCTTTGGCAAAAGCTGCTGGCACAAAAATCACCGAAGTGTTGGCACCCGTAGCTTTCACTGCATCTTTTACCGTATTAAAAACAGGAATCCCTGCAACCTCTTGTCCAGCCTTGCCAGGCGAAGTTCCACCTACCACATTGGTTCCGTACTCCTTCATTTTCGTGGCATGGAAACTGCCATCGCGTCCCGTAATTCCTTGGACAATTAACTTTGTATCGTGATTAATTAATATACTCATCGCTTTATAGATTTAACATGGTTAGATATCTTATTTGTTCATGCACTGTTGAGCCAACTCTACGGCTTTTTTACCAGCCTCGCTCATGGTCTTAGCCACATGGAACTTGGTTCCTTTCAATAGCTCGCGACCCTCCGCTTCGTTGGTACCAGTGAGTCGAATGACGATTGGCATGTCGGTATCGAGCATCTTAAACGCCTCGATTAATCCCTTTGCCACATCGTCGCAACGTGTGATACCACCAAAGATATTGATGAGAACCACCCGTACATGACTGTCACTGAGCAACAGTTTCATCGCCTCGACAATCTTCGTAGGATTAGAGCTACCGCCAATGTCCAAGAAATTGGCAGGATTACCGCCATACAGCTTAATCATATCCATGGTTGCCATTGCCAGTCCGGCACCATTCACCATGCATCCAATCTCACCACCAAGGTTGACATAACTAAACCCTTTGTCTTTGGCATCCTGCTCCTTGCGCTCTTCTGCCGTAGGCTCAAAGAGTTCGAAAACATCAGGATGACGATACAAAGCATTGTTGTCGAAAGTCATCTTGGCATCAATCGCCTTTACCTCTCCACTCTTGGTCACTACTAATGGATTGATTTCTGCCAACGAAGCGTCTTTCTCTTTGAAGAGACGGTACAGATTTTGGAAAACTGGAACAGCCTGCTTCACTAACGCTTTGTCATCGAAAAGGCAAAAAGCAGCTTCTCTTGCCAAGTAATCGGGCATGCCAATGAGCGGATCAATAGGTATCTTATGAATTTTTTCGGGTGTATTTTTAGCAACCGACTCGATGTCCATACCACCCTCACGACTTAACATCAGAATGGCAGACTTTACTTTTCGGTCGATGACAATACTTACATAATACTCTGACGCAATATCAATAGCTTCGCCTACCAAGATACGATCGACGGTAAAGCCTTTGATATCCATACCTAAAATTTGAGAAGCATATTCTTTCAGTTGTTCTTCTCCTTTGGCAACTTTCACGCCGCCAGCCTTTCCACGACCACCTGTATGCACTTGTGCCTTTACAACTGCAAATGGTACTGTGCAAACAAGGCTTTCGCCTGATATTCATGAACCTTCATGGCAATTTGTTTTGTTAGTAAATAGTTTTGTTAACTTTGCAAATATAAATATATTTTCTAAGGGACACAAAAAAAATCAAAATAATCAAACATTTTTATATTTCAATAGCAATTGGGTTAAGATAGCTTGTCGTCAGTCAGCCCAAGAATAGTTTTTTGAAACAAGATTAAACCTTTCGAAGAGAAATACATCAAAAGAACATAACGCATCAATTATTTTTTTGAAGTTACACTGATGAAGCGAACGCTATTTTTAGTATTGATATTATTCATTACTTCCATTGCTGCAATAGGACAAGAGCGAAAAGTTACAGGAACTCTCAAGGATAAAGACACGGGAAATCCGATGACACAAACGACTATTCAATTATTAAAATTGGATAGTACTTTTGTTCTTGGAACACGGTCTAACGAGCAAGGGAAATTTATATTAACCGTACCCAAAAACGGTAAATATATCCTGAAGATATCGAGTGTCGGTCACAAAGTCCTCTTTAAGAATTTCCATCTGTCGCAAGACAAGAACCTTGACTTAGGAATTATCAACATGCAAACAGATGCAGTCTTGTTAAAAGGAGCCACAATTACAGGGCAAGCCATGAAAGTTGTGGTGAAAGAGGACACATTTATCTATAATGCTTCTGCTTATCGGACACCCGACGGAGCGGTTGCAGAAGAATTAGTAAAGCGCATTCCCGGTGCACAAGTGGATGATGATGGGAAGATTACCATCAACGGAAAAGAGGTAAAAAAGATTTTAGTCGACGGAAAAGAATTCATGACGGGCGATACAAAAACGGCAATGAAGAATCTTCCAACCAGCGTCATAGAGCAAATAAGGACTTTCGACGAGAAGAGTGATTTGTCTAAAGTGACAGGAATTGATGACGGTAACGAACAAACAGTTCTGGATTTTGGATTGAAAAAGGGAGCTAACAAAGGTTGGATGAGTAATGTAGATTTGGCGTTAGGCACAAAAACTCGCTATGCGGAACGTCTCATGGCTGCTTATTTCAAAGACAATCTGCGCATCATGGGATTTGGTAATGCAAACAATTCAAACGATATGGGCTTTGGTGGTCGTGGTGGAGGATTTGGAAGAAACAGGAATGGACTTAATGCGAGGAAAATGACAGGCTTCAATATCAATTATGAAGAAAAGGACAAATTGAAATTAAATGGAAGCATTCGTTGGAATCATTCAGACGATGACGTTGCCACCCGCTCATCAATAGAGAACTTTGTCAGTAAAACAGGAGCTTTCTCCAATAACATCAACCAGAGCTATAACCGTAGTAATAGCTGGAATGCAAATATGAGATTAGAGTGGATGCCTGACACCATGACTAACATCATGTTTAGACCAAGACTGAGTTACACGGAGAACGATGGTAGAAGTTGGAGACATTCGGCATCGTTTCAAGACGATCCGTACTTGTATGTAACCGACCCGCTTGCGCTGGAATCATTGGACGAGCTGGCTGAGAAGAATTTGGTTGTCAACAAACGTAGCCTTCAAGCTGTGAATTATGGAAAGAACAAACAGTTAGGAGGCGCCTTGCAAATCAATCGGAAGTTTGGTCAGAAAGGCAGAAATGCAACCCTTCGCGCTGATGCCTATTATACAGAAAATGACAATACGAACCTGTCGACGAACAATGTACACCTATATAAAATAAAAGATGCACAGGGAAACGATTCCACTTATCAAACCAATCGATACAATCTCACACCTACCAAAAATTGGAATTACAGTTTACAAGCGACTTACAGTGAACCGCTATGGAAGGCAACGTTCTTACAATTGAGTTATAAATTCAACTATAGCTATTACAAAAGCGACCGATCGACGTATGACTTCAGTAACTTAGGCGAGTCGTTCTTTCAAGACATCACACCCACGTATCGCAACTGGGACAGCTACTTAAGCAGACTTGAAAAGCCATACGAAACCTACGAGAATAGAGAACTAAGCAGATTTTCTGAATATCAAAACTACACCCATGATTTAGAGTTGATGTTCAGAATGATTCGGGAAAAATATCACTTCAATATAGGTATGATGTTGCAGCCCCAAAAATCACATTTCATACAACATTATCAAAGCATCAACGCCGATACCACACGTACTGTCAACAACTTGACACCAACCTTGGGATTTAGATACCGATTCTCCAAGGTGAGTAACTTAAAGGTAGATTATCGAGGTTATACGTCACAACCAGCAATGACTGATATGTTGGACATCACAGATGATAGTGATCCGTTGAACATTACGAAAGGAAATCCAGGACTGAAACCGTCTTTCACCAATAATCTTCGAGCAACCTACAACAATTATATGAAAAAGTATCAACAAAGTGTCATGACCTTTTTGCACTATCAAACCACGAGCAATAGCATCAGTAGCAAAGTGACGTATGACGAAACCACAGGCGGACGAACCGTAAGACCTGAGAATATCAATGGAAATTGGAACATCAATGGTGGACTGATATACAATCGTTCCATAGACACCACAGGTATCTGGAACATCAACACATGGACACAAGTGAGATATAATAACAGAGTGGGCTACCTTAGCTTGAACAACAAAGCCGATTCTGAGAAAAACACGACACGCACATTGGGCTTGACTGAAAGACTCGCTATGAGCTTTCGCAATGACTGGTTAGAAGTAGAACTCGACGGAATGGTTAATTACGACCACACAAGGAATCAACTTCAAAGTAGGAACAACTTAGACACGTGGAGATATTCGTACGGACTCAATGTCAACATAACCGCTCCTTGGGGAACCAACTTGTCGACAGATATTCATCAAAATAGTAGAAGAAGATATAACGACCAGTCGCTTAACACTAACGAACTCGTATGGAATGCCCAAATATCACATAGTTTCTTGAAGAAACGAAACTTGATTTTATCTCTCCAATTCTATGATATGCTGAACAATCAGAGCAACTTTACACGCTCCATTGATGCCATTCGTCGCAGTGATACGGAATACAACAGCATAAACAGTTATGCCATGTTGCACGTCATATACCGTCTGAACTTGTTTGGAGGCAAACAAGCACGCCAAGAAATGAATCGGAACGAACCCCGACATGGCGGACTACAGCATGGAAGAGGAAGTTGGAGAGACCAAAGAAGAGGACACTTGAATGGAGGAAGATATTGACAAGAAGTGAAACATCAAAGCATTAAAAGGCTTCAGTAATCACTTTATCAATCACCGATGGGAAGTATTTCATTTCCAACTGATGCTCTTTTTCGGCAATGTCTTCAACAGTATCCGTTAAATCTAATGGAGTTCGATACTGCGCAATAATTTCTCCACCATCACAAACATCGCTCACCCAGTGCACCGTAAAGCCTGTTTCTGTTTCTCCAGCAGCCTTTACGGCTTCGTGAACATGATGCCCATACATTCCTTTCCCACCGAATTTAGGTAAAAGAGCTGGATGAATATTGATCATACGCTTGGAGAAAGCGGCTATAAGAAAATTAGGAATCATCAATAAAAATCCTGCTAATACGATAAAATCAATATCATTACTTTGAAGAATTGGTAATAATATGGAAGCATCATTGAAGTCTTTTTTGGGCACAATGATAGTAGGAACGCCTAAACGTTTGGCTCGCGTCAAGGCATAAGCATCACTTTTGTTACTCAAAACCAGCGAAATTTGAATGGTTGTCGATTGAGCGAAGTGTCGAATAATATTCTCACAATTGGTGCCATTACCAGAAACAAAAATAGCAACTCGATGAGGTCGAGCATGTAGAGCATTTAAGAACGAGGTAGATTTCATATTTTTATTCATTAAAAGAAAATAAACAACAGGTTATTCATCATCATCTTCATGATCCCAATCATCGATATCTCCAAATCCAAAGAGAGCAGGTTCGATGAATTCATCCATCTTTCGACGATCCTTTTTCGTGGGTCTTCCTGTGCCTCGAGCACGATTCACAAAACCACTAATACGACTCATTTCCAGCAACTCATATTGTTTTGGATCGGTAACATTCTCATAAATCTCTGGAATGAATTTAGCCCCCACGCGTTGTTCTATGGTCTTAAGCACCTTGAAAGAATAAACAACGGGTGGTTTTCTCACATCAATTTGCACACCGGGCTTGATGATATGACTTGGTTTCACATTCACACCATTAATCGTAACGCGATTATTCTTACACGCATCAACAGCAATAGAGCGTGATTTGAATATCCGTGCCGCCCATAACCATTTATCAATGCGTGCCGAACCAGTATCCTTTACTCGCAAAGTCGATGCCTTAGCTGCATTTTCTGTCATTTGAAATGTCGTTAATCCGTTTTATCAATGGGAGATTGTGAGGACGATGTATGCTTTCCCAACTGGTTAAATTGGTTCATGGTGATGTTGATACCTGCCAAAACAAAACTTTTTATCAGTTCAAGCGCAATATCAATGGTTGGTTGGAGTATCTTCTCTTCTTCACTTGAAAAGCGTCCTAACACCCAATCAACTTGTCCTCCACGCTGAAAGTCACTCCCTATTCCCATACGTAGTCGTGGATAATTTTGACCAATAAGCTGTTGAATGTGCCCTAATCCGTTATGACCACCGTTACTACCACTTGCCTTTAATCTAAATTCACCTAATGGAATCGAGATATCATCAGAGATAACAAGGAGATTATGTTGTTCTATATTTTCCTTGTTTAACCAATAACGAACGGCATTGCCACTGAGGTTCATAAAGGTAGTCGGCTTCAATAAAATGACTTTTCGTCCTTTTATTGAGGTCTCTGCGACATAGCCATAACGCTTATCCTCAAAAACAATATTGGACGCTTTAGCTAAAGCGTCCAATACTATGAATCCTGTATTGTGTCTGGTATCGGCATATTCACTGCCAGGATTACCCAGTCCACAAATCAAGTATTTATTCATTGAATCTAATTCATTATATCAATTGGCATCAATATTAAGCCTCTGCCTTTTCTTCTCCTTCAGCTGCAGGCTCTTCTCCACCCTCTTCCTCTGCTTCATCAGAAGTATCACTTGAAGCAGTAGCCGAACGTGTCATCTTAATTGAGCATACAACAACATCCTTAGATGTAGCCATCGTCAATCCGTCAAAATTCAATTGACCCACTTTAATACTCTTACCGATTCTCAACTTGGTAACATCGATATCGAGATGTTCTGGAATTTGTTGATAAGGAGCAGTAACGTTGATTTTACGAACAGACAAGTTCATACGTCCACCATCACGTACACCTTGTGCCAATCCAACTAATTTAACAGGAATACCAATGGTAATAGGCTTCTGATCGTTCACTGCATAAAAGTCAACGTGTAGCAAAGCATCTGTAACAGGATGGAACTGAAGTTCTTTCAGGATAGCTGTATGATGCTCACCATCAATATTCAGATTGATAACATAAATGTGTGGAGTGTAAACAATCTTGCGAAGTTCAGACATAGGAGCAGCAAATGCCAATGCTACTGGCTTACCATCCTCTTTCTGTTCACCATAAAGATTGCAAGGTACTAAACCTTCTTTTCTCAAATGTTTTGAAGCTTTCTTTCCAAGGTCCTCACGCTTCTGACCTGAAACATTAATCTCTTTCATAATGTGTTACTCTAAATTAAGTTGATAAATTTAATATTGCCTTAATTCGCCATCACACAGAGAAGTAGAAAATCTACTTGCCAAGACTTGTCAATGGGTTTGTAAAAGACAACAACTTGTAAATCTTCAAAACCTTCTTGGCGTCACTGATGTGCTCAAAAAAGCGGTGCAAAGTTACATGAATTATTTGGAATATGCAAAGTTTCTATAAAAAAATGCCATAATACGCTTGGTTTACTTGCATATAATGGATAAAATTTCTACATTTGCAACAAGAATAAATCGAGATAACGATTGAAACACAAATTTAATTAGAGGATGATTAATCGCGAACTAATAAGGATAAAGATAGTCCAGTTAACCTACGCATACTATCAAAACGGAAACAAAAATATAGACAGTGCCGAAAAGGAACTCCTCTTCTGCTTGTCGAAGGCATACGATCTTTATAACTATCTCTTGGAATTGATTGTAGCGATAACGCATGAAGAGCGTCACAGAGTTGAGATAGCTACACAAAAAGCAAATCGTGAGGGGTTAGAAGTTCCTTCACAAAAGTTTGCTTTTAACAAATTTGCTGTACAGCTTGAGGAAAACAAAATGCTGAATACCTTTCTTGAGGAGCAAAAATTAAGCTGGGACAACGATATCGAATTTATTCGAAAGATGTGTACACAGATAGAAAGCTCATCCATATATCAAGAGTATATGGAGAATCCTGACGATTCTTATGAAGCAGATAGAGAGGTTTGGCGCAAGCTCTACAAGCAACTTATTCAAGAGAATAGCGACATCGATGCACTCCTTGAAGAGAAAAGTCTGTACTGGAACGATGATAAAGAGGTGGTAGATACGTTTGTTCTTAAAACGATTAAAAGATTTGATGCTGCAAATAAGAGTGAACAAGAACTACTGCCAGAATACAGAGATGAAGAAGATCGCGAATTTGCACGTAAGCTATTCCGTGCCACTATCCTTAATGCAGACACTTATCAGCGGTACATGAGCGAAACGAGTCGCAATTGGGACTTCTCCCGATTAGCATACATGGATGTGGTCATCATGCAAATCGCCATTGCCGAAATGCTAACATTCCCAAACATTCCCATTTCTGTGACCATCAATGAATATGTAAATTTGGCAAAATTGTACAGCACTCCGAAGAGTGGTGGCTACATCAATGGAATGTTAGACGCTATTGCTCGCTATTTAGTAGACACGGGTAAACTGCTCAAGGCTTTACCAGAACCCAAACAGCGACGTTCTACTAACAGAGTTCAAAGAAACTCTGAGTCCAATCAAACAAATGACGAACTTTAATAGATTACATTAAATTATTTATTCAGATATGACAACATTAGTATTAGCTGCACAAGCAGCAGGTGGAGGCGTTGGCGGATCAGGCATGCTTATTTTTATGGTTGCCATGTTAGCCATCATGTGGTTATTCATGATACGTCCACAACAGAAAAAACAAAAAGAAATTAAGAAGTTTCAAAATGCGCTCCAGGAAGGCTCTAAAGTCATTGTGAGTGGCGGCATTTATGGAACTGTAAAGCGCATTGACCTTACAACCAACAAGGTTGATGTTGAGATAGCACGCGGTGTTGTTATTCAGGTAGACAAGAATTTCCTGTATGCTGACACTGCTTCTCAAAACACTACGAACGCTTAAAGAGACGGATGTATTCGGAAATTAAACGTATAAGCTCACTTATCAGAAATTTCCTGTTCAGTATAGTCAACAAGGAATTTCTGATATTTTTATTTTTCTTATTGCTCAGTGGATCGTTTTGGTTATCCATGACACTTGATGAGACATACGAAAAAGAGATTAGTGTGCCTATCCGGTTAGTCAATGTGCCGAAGAATACCATTATTACAACCGAGATGAACGATACGGTCGTGATGACTGTGCGCGATAAAGGATTCGCTTTCATAGGTTATCTGAACAGCAACAGATTTAGAACTATCAACTTGAACTTCAGTACCTATGCGAACAACAAGACGGGGCAAGGAATGGTTCCTATGACAGATGTACAGAACATCCTCTATCAACGACTTTCCAATTCATCAAAGATTGTAAACCTAAAACCCGAACAGCTGAAGTTTTATTTCAATTTTGGACGCTCTAAACAAGTGCCAGTACGAATGGATGGGAAGATTTTACCCGCCAAGAACTACTATCTCGCTCGGATAAAGTTTTGGCCTGAAAAGGTGACCGTCTATGCTCAAAAGAATCTTTTGGACAGCATCAGATACATCGAAACAGAGAAGTTGCACTTTACAAACTTCGCTGATACGGTTATCGAAGAGGTGAATCTCAGCAAAATGATTGGCGTTAAAACTGTTCCCGCCAAGGTGAAAATAGGTCTGTTCCCAGATATCTTGACCGAAGAGAGCATGGAGGTTCCTATTGTGGCTATCAATATGCCGGCTGGAAAGAGACTAAGAACCTTTCCTTCTAAGGTGAGAGTACTCTTCAATATTGGCTCTCACGCCTTTAGAAATCTTCACGAAGACCAGTTCCAAGTGGTGGTGGATTATCATGAGTTAAGCCAACACACTTCTGAGAAAGGTACACTGCACTTGCGCACTTTCCCTACAGAAGTCAGACAAGCCCGATTGGAAATAAAAGAAGTAGATTACCTCATTGAACAGCAATAAAAACAACTTGCTTGATTAGTCATGGGAAAGAAGAAGAAGGTTATTGCGATAACAGGAGGTATTGGCTCGGGTAAAAGCTACGTCGCACAACTTTTAGCCAAACGAGGAATAACGGTCTATGACTGTGATGCTGCTGCCAAGCGTCTCATGCAACAAGATGCAGTCTTACAAGAAGGACTCAAAAAGCTCATTGGCGCTGATGTTTACCAAGGTAACCAACTTCAGAAATCTGTCGTGACAAAATTCTTGTTGGCATCGAAAGAGCATCAACAAGCCATTCAGCAGCTCGTACATCCTGCCGTGGCAACCGACTTTCTACACTCTCCCTACAACTGGATTGAGAGTGCTATCCTCTTTGAAGCACACTTCGATCAATTGATTCATCCAGACATCATTATCAGCATCATCGCTCCTTTACAGACACGTGTACATCGTGTCATGCAGCGTGACCAGCTCACCAAAGCACAAGCGATGGACTGGATTGATAAACAATGGCCTCAAGAGGAACTTGTGAAGCGTAGCACATTTACAATTAACAATGACGATGATACCAATCTCGACCAACAAATAGATTGCATATTCAAACAAATAGATTATCACATATAAAACAAAAACGTTAAACAACAATGGAAACTATCCTTTCTATCGCAGGAAAACCAGGACTTTATAAAATGGTTTCACGAGGGAAAACAAACTTAATCGTTGAATCTCTTGATGACAAACGTCGCAGAATACCCGCTTTCGCATCAGACCGCATAACCAGCTTGTCGGACATTGCCATGTACACCGATGCTGACGACGTTGAATTATGGAAGGTTCTCAAGAGTGTGGGCGAAATAGAAAACGCTAAACCAGTATCGTTTAATTATAAAAAAGCCAAGGGCAAAGAACTACGGGAGTACTTTGCAAAGGTATTACCTTCATTCGATGAGGACCGTGTGCACGATAGCGACATCAAAAAGCTATTGCAGTGGTACGACATCCTTGTACAAAATGAGCTGACTAATTTCGAAGAGTTGCTCGCTCGCAAAGAGTCTGACGAGGAAGAAAAGTAAATCACAAGCCTGCACGAATGGAACTTTGGCTTGACAAATCATCACTGACAAAGTTCTATCATCAACGGGCAAATCTAACAAAAATATAAGGTAAGAATGCAAGTCATGCTACTTCATTCTTACCTTATTTTATATCTTATTGTCTTCTTGTCTATCAATGAGCAATGGTGCCATTTGCTACAACACCCCCATCACCAAATAACTCATATACCCTATAAACACGATTGTGAGCAGCGCACCTTCCCATCGTGCAAGCGTATATTTGGTAAATGAGAACAACCACAGCATCACCATTGATACCACTAACATCGTCAAGTCCACGGTAGTAATGCCTTGAAGCGTCATGGGACTCATCACACCCGTAATACCGAGAATCAAGAGGATGTTAAATACATTCGAGCCTAACACATTACCTATGGCAATGCCACTCTGTCCCTTGCGTGCCGACACCACACTCGTTGCCAATTCAGGAAACGATGTGCCTCCTGCAATAATCGTCAAACCAATGACCGCATCGCTTACTCCTAACTGACGAGCAATAACGGTAGCCGCATCTACGAACAAATTACTACCAAACACCAAGCACACCAACCCCACAAAAATCCACACTACCGACATGAAAGGCTTGCCACCTTTGGCAGACGTCTGTTGCATGGGTTGCTCATTTTCTTTAGCGCCCTTCAAGGTGATGTACATAAAGACTGCAAACAGTCCCAACAGCACCACCGCATCTATGCGAGATATGTTTCCATCTAAGCACATGAGCAATAAAGCCACCGAAGCCACCATGGCAAAAGGAATATCTTTTTTCACCGTTGCAGGCAGTATCATTATGGGTGTCACCAAGGCTGCACAACCAACAATCAATAAGGTATTAAAGATATTAGAACCAACAACATTACCCACTGCCATGTCGGGCGTATCTTTCAAAGCCGACATGAAACTCACAAAAAACTCGGGCATCGATGTTCCCATTGCCACAATCGTGAGTCCTATCACCATTTGTGATATATGCATACGCTCAGCTATCGCCACTGCTCCATCGGTAAGCCTGTCGGCTCCCCACAACACCAAGGCGATGCCTGCGATCATCCAAATAATATTCAATAACATTTTCTCAAATTATAAATTGTTCTACTCGTCAACTTGTCAACTCGTTTACTCGTCAACTCATTTACTTATGTACTTGTCACCTCGTTCAACTCCTCTCTAATTCCTTGCAAACTTACAAAAAAATCTAACAAGGCAATCATCGTTTTTAAGTTTTATTGCACATGCCCATATATCGTAACCAAGTGTGACGATACAGCAACACAGCTCAAAGTGATAAATCACCAACCGAAAAACGAACATCAAATCACTATGCAAATCAGTCTATTTGGCACGCTATTCAAACCACACCTCCACCCTCTTTTTGTAAAAATAAATAACCAAAAAACAGCCATTGAAAAATGATGAAATAGAAAAAGAAAAGGAGGAAATAAGCATCAAACACCACATTATTTTGCAAAAATAGCCCTCAATTTTTCTTAGAGCATTGAGTTAATGCCACTATCACATGCGAATTGGCACACTATTCACATACAATTGAACCGCTAAAGCATTGTTTCAACAGCACTTTTTTGCCCATTTTCACCATAAATTGAGTGAAAAAATCGTCGCTATATTTGTTCAATTCTCATAACACATTGTGTTATAATCAGTTATCAAACTTTCTCAAAACTCGCGTATTTGCAACCAACGGAACGGTTGGTTCAAAATACGCGAGTTATGAAGCGCCTTTTGTTAAATAATTTGACAGTTTATTTTTGCATCACATGCCGCATATATCAGTCATTTTTTCTTGATAATTTTTCTTGTTGATGGATTCAATTTCAGATCACCAAATGTGCGAATGAGGACATATAGATGCACGTTTTACGTTGCGTGAACAACCTTTACTTGTTGTTTGAACTTTCACATGGCGAAACAAGGAAAAATGTGTAACTTTGCAACATGATTTATCCACACAACTTTGAAAGCAAAATTAGCTTCGACCAAATAAGGGCAATGCTCAAAAACGCATGTTTATCGACCATGGGACAGGAACAGGTTGATAAGATGACTTACTCCACTCGCATAGAAGAAATTAGCCAATGGCTGCAACAAATCTGCGAGTTGCAAAGAGTAATGGAAGAAGAGGAGCGGTTTCCACTACAATATTTCTTCGATATGCGGACAGCTTTGGCACGCATACGATTGGAGAACACACACTTGGAGGAAGAAGAACTGTTTGACTTGCGTCGCTCTTTAGACACCATCTTTCGCATAGTGAACTTGCTCAGACAAGGCGAGGATGGAGAAAACTTGTCCGATGAGTCGCCAAATGATGAGGACACCGACTCAGCACCCATGCCCTATCGTTATCCTGTTTTATCGAAACTAACGGAGAAGGTGACGTTGTTTCCACAAATCCTACAGCGTATTGACCAGATATTGGATAAATTAGGACATATTCGTGACAACGCCACACCTGCCTTGGCACAAATCCGCATGGAATTGAAGCGAGCCGAAGGGAGCGTTTCGCGCACACTCAATAGCATCTTGCGCACCGCACAGAGTGACGGACTTATCGACCAAGACGTGGCTCCTACCTTACGTGACGGTAGGTTGGTTATACCTATTGCTCCCGGCATGAAGCGCAAAATAAAAGGAATTGTGCACGATGAGTCGGCAACAGGGCGCACCGTATTTATCGAACCCACCGAGGTGGTAGAAGCCAACAATCGCATCAGAGAACTCGAAACCGAAGAGCGCAAGGAGGTAATACGTATCTTGACAGCCGTGACGCAAAGCATCAGACCACGTATTCCGCAACTGTTGCAGGCATACCGCATGTTGGGTAACATCGAATTTATCTACGCTAAAGCACAATTGGCAAAACAAACAAAAGCCATAGCCCCCACGATTGAAGCACAACCACTCATTGACTGGATAGGTGCGGTGCATCCCTTGTTGCGCCAGTCGTTAGCCAAACAAGGCAAGAAAGTGGTGCCATTGGACATTACACTGACTGCCGAGAAACGCATTCTCATCATCTCTGGACCGAATGCTGGTGGTAAGTCGGTGTGTCTCAAGACTGCCTGCCTACTGCAATACATGCTACAATGCGGACTGTGCATACCCGTTGGCGAACGTTCTAAGGCGGGGGTGTTTGAGCATATCATGATAGATATTGGCGATGAACAAAGCATTGAGAACGATTTGAGTACCTATTCGAGTCATCTGTTGAACATGAAAAACATGATGAAAACGGCAAACGACCGCACGCTACTACTGATTGACGAGTTTGGAACGGGCACCGAACCGCAGATAGGAGGTGCCATTGCCGAGGCAGTGCTACAACAGTTTTCCGACAAAAAGGCGTGGGCAATCATCACCACACACTACCAAAACCTGAAACATTTTGCCGACTCGCACCCCATGGTGGTGAATGGTGCGATGCTATACGACCGCCACGAGATGCAAGCCTTGTTCCAATTGGCAATTGGACAGCCTGGAAGTAGCTTTGCTATCGAGATAAGTAGGAAGATTGGCTTACCTGAAGAGGTGATTCGTCAGGCATCTGAAATCGTTGGAACAGATTACATCCAAAGCGATAAATATTTGCAAGATATCGTGCGTGACAAGCGATATTGGGAGAATAAACGCCAAACAGTTCGGCTACTCGAGAAAGAGTTAGAGAGAAAAACGGCACGATATGAACAGGACATCAAAGACTTGGAGCAAGAACGAAAATTGATTGTCAAGCGTGCCAAGCAGCAAGCGGACGAATTGTTGCAAGAGAGTAACAAGCGCATAGAGAATGCCATTCGGGAAATAAGGGAACAGCAGGCAGAAAAAGAAGCTACCAAAAAGATACGCCAAGAACTGAAAACCTTTGAAAAGGGGTTGCAACAAGAGACTACAAATGCCAAAAGTGGCGTGATGAGCGATGAGGATTTTGCCAAAAAGGTAGCACAAATGAAACAGCGCAAGGAGCGAAGAGAGAAACGAAAAAATGATCGTGAAGCACAAAAGCAAAAGGAAGAGCAAGCCAACAAACAGGTTGCTGCAACTAAGAAGAGTGCTGACACCTTTGTTGTGGGCGATGAAGTACGCATGATTGGACTGACAACGGTGGGAACCATAGTGCAGGTAGAGGGAAAAATGGCTACTGTAGTCTTTGGCGATATGCGCACCAAGGTACGGAGTACCCGATTGGAACATGCGACACAAACATTGGCTGCGCCCTCTCGTGAAGAACGATTAGGGGCGGTGAAGGTAAGTAGAACAACACGCGACACGATAGACACGCATCGAAAAGCATTTAAGCAAGAGTTAGATGTGCGAGGCATGAGAGGCGACGAGGCGTTGAATGCCGTACAGTATTACATTGATGATGCCATTTTAATGGGAGTGAGTCAGGTGCGCATTCTGCATGGGAAAGGCAACGGTATCTTGCGCCAACTCATTCGTGACTACCTCGCAAGCGTCCCCAACGTGGTGCAATATCGGGACGAACATGTACAGTTTGGTGGGGCAGGCATCACGGTTGTAGAACTTTGAAAATGATGTCGAACGAGAATTAGTGTCTCCTTTTTTCCGCCAAGTTACCAAATCGCACAGGAAGAGTAATCCTCCAAGCAAGCACACATCAGGTCGTTATGCGGCATCAATAAGCGCTGTTCAGGAACAAAGCGACACTTTTCACGGCTTCGTGAAAGGCTGTAGGTTGTCCGGGTACGGTAATAAACAGGTGTGTAGCAGTGGGATATACCTCATAAATAACAGGACGATGAAGTTTTTTCAGTCGACATACCAGTTCTTTGGTTTGGTCGAACAAGATATCATGACCTGCCGAAATAAAGAGAGCTGGTGGCAATTGACTCAACATCTCGTCACTTGCCAATCCTACGGACACCAGTGGATGCCGCACTTGCTGCCCACCATAGGCTTCATTAAAGGCTTCAAGTAGTTCAGCATCATTGCCATAACCTTTCCCATACGTTGCCCATGAATCGGTGTACTCGGTAAAAAGCTTTGTAACAGGATAAATGGGTATCACTTTGGCAATTCCTTGTACCGACAAAGCCGTTGCCAATGCCAAGTTGCCACCAGCACTATCACCCCCTATTGCTATTTGTGTAGTATCGCATCCCCACTCTGCGGCATGCTTACGAAGATATTTTATGGCTCTTTGGCAATCTTCCAAAGGGGCTGGAAAAGGATGTTTGGGGGAGAGTTTGTAATCGAGTGCTGCCACAACACAATTGGCTTCTATAGCGACCGCTGCACAAAATTGTGCACAACTGTTAATACTTCCAAAGCACCAACCACCACCATGCAGATAAAGCAAAAGGGGACGCTTTTGACGCACAGCGTTTTTGGGCATATATATACAAATGTTGGGTGTAGGATAAAAAACATGCAGCGAATCTGGTAACTTGCTTGCATGGTTCCTACTCTGTCGTATTTGCTGTAATTGTGTGTCATCTCCATTGATTGCTGCACGTACAGCCAACATTTGAAGATGCTGCAATCCCAGCTTCATCTGAGCTAAAAACGTTAGTTGTTCTTGCAACATCTTGTACTGTAACACAGAATCAACACTTGCACCTTGCACACTTTGGAAAGGTAAAATCATTTGTAATAAGAAAAAAATGTAAGTCAATCGTACTTTCATGAAACACGGTATTGATGATATATGCAAAGGAAACTCTCCCTTGTAACTGCAAAGATACTCATTTTTTGAAAACAATGGCTCTCATCCTACAAATAACATACCGCTTTTCTACCCTTCACTAAACACGATTGTAAGGTGGAGGAAATGGCAGAATGCAATGGCTGTCAACAGCAAACGAAAACAGGAGGCACTGTTAGAACCCCCTGTTGACGACTATCATAATAGTAAATAAAAGATGAACTATTATAAGGTAAGGGCAGCACCTGCCACAATCCAAATTCCTGGTTGTGGCACATTGCCTGCGTCCATGTAGGTTTTGTTCAAGACATTGTTGGCATTGAGGTACGCCTTCCAGTTACTTCCGTTCCACGTCAGACGTGCGTCCACCAAGCTATAAGGCTTGTACGAGTGAGCTACTCCCTCTCTGTCCTTGTAGCTTCCCATACGATCGAGATAGCGACAAGACAAACCTAAATCCAATTTGCCAATGAGATGCAGCTGTGCATCAGCCACAAACTTGTGCTTGAGATACTCCAAGACATATTTGCTGACAATGCCTTTTTCCTCCTGATGGTCTTGATTGATAAACGAGTATCCCAAAGACACGTTCTTCAAGAAACGCTGTGATGGCAGAATGCGCAGGAAATTAAAGTCGAAACTACTCTCAACACCCAACGAATTAATCACACCAAAGTTGACACTTTTCCACACTAATTCATTTTTTTCATTGCGTGTACCGTCTTGTATCCAATCTATCAGGTTCTTGTGATGATTGTAATACACGGCTGCCTTGGCATTGATGTAAGGGTTGCCAAACTTGATACCTCCTTCGAGGGCGGACAGTTCCTCTGGTTTGAGGTGTTTGTCTGCCTTGTGACCACCTACAGAATAGAACAATTCCGTCATGGATGGCATGCGCAGCGAGGTATTGTACGAGGCATAAAGCTTAAAGGCATCACCGATGCGATAGCTCATATCTACCCCTGGATACACACGCATGTTCATGTTCGCCTGACTATTTTTCACGGCAATCAAGCCTGCCGAGAGCGTGAACCTATTGAGCAGCACGTTATGTTCAAATACAAATTGCGTATTGGTGCGCTGCAATCCGTTGGTGTACTGACGGTCAGTGCCATGAATGTGCTGTGGGTTCTCGAGCTTCTCCCCAAGGTTTCCACTCATCAAGTCTTCGTGTCTCAGCTCAGCTCCAAAGGCAGTTCTACCTCCAACCCAATCAAAATAGGCATTCAGATTGACGCCATACACGTCGGTTCGGTGGTAGTTGAACGGATATTTGTTAGGCTCTCCACGAAACAACTCGAACCTATCCATGCCTCGATTCCAATAAACAGATGGGCGAAGATGAAATTTACCTTGTTTGTTCTGAGCTTGTATGGCTGTGAATGTCTTGAAAGTATGCTCAAACTGGTTGTCCCATTTCACACCATAGAACGTGTTTGATCCAAAATCTTTCAAGCTCATGCCGGCATGCCACCTTACATCAACCCATCTGTCTTGATAGCTTCCTTGATAAAACGACTTGAGCGTACGGTAATCAGCATTCAGGTTTCCTGCCTTGCTGCGTGAATAACCATCGCTTCGAGTAGCCGAGAGAGAAAGCTGGTTGTTCCACTTGTCACGGGCGATATTGCCCCTTAGACCTGTGGAGAGATAGCCATACGAGCCACCTTCCATGCGAGCTGTGAGTGAAGTGCGGGCTGCTGCCTTGGTGACAATGTTGATGGCACCTAACAAAGAAGATGTGCCATAAACCCTACCTGCAGGACCTTCCAAGACTTCTATGCGTTCGATTTCGCTCAAATCGACAGGAATGTCGAACGCATTGTGCGCGGTTTGCGCATCGCAGATATTGATATCATTCAACAGAATGGTCACCTGCTCCGAGTTTCCGCCACGGATACCCACATCGGTCAATGCTCCCAAGGGACCTTTCTGGCGGACATCTACCCCTATTGCTAATTTCAATAGGTCATTAACACTTTGTACCGGAGCCGATTCAATATCCTTTCGGCTCAGTACAGTTACCATTCTCGATTGCTGACTAACGGTCAGCGGAGCGCGAGAGCCTGTGACGACTACTTCGTTCAGTTTCACTGCTTGGCTTGTAAGTAGGTCATTTGGCAAGTTACGGCGTACACTTACACCGTCTGCCTTTGCGTAAGTCAATGTGCTTACGCTGAGAACACTAATCAAAACTTCTTTGCCAAGAGCAGCGAAGAGCGAATATCCTTTGCGGTTAAAATGCTTGAACCACAGCGGATTGCGCTTGTTAAACTGTTCTTTTACCATTGTTATTTATTAAAAAATCGCTGCAAAGGTAAAGATTTTTCGTGATTTTTTAAGTCCACATGACTGGTTTATTTGGGCTCGTGAGTGCGATAAACCAAATAATCTCCATCAGATTGAATGCTGAATGATGCACCTTCTGCCTCGTTAAGCGTGCCTTGCCACCAACTTTGATAGGCGTACGATTGCCAACGCAAACCCTTATTTTCGATACGGTGGCATGAAATATTAAAAATACTTACTTGCTGTTTGGCAAACGACTCGAAGGTGCAATTGCCATGGCAAGGTACAAACGTGCCGTAATCGGTCACCATGACAGGCTGCACACCGTAGGTTTGAAAATAACGAAGCAATAAGGAGATGTTTCCCAAAGTATGATCCTCTCGCTTGCCCGTTGCTCCCAAGTAAGCGATACGGCTATAGTTGCGGCTGACACAATAGCGGGTAGCCTTGGTAAGGTCGTTGTCTGCCTGCTCATGCTCAACATGCAGCATGTCATGAAATTGTAGTTTGGCAGCATCAGACATCGAATCACCGTCACCAACCACGGCTTCCACCTTATTATATAACGAGGGATGCAGCAACTCGATGGCGCTGTCGCAACACACAATGCGAGGCGCTTGCTGCAAGATTTGGGTGGGAATAGCATGTTGCGGATAATCACCGCCTGCTAAAACCACCACGTCGAAATTGGTTGATGAGCTGATGAGCTGATAGTTCATGACGCTGCTTGTTTCATCATCGACTTCCACTTGAAGTACCCTAACACGGCAATGACGACATAAAGTCCGTACAGTGCGGCCTTGAAAGGAATGCCCTTGTACACATACAGCGCAGTGCAAACCACGTCGACCGCAATCCAAAAGAGCCATTGCTCCACATACTTGCGTGCCAAAGCCCATAAGCCAACGAAGCTGAGTGCATTGGTAAAGCTGTCTAATAAAGGTACGTTGCTGTTGGTAAAGCGCACCAAAACATAGTAAGTAACGCCCCATGCCAAGGCGAAGAACGCGAAAGTGGGCAGATAATGCTTGCCGGGCATGTGCGTAATGGGCAGTTCTTGCTTTTTCTTGTTGAAGAATTTGCTGCCCCACTTCCACGCAATATATCCGTAAATGGCAGCCAACGTGTAATACACCGCCATGCCCGCATCGCCGTACAAGCCGTGTCTCCAATACAAAAACACGTCCATGGCAGGCATCACAATGCCCACTATCCACAGCCAAATACTGGCTTTATATTCCAAATAGATATAGACAAGTCCCAAAATGGTGGTGACTATATCCAACCAATCGAATGTCATGTTGTAAAAATAAGCCCACCTCTTTGTGCCTGTCTTCGCCAAAGAGGTGGGTAAGATTTGATATTTATCAGAACGTCAATGACAAGTTTGCCATGAAGTTGATAGGAGCCTGTGGCGCAAAGCCGGCCATTTTCTGTCCACCACCATCATCGGTAGCTACGACGTTGCCTTGTGCATTCTTCTTAAAACCAGGTGCTGCCCAACCGTTATTGTCGTATTTGGCACTGAAAAGGTTGTAGACGGTGCAGCCAACGGTAGCCTCTTTCAAGCCCAACTTATGGCAGGCAAAGGTGTAAGCCACGTTGAGGTTGGTGGTAAAGATGCTGCCCAACATCATGCTCACATCAATATTTTGACCGTTGCCGTCTTTGGTTTGATAGTTCTTCAGTCCCGTATTGGTGAGATACTGCTCACCGATATACTGCGTATGAACATTGGCAGACAAACCTTTGTAGTTGAATGAGAAGATGTTGTTGAAGATAAGTTCTGGAGAGAAGCTGGTAGGTGTGTCGCCCAAAGAAACGTTCTTCTTGTCTTCCAACTTCACCATCCAGTCCTTAACACGGTTTTTGCTGAAGGTAGCGTTGACATTCCAAGTGAACCAATCGACAGGTTGCCAAGCCGATTCCAACTCAATACCCATACGATAGCTACGACCTGCATTCTTTGTCTTCATCTCACCGATGGCATCCAGTTCGCCAGTGAGCACAAATTCGTTGCTATAATTCATATAATATAGGTTGACACCTGCACTGTACTTGGCACTGGCAAACTGGTAACCTATTTCCAAATCGCCTAATTTCTCTGCTTCCAACTTGGTGTCAAGGTTCTGCTCAAAACTGTTACGGGTAGGCTCTTTGTGCGCAATGGCATACGATGCATACACGCGGTTGTTGGAATCAGCCTGATAATTGAGTCCAAACTTAGGATTAAAGAAATTGAACTTTTGGTCGAGATTGAAGACAATCTGCTTGTTATGTTTGTCCCATGCGTCGGAAGGACCTGTCATCTTAACGCCTACATGACGATATTGTAAGTCGGCAAAGGCGCTCAAACCCTTTACAAACTCCCAGTTTACCTTTCCGTAAACGTTGCCGTCCACCTTCTTGGTATCGTTGTTGTAATACTCGTTATCAGGCTCCAATGTGGAGGGTCCCATTTGATACACCTTCTTCTTTTTGCCGTTGGCATCTTCTATCTGATAGAAAGGGGCACCCGTCCAAATGACTTTTCCAAAGTGACCGCCCACATATTTGTTCCAACCGCCACCAATGTTGGCAGTCAAACCACGGTTGTTGTCATAGTTAATGGAACCTACTGCACCATAAAAATCGTTGTCCATCTTCTTTTGGCGAACCAAGTCGCCCAACAACTTGGTGTCTTTAGACAGATGATATTCATACCAATTGCCTTTTCCCTTGTACTGTTCGTAGTAGCCGGCACCCTTGGTATAGTGCAAGGCAACGTTGAGTTTCCATTGGTCTCCAAGCAGTTGACTCCAATGCAGCTGGTAGTTTTGCTGGTGGTAGTTATCCGTTTGTCCGTCGTAATATTTCACCTTGCCCTCGGCATCTTTATACTTACCGGCCGAATTGTAGGTGCGTCCGTACAAACTTTGCTCGTATTTAGAAGCGTAGTACCATGCGTGATAAGTACGTTCCACGCCATTGAAGGTGACAAACTTCACCATGGTGTTGTCCGAGAAGTAGCCCGCTTGAATGAAATACGAATTGAGTTTGGTGGAAGCACGGTCCAGATAGCCGTCGCTACCGATGTTGGAAAGGCGTCCTTGTATGCCCCAATGGCCACCGATGAGCCCTGTTCCGAAGCGCAAAGTCTCCTTGTGCGAACCGTAACTACCGCCCGAAAGGTCGATGCCGAAGAATGGTTTGGTACCGATGTTCTCGGTCTGCATGTTCAAGGTAGCACCAAAAGCACCCGCACCATTGGTAGACGTACCAGCTCCACGTTGCAGCTGCATGCTCTGCACACTCGAGGCAAAATCGCTCATGTTCACCCAAAAGAGGTTTGCACTCTCGGCATCGTTCTGCGGAATGCCGTTCACCGTGATGTTGACGCGTGAGGGGTCTACGCCACGCACACGCAGTGAGGTGTACCCAATACCATTACCCGCATCGGAAGTAAGGGTAATCGACGGCAACGTAGAGAGCAAGAACGGAATGTCCTTGCCGTAGTTCATCTGCTTGATTTGCTTTTGTGTCAAGTCCGAATGCGCCATAGGCGTCTTCTTGTTGGCACGAGTAGAAATTACTTGTACATCCTGTAACTCGTAAGTATGCAAGGTGTCAATAGGTTGCACCGCATACACATTGGCGGCAGTCATCGCAAACACTGCCCATAAAAACTTTTTCATTGATAAAATATGTCATCAATAAATACATAAATAAGGGAGAGAGCAAGTGCAAAGTTTTGCTGTTAAAGAACTTCGCCCACTTGGCTTCTTGGTCAATTCCTACGCTGGTATTATCCAGATCAGGTCAGAAGGTTTGTTCTCAGCCCACGAATAAAAGTGAGCACCCTTAGCTTACTGTTTGTAAACCGACGGCAAAGGTATGACTTTTCTGTAAGATTTGCAAAAAATAGTTGAAAAAACGAAGGTGACAATCATTCATTCTTCATGAGCAAGATACGCTGTCCATCAAAAAAGCCCATCAGTAACTTACTGACAGGCTCTTGCAGAATGTGGAGCTGGAGGGAGTCGAACCCTCGTCCAAACAGGGAAACCATACGCTTTCTACACGCTTATTCTGGCCTTTAGTTTTCGTGTTATGGCAAGACCCAGACCACCAACCATAACCTTATCCTCTAAAAATTCATTTGCCGAGCGAGGCATCAACAAACTATTTCCGATTTACCTGCACCGCTCTACCCTCAGATTCGGAACCACATCCTTGGAGCGATGTCTCGTCCCATCAACTATTGACGGGATAAAGCCAGTAATCTACTGTACTTCGATTAGGCAGCGAGAGCGTAATTGTTTTCGCCAATTAAATTGTTGCCTGCTAAGATTTAGGAGCCAACAAACCATGCTCCGCGTGCTTACATACCATTTCATCCCGCTGTCAAATCCAGTCAACCCCAAGATGATTTCACTACACTAACGTGATGAGCGTGAAAAAGTGGTAGTATCAAGAACAAAGTCCACGAAGCTCTACAACTATTTCTTGTGAAGAGCGTTCAAGTCTTTGCCTCTGTTTTGCAAAGATACTACTTTTTCATGGTTTTGCAAATAGAACACGAAAAATCTTGCTTTTCAACCCGCGGCTCTTTCATTTAACGCTCACCTTTGCTGCCATAAATCTTTCATCCTTTTGTTGCTTCGCTCTCAAGTTTACCGATTAAATGAATATAATATCTTGCGTACCTATAAAAAAGCTGCATGATATCTCATCTTTTAACAACGAAAAACACAAAAGAATCTAAAAAACATTGCCACAAAAGCCATTTCACGAAAGAACGTCCCGTTCTGTCTAAAATAACGAAAAACATAGTTGCAGCATTTCACTTTTGACAAAAAACGGAGAAAAATCACCACGCATTTCTTTTCGTTGCTTTCGTCAGAACGTCTACGTTCTTTGGTTTCTTCATATCACTTGCGCATTTTCGTGTTTTCTGCTTATTTCGTTGTTGATTTCTTCTACGTTGTTTACAACAACAAAATATACCTTTTTCAAATGAAAGAGCCCGTGTTTTCACCCTCAATTTATAAGGCTTTTTTATCACCCCACCCCATCTGATTATAAAAAAATATATACCTTTGTATGGATGCAACAGGCGTTGGGCTACTGACAACCATTGCATTCTTTAGTCATTGATACAACCTACAAATAGATATAAATTAAAACAATAGTACAATGAAAAAGCTTCTTTTATTCGTCTTTCTCTTTTGGATAAGCTCACCATTATGGGCTGGTAAAGTGATTACCGACAGTATTCACAGCAATGTGCTGGATAGTACGATGACCTTCAATGTCTATTTGCCCACAGGATATGAACTGTCATCACAAAAGTATCCCATTGTTTACTTGCTGCATGGGCTGTATGGCACTTATAAAGATTGGGCTTCGAAGGCAAACATGAAAGAAGTAGCCGACGAATTGATAGAAACTCAGGAGGCTGTGCCCATGGTGATTATTATGCCCAATGCAGGAAATCCTGATGTAAGAAATCAGTGGAATGGCTATTTCAACATGCCTGGTTGGAACTATGAAACGTTCTTCTTTACCGAACTGATGCCTGCCGTAGAGAAAAAATATCACACTTACACAGACAAGAATCATCGTGCCATTATGGGACTCTCAATGGGTGGAGGCGGTAGCACGGTGTATTGCCAACGCCATCCCGAGCTTTTCTCGTCATGCTATGTCATGAGTGCTTGGTTAGACAATAAAGAACCAGAGGTTGCCCCACATGGGAAAGACAAATTGTACTATGTTTCTAAATCGGTACGCGACCATTCGGCTATTGATTTCGTTGCGAACGCTGACGAAACAACGAAACAACAGCTGCGCTCTGTTCGCTGGTTTTTCGATTGCGGAGATGATGATCATTTGGTTGAACTATCCTTTAAGATTCACCAACTCTATGCCAAAGCAGGCATCAAGAGCGAGCTTCGCATTCGCAATGGCGTGCACAATTGGGAATATTGGCACAGCTCATTGCGACTTGCCCTTCCGTTTGCTTCGATAGGTTTTAGAAAGTAACGGTGCGGAAGACAATGGCAGCCGCCATCTCAACAGCTGAAGAAGACCAAAAGGCACGCGCTATGAGTGCCTTTTGGCTTTCCCTGGAATCCATTCCACCTCCACATCCTTACTGAAATTTTGCTGAATAATACCCGTATGTGCCAGTCGATTGCCGGCTGGTAGAAATTTACATTTAATGCGACGAATATGCTGATGGATATTGAAGTCGGCTTGCTGGGCTACCAAATCGCTTTCTACCGTCAGATGAAAACGACCGAAGCCATCTAACACCACCGTCTTTCCATCAGACAGTTGATGTTTCAGCTCGTCCACCAACTCGGTGATCAAGCCTTGTACTTCGCCTCTTTTGAAGGTAGTGTTCGATTCTATGATGGTTGCCAATTCGTCTGTGTGGATTTCACCCGTTGACACTACTTTGGCATACCATTTACTTTGCTGCACTTTGTTTTTGAATTTTGACTGCATTAGTCTAATCAATATTGACATGGTTTCATGGTTTTAAGTGGTTGATACATGATGATAACAGTAGAAAACAGACTGCTTTATCTCACAAAACAAACTGTTTTGGAATAGAAAACAAACTATTTTGCACTTTTCATCTTATGAGATACAAAGTTAAAAGCAAAACCATTGATTTGCAAGCATCATCTTTCAATGCAGGGGGCATTCTTCCTTTTTTCAGCGGATATGCCTATCATTTAAGGCCGTTGAAACTATATTCATCGTTTTTGGGACGCAAAAAAGAGGGAAATGTCGAGAGTTATTGAACATCTTACGCCGTCTCTTCAATAATTATTGCTACCTTTGCAACATTTAAGCAAAAAAAGAGTTAATAATATAAACGAAGGATGAAAGAGAAAGTTCTTTAAGATAGAACAGACCTGAACCCTCCTTCCCACTTTGCAGAATAATTGACAAGTTTGTCCAAATGATATTTTTATAACTTTGAGCATGATAATAAGAGAAGATTGAAGTACGGTTTGCATGCGAGCTTCAGTCGGATTTTAGCTATGCACGTTGGTAGGATTTTACAATAGCTATAGGCAGTGCCGTAGAATCATGTAAGTCGCAGAATATCAACGTGGATGATCATTTTCGTGAGGTCACGAAAATGATAAGCTTTACATCGAAGCCAAGCATGAAACAAATACTCGAATAATGTGGTATAAACCTCAAAAGCCTTCCGTCTACTAAAGATATCAAGAAAGCAGAATGCAGAGTGGTAAGCAATGAGAAGAAAAAAACTTCAAGCAATTACCTAAAAAGGTTGAATGATTTTGAATCCTTACTGACGAGATAAAGGCGGTTAGTAAAAGTAATTAATAATGAAACAACGGTAATGAAGAAGATATATAAGAGTATAGATTTGTTCTGTGGTATAGGTGGATTCCGTCTTGCTATGAAACGGAACAATGTAAAATGTGTTTTCTCATCCGATAACGACAAGTATGCACAACAAACTTACGAAGCGAATTTTCATGAAATACCGACAGGCGATATAAAAGACGTTGAAGCAAAGGATATACCCCATTTTGACATTCTAACCGCTGGATTCCCATGTCAGCCGTTTAGCTATGCAGGAGAAAAACAGGGTTTTGATGATGAAGTTAGAGGAACTTTATTTTTTGACGTGTGTCGAATCTTAGAATACCATAAACCGCCAATGGTTTTTCTTGAGAATGTAAAAGGACTAAAATCACACGATAAAGGCAAGACTCTTCAAACTATTTTAGATAGCCTAAGAAAACTCGGCTATTATCCACATTGGACTATTTTATCTTCTTTGAATTATGGGCTTCCTCAGAAAAGAGAAAGATGGTATTGTGTAGCATTTAGAAAAGAGGTTAATTTTGAATGGCCAAAGCCTATTGGTGGGCATCCTGTATTGCGTGATATAGTGGATGTTAATGAGCATAACCCTTCACTGAATATATCCAAATTTGAACTTGACAGAATTGACTATCATTTTGCAAAAGCAAGGCCTGGTGATAGAATCCAGCACGACAATTCAAAGTATAAGCCCAATACGAAGAAAGGAAAATATGGAGTGTTTTCATTCCAAAAGCCTGATGGCTCCTTGAGATTTCATGTAGGAGACCCTGCTAAGACACAAATACAAGAGGCATTTTATTCGTGCCTTGACACGTATGCTCCCACAATTATAGCTAACAGGACACCTAAGTTATGGGATATTCGTAGAAAGTTGTCAGTCCTTGAATCCAAAAGACTTCAAGGATTCCCCGATGATTTTATCTTCCCCGTTTCTGAAGCACAAGCATATAAACAATTAGGAAATTCAGTTAGTGTGCCAATCATTGAAATGATAATGACGAACATGATAATAACTTACGAGAAAACTTTTGAAAAATGAAATATATAAGTGTTAGGTCTGTCGTTGAAGCTTATAAAGGATTTCAAGACTGCATGACCAATAGGTCGTGGGGGTACTTAGTCTTGCTAAAAGGATGCAATAAAAGCATTACACCATCTGTACCTTATGAAATAAATCTTGATGCCGTTTCTAATTATCTTGAAAACATATTCAATTTAAGCCAAGTCAAAAGAAAATATAATAGTGGACGTTTTTTGTATGCGGTATTTTCCAACAAATGGGAAACATACTTTAACGACCAAGGTAAACATATTCCAAATATCTATGACATTGCCGTTTGGGCGTATCGTAGAGACTCCTTTGAGGATAATGTTACCATTGAAGATATAATTCAAAAATTTGCCAAAGAATTCAATATACCATTGAGTATAATTTCGGAAGGTTTCGATACTCATGCTAAAAATATTGAATTCGTAAACTCGTTGTATCAAGAAAGTACGCTAAAAATAGAACTAAAGAACATTGGTGTAGATGTTTCAAAAGAAAATATTGACGCAAAAAAAGGTTGTGTTGTAGCTTCTCCAGGAGAAATAAGCCGTGGTCCCTTTGTTCAAACATTATATTCTGGATTAGAAATAACAGATTATGTCTTAATCTTACAGTCTGACTATCAGTCTCTATATGAGAAAACGAAAAATTCCTACAACAATAAAGGTGAACTAAACCCTAATACGTATTTTTTGCACATCTCTTTCCTTACTGCCCTCCGTACCAAGCCCTTCATGCTTCTTGCCGGCATCAGTGGAACGGGAAAGAGCCGTATCGTGCGCAAGCTGGCACAGGCTACGGTGACGGAAGAATTGCAGAGAGCCGAAGGATATACTGGGACGGATTTCACCAACGAACGATGGACGCTGCACTCGCCAGCCAACTTTGAGTTGATACAGGTGAAGCCCAACTGGCACAACTCGATGGACGTAATCGGCTACCTGTCGAACATTCCAAGTCCGCACTATGTGTTCACGCCCTTCATTGAGTTTATCGTCAAGGCGTGGCAGCATCCCGAAGTGCCGTTCTTCCTGTGTCTTGACGAGATGAACCTGGCACCGGTGGAGGAATACTTCGCAGAGTTTCTGAGTGCCATCGAGAGCCGCAGCTTCGAGGGTGGAGAATACTTGACCGACCCCATCATCAAACCCTTCAACTCGTTTGGCATGGCTAAGGGCGAGAGAGGTGAGGACATCAACATTGGCGACATGATGACCAACACGCTGTTCCCGAACTTCAAAGCCAGCGACGCCAGTTCATCAGTGGCAAGTGTGGTTGAGCATTTCCGAACAAGAGGGCTCACCCTGCCCAAGAACCTCATCGTGGTGGGAACGGTGAACATGGACGAGACAACGTTCTCGTTCTCGCGCAAGGTGCTTGACAGGGCGATGTCGGTGGAAATGAACGAGGTGGACTACGACCGCTTTCTTACCGATACTACGGACGATGACCTTAAAGCCATAGTCAAGGCATTTGAGGAAAACAGCGACGCTGACTTGAACGCCCTGCTTGTTGACCGCCATATCGAAGCAAGGGAAGTGATGGACGAGCTGGGCGATGATGCTACGTTCGTGATAAACTATCTGAAGCGCATCAATGCCCTGCTTGAAGGAACGCCTTTCAAACTTGGCTATCGTGCCGCCAACGAAGCGCTGATTTACCTGCAAGCGTCAAAAGAGTTTGGACAGGCAGACCGCATGGCTGCAATGGACAGTTTCACCTTGATGAAAATACTCTCACGCATAGAGGGCGATGAGACGAAACTGAAAATCACCGACTCGGAAGCCGACAAGGAGCGCATTGCCATTGCCGGAGTAAACGTGGATGAAGCCAAACGGTATGGCGACTTGAACATTCTCACGGCATTGCGAAACATCATCACACAGACGTTGGGCGAATTGAAGAATGACCATGCCGAGAGCAGCGTTACGGAAGAAGTCGCAACGGAGAGCGACGAAGAGCCTGCGACCGCTGAGCGGAAGAAGAAAGAGCTGCTGTCGGTCAAGAAGATTGACAGCATGCTCAGCCAACTCAGGCGCGACCATTTCGTATCCTTCTGGAACTAACCAAAACGAATCACCCATGGCAAAGAAATTTGAGATAAGAAACAGTACAGCGGAATTCCTCACTTTCGTGGCAGAAGGTAAGGAGCAAGGCATACAAGTGCTATACAAAGATGAAACGGTTTGGGCAACTCAAAAGGCGATGGCGATGCTCTTTGATTGTTCTACCGACAATATAGGACTGCACTTGAAGAACATTTTTAAGAGTGGTGAATTGAACGAGAGCTCAGTTGCCGAGAAAAACTCGGCAACTGCCGCTGACGGCAAGAATTATCAAACCAAATTCTATAATTTGGATGCCATCATATCTGTAGGATATCGTGTCAATTCCATACGTGCCACACAGTTCCGCCAATGGTGTACCTATATAATTCGTCAGTTCTCTTTACGCGGTTATATCATAGATAAGAAACGCATGGAAAATGGTTCGTTCATTGGCGAGGATTACTTTGAGCATTTATTGGCAGAAATTCGTGAGATACGTTTGAGCGAACGACGTTTTTACCAAAAACTCACGGACATATATGCGACAGCGATAGATTATAACAAGGCTGCACCGACCACACGATCATTTTATAAAAAGGTACAGAACAAAATGCACCATGCTGTGCATGGACACACGGCAGCAGAGCTTATAGTGGAAAGAGCCAATGCGGAAAAAGAACATTTGGGACTAACGACTTGGGAAAAGGCTCCCGAGGGCAAAATTGTTAAGCCAGATGTAAGTGTCGCAAAAAACTACTTGAAACAGGTGGAACTTGAAGATATGGGAAGACTTGTCAACTCAGTGCTTGATTTGGCAGAACGTATGGCAAGCCGTCACATACCTATGACAATGGAAGATTGGGCAAAGCGCATTGACATTATTCTCGAAGCAGGAGGCGATGCAGTGCTGCAAGATGCAGGAAAGGTATCGGCAGAGTTTGCTAAAAATTATGCAGAATCAGAGTTTGAAAAATATCGTGTCATACAAGACAGATTGTTTCATTCCGACTTCGACAAATTCAACGAACTGCCATTTGAGGACATAGATATAAGTTGAAATGATGACAAGCGTATTCAACTTTGAGGTGGCGAACGAGGACTTGTTGGTAAGATTCTCTTGCCCGAACCACAAGCGGAGAATAGTCGAGACGGTACGCAATCTCGGTATTGACACCGTATGTCCAGACAGTGCCGCGAAGCTGTTGTGCCGCTACACGTCAGAGGCGACGGACGTGAAGTTCTTGTTTGACGGAAACGCACAGGAGGGAAACGACATCCGACACGAAACCGTTTTCTTTGAGAACACGGAATATCCGCTCATCGTGCGCGGCAGGGGAAAAGACTTGCAGGAGCTGCAGCTTGCCATCAACGACCACCTGCGCACAGACGGCAAGGACAAAAGCACCATCATCAGCACGGGCGACGAACTCTATGGCTCGCTGAACTTTCACAACCAAGTGGGCATGACCGACTTCAGCTTCACCTATAAAGTGAAAGGAGAAGAGCAAACCAAGGAGCTGAAGTTCATGACCGAGGTATTGAGCTACAAGCTGGACTATCGCTCCGACTTGAAGACCATCATCTCTGACATAGAACATGAGTATGCCATGCTGAGCACGTCGTTTCTGAAGGACACCTATCTCAGTATGCGTCAAGGTGCAGGTGAAAGCAACGCGTTGATATGGTGGCAGATATTCAAGTCGTGCCATGCCGACATCATGACGGCGGCACGCCAGATTATAGACCGCCCCAAGCGACGACTGCGCAGCGTAGCCAAATATGAAAGAGCGGAACGCATGGCGTATGTTCCAAGAGACTTGGAAAACGAATACCAAACGCACAAGGGAAATCCTGCCCATCTGTACCGCACCGAAGAACTGATGCTGAGCCATGACACGATAGAGAACCGCTTCTTGAAATATGCCATCAGGGAAATGACACGCCGCTTCACCGTAGTGAAAGAACACATCATGACGGCAATGCACCTTGACGACCCCAAGCGCGTGGACAATTCGCTCTGCGACATGGAGAACGAACTGATGCAACTCTCAAACAACGCATTCTTCCGGGGCGTGGGACAGTTCAAGGGTTTTACGCAAGACAACCTCGTGATGAAACAGGCACAAGGCTACAAAACCATCATGGAAAAATGGGTGGAGCTGCAGCAAGGTTACGAACTGGAGGAAGGCATGCGGAAACTGGAGGTGAAGGATGTTTGCGACCTTTATGAGATATGGTGCTTCATCAAGGTGAAGAACATTGTGCAGGACGTGATGAACGAGTTGGGCAAGAGTGCGTATCCAAAAGTGAACGGCAGAGACATCACCAACGACTTTATTCCACAGCTCGTGTATGGCGGTTCGGTGAGTTTCATCAACCAAGCCGGCATTGAGTTGGCAAGCGTGTGCTACAATGCCGAGGTGCGCAAAGGCAAAGCAGCGTCGGCCATCAGCGGCACCAACACCATGACAACGGTGCAGCGTCCGGACATCGTGCTGAGGTTGAGCAAACAGGCGGAAGGCGGCATGAAGTTCACCTATCTCTTTGATGCCAAATACCGCATAGCCGACACGGATGAGAACGGCAACGGATATGGCAGTGGTTATGACGTGCCGCCTGCGGATGCCATCGACCAGATGCACCGCTATCGTGACGCCATATACTACACGGAGGAGGGATGCGAGCGAGAACACCTGAAGAAAGAAATCATTGCTGGCTATGTGCTGTTTCCCGGTCGCATACCGTTGGAAGCTCTCGATGCCGAGAAGGGTGAGTATTGCTATCAGCAGTCGAACCGCTTGATTGGCATCGGTGCCTTTCCCCTTCGTCCCGACCAAGAGCAGCATGCCAACGACGGAAGCATCGTTGTAAATGCTAACAGTTCTGAGCAAGCCTTGTACAGACAAATACGCCACTGGCTTGAAAATGACAATGGGCGTGAGCGCTTGCTCGAGGAAAGCATTCCGCAGAAAGGATTGGAATACTCGGATGAGCCTGTTAACAAAGGTACGTTTTACATCGCATCAGTAGATGGACATGTGAACGCTGACAAGCAATTGGTGCTGAATGGTCTGGGCGAGACGTTCTTTTCGGGATACAAATCCATTCTCTCGGGTGTTGATTTCCAGAAGATAAAGTATTTTGCCCCTGTGGACAACCATTGGGTAAAAGGATATTATCAGGTGCTGGCAGTGGAAGCAAAGGATATGGGAGAAATGCTGGCGAAGGAGAAAGCCAACGCCAAAGGCACGGCATTGAACTACGGTGGTTATGACAAGCCCATCCGCATTTGTCTGAAATTAGGGAAACATACGCTACTGCCCACACCTTTTGTCTATGGACTTGACAGCAACGCATCCAAAGGAGTTGCCATAACAAGAAAGGAATTTAAGGAGTTTTGCAACAAAGCCATGAAATAGACAAGATTGGGGAAGAGCTGTACACATGACGAACAAATAGTCTGAGAACATAACCATACAAAAAATAAATATCACTATCTTTGCAACAAATTAACAAAAAAAGAGTTCATAAAGTAAAGAGCAAAAGAGATTTTATACACAATATGAAAAAAGTCATTCTATATATTCTACTACTCACACTGTGCCCGATGACCATGACGGCACAATCTTCCATGACAGATGAGCAAATTCTTGAATTTGTCTTAAAGGAAAATGCCGCTGGCACATCACAAGCACAGATCGTTACCAAGCTGATGCAGAAAGGTGTGAACATACAGCAGATACGAAGGGTGAGGGACAAATATGAACGACAGCGCAAGCAAAGCGGACTGGGCAATGTGGCTGACCAAACCGTTGCTCGGGCAGAGAGCAGGATGAGAGAAGCCAATGGCAACTCACATCAAGCAGCAAAACGATTTAATACCATCAAGTATAAAACAGACAATAGGGAGCAACAGTCTGTTCAACGCATTCAAGGACAACCATCATGGAAAGCAGAATATGACGAAAACAGCGAAGATTTTCTGCGGATGCAAGATGAATTGCAGTATATCACACCAACCGACTCCATTGAATGGCTCAAACAGATTTTGAAAAAGCGTGAAGAAGAGAGGCGCAAAGTTTTTGGTCGTGACATTTTCAACAACGAAGAGCTGACCTTTGAGCCCAGTATGAATATCGCTACACCGCAAAACTACCGCTTAGGTCCGGGCGATGCTGTTTATATTGACATCTATGGGGCATCGCAAAAATCTATACAAAGCACGGTATCGCCAGATGGCGATGTAAACATTGAGGGCTATGGACCTGTTCAGGTCAGCGGACTGACCATTGCACAAGCCAACCAACGCCTGCGTACGCAATTGGGTGCAAGATACAGTAGTAGTAAGGTGCGGTTGACATTAGGACAGAGTCGCACCATTACTATCAATGTCATGGGCGAGGTAATGACGCCAGGAACTTACACCGTGTCAGCCTTTGCTTCGGTTTTCCATGCGCTGTACATGGCTGGAGGAACTAATAACTTGGGAACCCTACGGAATATCAAAATCTATCGCAACAACAAGTTGGTGTCTACTGCCGATGTTTACGACTATATCTTGAACGGAAAAATGAGAGGCAACGTACGCTTGGCAGACGGTGATGTAATCTATGTGGGACCGTACGACTGTTTGGTAAACATCACAGGCAAGGTGAAACGCCCCATGTTCTATGAAATGAAGAGCAACGAAAGCATGGGTACCCTTTTGAAATATGCAGGAGGATTTACCGGAGACGCCTACAAAAAGGCGGTACGTGTATTGCGAAAGACGGGGCGTGAATACGCTGTTTTCAATGTAGCAGAGTTTGACATGAACTCTTTTCATGTAGCAGACGGTGACTCGGTATCGGTTGATTCCATCATTCAGCGTTACAGCAACACGGTAGAAATCAAAGGAGCAGTATTCCGCCCTGGCATGTATCAATTGAGTAACGACATCAACAGCGTGCGCACACTGATACAACATGCCGAAGGACTGCGCGAGGAAGCTTTCACCAACCGTGCCATTATCCACCGCTTGAAAACAGATCGCACACTGAAAATACTGTCGGTAGACGTGGCGGGCATCATGAACGGCACCACAGCCGATGTGCCTCTTCAGGAGAATGACGTGCTGTTTATTCCCACCAAAGAAGAACAAATGAACCAGCGCACCATCACCATTCATGGCGAAGTGCAATATCCGGGTATCTACAACTATGCCGATAACGAGACGTTAGAGGATTTCGTGTTGCAAGCAGGAGGTCTAAAAGAAACGGCATCTACCGTGAAAGTGGACGTGGCACGTCGCATCATCAACCCCAAAGCACTTACCACCGACTCGCTCATCGCCAAAACATATACCTTTGCTCTGAAAGACGGATTTGTGATTGACGGTGAACCCGGTTTTGTTTTACAACCTTATGATGAGGTTTATGTTCGTAAGAGTCCGGGTTATAGTGACCAGAAGAACGTAAGTGTAGAAGGTGAAGTGATGTTTAATGGTGTCTACACCTTGAACAAACGCAATATGCGACTCACCGATTTGCTGGAAGCAGCAGGTGGTGTAACCGATTTGGCATACGTCAAAGGCGCACGACTGGAACGAATACCCAACGATATGGAACGCTCCAGAATGGAGACAGCCTTGAAGATGCAAGAAGAAGAACTACAACGCCAACTGTTACAAATGGCAGCAAACAACAATAATCCAGCTGGAATCCAACAATTAGGAAAAAACACCTCCAATACTCAGCTTAGGAAGTTTGAGATTCCACGCTCATTCCCTGTAGGCATTGAATTAGATAAGGCCATTGCTAATCCCAACAGCGATGCCAATATTGTGCTGCGTGAGGGTGACCGATTGATTCTTCCCCAATACAGTGCAACGGTGAAGATAAATGGTGCCGTGATGTATCCTAATACGGTAGCCTATCAAAAAGGAAAGAAAGCCAAATACTATATCAATGCAGCAGGAGGATTTGCCCAAAATGCTCGTAAGAGCAACGCTTATATCATCTACATGAACGGTATGGTAAACAAGGTTTCACAAGGAGCAAAAATAGAACCGGGTTGCGAAATTGTAGTTCCCAGCAAGCTATCTCGAAAGATGAGCATTGCTGAAACAATGAGCCTTGGTAGTGGCATCACCAGCATCGCTGCCATGATAGCCACAATTGCAAATATGGTGAAGTGAGAAATCAAAATTAATTATACTCGTAAAGACCAATCATATTAATAACGAAAAAATCATTACTTTGATTTCAAAAATATCAAAAATACTTAGCATTCCATTAAGCTTGTACGTCTGCCTAAGGCTACTCCCTTTTAAGTACGCTATAAGAATACCATTACTAATTCAATATGGCACAAGCTTAAAAAGACTGACAGGACGGATTATTCTTGAAGAAAAGCATCCAAAAGTTTTCGGTATACAAATAGGATTTACAGAAAATAATCTTTTTGATAGCAGAGCAGATAGATGTATTCTTGACATAAGTGGAATTTTGCACTTTAAAGGAACCGCAATCTTAGGGAAAGGAACTAGGATAAGTATTAATCCACATGGAATGCTAAAATTTGGCAATCACTTTTACAATAGTGCGAAAATGCAAATAGTATGCAATAACTGTATAGAAATAGGTGATGATTGCATTATAAGTTGGGATACCTTAATCATGGATACAGACTTGCATGAAACTAAAAACACGCGTTTTGGATCTATCAATAATAAAGACGGATACATTTATATTGGTCATCATGTGTGGCTTGCAGCAAGAGCTACAATCCTAAAAGATACAAGGATAGGAAATGGATGTATTGTTGGTGCAGGTGCATTAGTTTCTGGTGACTTTAATGAAGGCAACACACTTATTGCTGGCGTACCTGCATCAGTACGCAAATACAACATTGCTTTAAACAAGTAAGTACCTTAAATATGGGACTAAAAAAAAATTTTTTCTACAGCACTGTCCTTACGACATCCAATTATATATTTCCACTTCTTATTTTCCCATATGTTTCCCGTGTATTGGGAGTTTCTAATATTGGAATATGTAGCTTTATAGACAACCTTATCAACTATTTCATAACATTTTCCATGCTTGGGATAAGTGGGCTTGGCATCAGAGAAGTATCTTCCAACAAATCAAACCACCAGGAGCTCAATAAAATCTTTTCAAATCTTATCGTCCTCAACGGTATTTTTACCTTTGCCTTTTTTGTACTCCTCCTTATTTGTACTCAGTTCATTGATAAACTGCACACATATGATAAACTTATATACATAGGCGCATTTAAACTTCTATTTAATTTTTTGTTGATAGAATGGTTATACACAGGTCTTGAAGAGTTCAAATACATAACCATAAGAACGCTCATAGTTAAAACACTTTATATCATTTCTGTATTTTTGTTAGTAAAGCAACCGTCTGATTATGTTGTTTATTTTATCTTGACAACACTCATTGTTGTCATCAATGCGATAATCAATATAGTCAGAAGCAGAAAAATTGTACACTTCAAGCCCAACTTTCTCAAATTGTCTACTTACTTGAAGCCCTATGTTATCTTAGGAGTTTACATGGTGTTGACATCAATATACACAACTTTTAACATTGTTTACCTTGGTTTTATGTCCTCTGACAAAGAGGTCGGTTATTTTTCTACAGCATATAAATTATTGATTATTTTTCTTTCTATTTATACCGCATGGAGCAATGTTGCCATGCCAAGGATGAGCGAGCTTTTTACTAATAAAAAGGAAGATGAATATAAGAAACTCATAGAACAATCGTTTTCAGCACTATTATGCTTCTCCATGCCAATTATTATCATAGGAATGCTGTTCAGTCCAGACATCATCTATATTATTTCAGGTACTGGATTTGAAAAGTCTGGCATGCTATTACGTCTGCTGTTTCCACTGTTATTTATCATAGGATATAGTCAAATTATGATTATGCAAATACTCATTCCCCTCAAAGAAGATAAGGCGCTATTGATATTATCTTTAATAGGAGCTGTAGTTGGTACTATCATAAATATATTGTTCACGCCTGCTCTTAATTCAGTTGGTTCTTGTATAGCGTGGATATCAGCTGAATTTCTCATAATGATTACAGCACAACAGATAATTCGTAAAAAGATAAATAGAAGTTTTCCATTTAAATTACTTACAAAAAATTTGATATCCTACATTCCGGCAATAATTATCTGCATGCTTTTTTCTCTCAATTTTAAACAATCACCATTTGTTAGACTATTCTGCTCTACATTATTTATGATTGGATATTTTATTTTTATTCAATGTCATTATCTAAAGAACAACTTTCTCCTGTCCAAAACCAATCAATTAAGGAAACGTTTCTTTCATCATCGTTGATATCTTTTCTTTCTAAAGGTCAGCTTACTTTACAAAATTAGTTAATAAGTTATCTCTCACATTTTCATTATATAGGTCAACCTCTTTTCTTATGTACACACAGCAATAATTATGATTGATTAGCTTCCACTAAAGAAAAAAAGTATTTTTTACCACATTAGGTTTTATAAGTCATCGTTTTTATGTAATTTTGTAATATATCCTTTTTAATATGAATACATCAAAAGTAACTAACGAACTCGACATCATTGAGATGTTAAGAAAAATTTTCCAAGAAAAGAAGCTCTTAGCATTGTACATTGGAATATTTGCTGTTATTGGTATTATCGTGGCATTAAATAAACCAAAAGAATACACGGCGAGCGTTGTACTTGCACCAGAAATAACAGGAATGGGAATGTCACAAAGTTTAGGTGAATTAGCTTCTATGGTAGGAGTTGATCTCGGAGGAAAAGCTGCTTCAGCAGATGCCATTTACCCAGATATATATCCTGATGTTTTTGCTTCGAACAACTTTATTATTCCATTATTTTCGATTAATGTCACCCAAATTGACAACACTACCAGTAAAACATATTATGATCACCTAACAAAAGATGTCAAGATTCCTTTTTGGGATTATCCTATAATATGGATAACAAAGGCCATTAAAACTTTTGGGAAGAAAGAAACTGCTAAGGAACAAAATATCAATCCATTCCACCTCACTAAGAAACAAGCTGGCATTTGCGACCATATTCGCAATAACATTTCTTGCCTTATAGATAAAAAAACGAGTGTAATCACCATTAACGTAACTGATCTCGATCCACAAGTAGCTGCAATTGTCGCAGATACCCTCCAAAGAAGGCTACAACAATATATTTCATTGTACAGAACACAAAAAGCACGCAATGACCTAAGTTATGCAAAAAAAATTTTCCAAGAATCAAAACAGCAATATATTAAAGCTCAAAGATTGTATGCTGAATATTCCGATGCTAATACGGACATCATCCTTCAATCATTTAAGTCTAAACAAGAAGAGTTAGAAAACGAAATGCAACTGAAGTACAATATATATCAACAAGCATCAATGCAACTGCAAACAGCAAAAGCTAAAGTTCAAGAACATACACCCGCATTCACTATGATAGAACAAGCTACAGTTCCTCTTAGGGCATCTTCTACTCCACGTTCAATTGTTGTTGTTGTTTTTATGTTGTTGGGAGGCATGTTAGACGCTGCTTGGGTTTTATTCGGAAGAAATTGGTATAAAGGCTACTGGAACAAAAAATGACTTATTCACTTCCATATCTCATACTGATATGCGTTTATGGAATATTCGCTATTTGGTTTGAAAAAAATAATAACGATATTATTCATAGACGCATCATAATATTTTGCTTTGCTCTTTCGATATTCTTTTTTGGCTTTCGTGGTTTTTGTTTTTATGATTGGAATGTTTATTATGTGGAATATCATCACTATAATCCAACTGACCTTTTCAAATTACCCATTTCTTCCTGGCCCTTCGAAATGGGATTCACTATCCTAATGCTTGGCTGTAAGGCTATATTCAATGATTACCAATTCTTTGTTCTCGTCTGTAGCATCATTGATATTACATTGCTTTTCATCTTTTTAAAAAAATATATCAATAATATACCATTAGCCATCATCATATGTCTCTGCATGAATGGGCTTGGAATACTAACGGACTTGATGCGCAACTCTATTGCGATTCTCATCGTCGCCAATGCACTTGAATGGATAGAAAAGAGGAAACCGATTCCATTCTTCTTATCTTGCATTGTTGCTTTTTCATTTCATATTTCTGCCGTGATTTACTTCCCCCTATACTTTTTTTTACATCGCAAACTCAACAAGTGGATATATTTATCTATATTTTTAGCGGGGAATATTGTCTATTTATTTCATATACCAGTGTTTCTATCTATCGTAGAATTGGTTGCAAAATTTATAAGTTCAGACTTACAATACAAAATAGGGGAATACATGAGTTTAATGCCAGATGCTGGATTCAGACTGAGTATTGGTTACTTGGAGCGTTTACTAACAGGTGGCTTAGTCTTCTGCTTTATCAACAAACTTAGAAGTATTAGGAAAGGAAATGATATTTTTATTAATAGCATCCTTATTTATTATTCTCTCTTTTTCTTCTTCAGTGAATTTCAAGTGATTAGTCAGAGGCTATCCTACCTTTTTAGTTTTGGATATTGGATAGTTTGGATTGATTTGATACAATGTTTCTCCATACAGAACAATAAGCGTCTTTATGTAACGTTCCTTGGTATATACTGTATTTTTAAAATGTATGGATTGACAAATTATCCAATAGCTAAATACGACAACGTTTTACTTGGAGCAGAACCTTTTCACATACGTTCTAACACTTATAACAAGACATACAACTCAGTCAAGTGATGAAATATTAAAATAATCGTTATAAACAGTTGAGTATATGATTAAAACAGATAATGTAGATATTTCTTTCATCATCGTGAACTACAACACTACAGACTTATTAATTGAGTCAGTACGATCTATTATTAATAAGACAAAGAGTCCCTTATACGAAATTATTGTAGTAGACAATGCCTCGCCAGATAATGGGGCTAAAAGGATTAGGCAAGAGCTACAAGATAAGATACAACTTATAGTTAGCGAAAAGAATTTAGGATTTGGAGGTGCTAATAATTTAGGTTTAGCTAAAGCGAAAGGAAAATACATTTTATTTCTTAATCCAGACACCGTGCTATTAAACGATGCATCCTACATATTCAAAAACTATATGGACACACATAAAGAGCAGAGGGTTGGTGCCATTGGATGCATTTTGCTGGACACACATATGAAACCATCTAATTCATATGGATTATTCCTAACGCCAAAAAATATTATTTTCACAGCACTAAAACTAAATAAAAAAGAAAAATACAAAAACATCATCACACCTATTGATGTTGATTTTGTAACAGGAGCAGCACTATTTGTACCACGAAAAGTATTGGATGACATTGGTCATTTTGACGAGCAGTTTTTCATGTATTGTGAGGAGGTCGATTTAGAGAAACGAATGGCTGACAATGGTTATAAACGTATAGTGATACCTGGACCACAGATTATCCATTATGATGGAGCCTCATTCTCGTCAAAAAACAAACGTTCGGCTCATCGAAGAAAGATGTACGATTACAGTAAAATGGTATATATCCGAAAACATTATAACAACAAGAAATACTTTCTCTTTCGACTTCTCTTCTTAATTTTTCGCATACCTGCTTATTTTAATTATCACTACACTGTTACTGAAAACCTCTCGTATTTCATGATGATTGTAAAACCTAATATAAAAAGATGAAACAAGTTTTGTATATAGACTATATCGAACAAAAGGGACATGTTAATTTCCACAGGATACACATTGACGCTTTGAAAAATGAAGGCTACAATGTAAAGATTATCCTACACGAAAATATTGCTCGGCAATTACCTTACTCCGATAAAGACTATCTGTTCACACTTCCTTCGTGGCTGCACCAACGTGATAACCAGCCGATGCTTAATCGTTTGGTATTTCTACTTACACTAATGTACATCCTAAGTCACGTAAATTTTAACTTATTCAATCACGTCATAGTTGCCAGTCTGGACGAAATCACATTAGGAATTCTGCCACTTTGTAGAAATATGAAAATTATTTGTCACGGAAATGGAAAAAGCTTTTCTAATCCTATCAAGCGGTTTTTTCTGAAGAAACTTTCCAAAAATAATTCATTCTTTGTATTCAATGAATATATGGCTCAACCGTATAAGACAAGAGGTTACCACAATGTTTATATTATTTCTCATGGATGCCCTTTTCCTTTTCCAAAGCTTGAAGAAAAATTACCTATTAACTTAGGTCTATATAAAAAAATCATTTTTCATCCATCGAACAAAATTAATGTAGATTTTCTAAATGAACTCAACAATAATTCCCAGATATCGTCATACTTAGAAGATAATGGTATTTTAATTCTTCTACGTAACATTCCTGATAATTTATTAAAAAGCAGTCATATTAAATCTATCAATACCTACCTATCGCAAAAGCAATATCAAAGTTTATTTGTAAAGGCAGACATTATACTTTTAGCTTACCCTGCAGCTTTTAGTCATCAAGTGAGTGGTGTAAGCTACGAATGCATTGCAAATAAAAAAAGAATGCTTTGCTTACAGCACTCCTCATTAGAATATGCAAGAGATTTTTATAACTACAATATTTTCTTTAAAAACGTTCAAGAGTTTAAGGATAGATTAACGTCTCTTCTCAAAGAAGATACATTTCAATGTATTGAAAACGCAGAATCTTTACAACCAAACTATTCATTTCTAAAAGAAATATAAGCCTATAAAATCATATTGCAAAGAAAACAGATAACCAAGCTCACACTGCTGTCCGTGTAGCGTGCCCTCTGTACTACACTTTTGAATGAATACTATCCTTAATCAAAAAAATATAATTATCTTTGCAATAAGAAAAAAAAATAACTAAATAGATAAGTAAACGATAGCACGCAATAAATATTTGTCAGAACTGATAGCGTTACAAAATTCAGAGGTGTACAAATAAAGACAACTCGTTGGAATTATAAAATAAACCACTTATGAACACCGATTTAATTTCTGTCATCATACCCTCTTACAAACCAGACAACTATATTTACAAATGCTTGGAGAGTGTTGCCAGACAGGATATAGACAAACAACGCTACGAAGTTATTATAGTACTGAATGGATGCAACGAACCTTATCACACTGACATTAAGTTGTTTTTGCAACAAAAGTTTCAGGGAATCAAAACCTTTCTTTTGCAAACTGACGTTGCAGGCGTATCTAATGCTCGCAACATAGGCTTAGACAACGCACGGGGAGAATACATCGCTTTTATTGATGATGATGATATCGTATCAGAGAACTATCTTTCAGAGTTGTACCAAACAAGTTACAATCACCCGCTTCAAATTGTGGCGTGCAATGTAAAAGCATTTTATGATAACAGCTTAAATGACACAAAACCAGATTATATTGGCAAATCTTTCTTGAAGAAAAAAAATGAGAAAAAATCATGTTTGTCAGTGTTACAAGGAAGAAAATTTATGAGTTCTGCATGTTGCAAACTAATCCCTAAGGTAATCCTCACGGATATTTGGTTTGACATTGAACTCACACAAGGTGAGGATTCTTTGTTCATGGCAACCATTAGCAACAAAACAAGTGGTATCGTACTTGCCTCAGAAGAATGCATTTATTATAGGCGAATTAGACAAAATTCATCTTCTCATACGGCCATGAACTGGATGAAGCGTGTACACATCGCGGGAAGTTTACTAAAAAGATATGTGAGACTACTTTCTACAGGAAAATATAATTTATGTTTCATTGTAACTCGCATGTTAGGCACTGTTAGGGAATACATTTTTTACTGCTGAAAAAAATGGGAAAGATATTATATATCACAAAAGAACATCATTTATACTCCTATGACAAACGATGTCTCTGCCTCGATGGAGTTCCCTTACGGAAGTTCCCTTTGTCTGGAGTGAAAAACGTTTGTTATCCAATACAAATCTTGAACAGGATGTTCAGACTTGAGCCAAGATGTATGGCAAGAGTCTGTTCAGACCTATTCATTATCGTCTTCCAAAAACGTCTATATGTATACAGCGTAAAGGAAGGCGATTTCATAGAAATCATACCATGCAGAAAAGGATTTAGCAATCCTCTTCACCTGTGTTCCATGTATTCGTACGGAGATGACAAAATTTTATGGGGAGATTATGGACAGAATTCCAATCATGAAGAAATTAACATTTACCAATATACGAAAACAAAGGGATTGATCATCATCCATACCTTTCCTGCTGGAACAATCCGTCACATTCATAACATTGTATATGACGAATATCATAAGCGTTTCTTCATCTTTACAGGCGATTTTGAGGACATGGCTGGTATCTACGTGGCAAATACAGATTTCTCTGAAGTAAAGCCTTTTCTTATAGGGAAGCAAGACTATAGGTGCGTGATTGGGAGAGTTTTTCCTCAAGGATTGCTTTACGCCACCGATGCAACGATGCAAGACAACTATTTATATTTTGTTGACAACCATGACAAAGAGCCGAAAAAGGTGTGCGACTTACATGGCTCTGTGATCTATGGCACCAACCTCAACAACGGATTGGTTATCTCCACCACAGTAGAACCATATCCGTCGGTTTTGGGGCATAGGCTTCTTTCCATGTTTGATTACAGACTGGGGAAAGGAATTAAAAGCAAGCATGTTGATGTCCTGTACATCACCAACGACTTACAAGTAAAGCGCATTGTTCGTCTCGTGAAGGATATTTGGCCTATGAGACTTTGCCAATATGGCCAGGTGGAGTTTCCTGAGATAGAAGAGGCGGACAAGCAAGCAAATATATTATGTTCGCCCATGGCTGTCAGAAAATATGATGGAAAGTTGTGTGAAATAAAGCTCGATTCCCTTTCGTTTGACATTATTAAATAACGCAACATGAAAATACTTGTTACTTCAATATACTACTATCCTGAAATAGGTGCAGCGCCCTCACGGATTACTAATTTAGTCGAGGCACTACAAGCAAAGGGAAATCAAGTGGACGTACTAACGTCATTGCCAAATTATCCCAAAGGAAAACTTTTTGACGGTTACAGGAACTACCTGTACATGTCTGAGACTATCAACAACTGTCATGTCTACAGATATTGGATGTACGCCACTGTCAGCAAGAAGCCTTTGCTGCGAGCTTGGAGTATTCTGTCGTTTGCATTGATGATTTGGGGATTCGCATTCCATTTCAAGCGTATAAGGCGTTATGACCGTATCATTATCCAATGCCCACCATTGCCCGTAGCAACATCTGCAATGTTAATATTTAAATGCTTGTACCGACGTACTACGATTATCAATGTCTCAGACCTGTGGCCTCTATCAGCTGTAGAGTTAGGAGCCATGCGTAAAAATAGTCTTTCATACAAATTGTTCGCATGGATGGAACGTTTCATCTATAAAAAAGCCGATGGAATCATGGCTCAATCAAATGAATCGATACGGCATATCTCCATGTTCTCTGAGCAAACACCTAAATTTCTTTACAGGAATCTACAGAAATACAAAACCGCTGTGGGCAAACGCCGCAGCAAAGGTAATCTCAAGGTTGTATATGCTGGACTCTTAGGAGTTGCCCAAAATTTACTTGAGATAATGCAAGTCATTGATTTCAAGAATATTGGAGTCGAATTGCATTTATATGGAGGTGGGAATCAAGCTAACGTCATCAAACAATACATAGACACACATAACACCAATGTGTTTTATCATGGAGTAGCCCCCAAGTCGGAGATGGAAAACATCTTGCGTTTCTATGACGCATCTTTGATTCCCCTGACGGTACATATCAAAGGAGCAGTCCCTTCAAAGTTGTTTGACATCATTCCATTAGGCATTCCAGTATTATTTTGCGGCGGAGGAGAAGGAGCGGAGATTGTGAGGAACTATCAGCTGGGATATGTTTCAGAACCAAGAGATTATCTGTCCTTAGAAGAGAACTTGATCAAACTGTCAAAAATGCCTCCTGAACAATATATTTCTCTCACTGAGAATTGTTGTCATGTTGCACAAGAGCATTTCAATTTTGACGAACAGATGACACGCTTTACTTCTTTTCTGAATAAATTTAACTAAGAATAATATCAATGACACGACAACAGAAAACCGTCATGCTGGTCTTTGGAACTCGTCCTGAGGCTATCAAGATGGCACCACTCATTAAAGAGTTTCAAAAGGAATCTGATATATTTAACACCTTGGTATGCGTCACCGCCCAACATCGACAGCTGCTTGATCAAGTCATGGATGTTTTCCATCTGACTGCAGACTACGACTTGGACATCATGCAACAAGGACAGGATTTATATGACATTACATCTCGTGTGCTGCTCAGCATGAGAGACGTGTTAAGGCAGGCTCGCCCAGATCTTGTACTTGTTCATGGAGATACCACAACCAGTACAGCCGCCGCACTGGCTGCTTTCTATCAACAAATTCCTGTTGGACACATAGAAGCCGGCTTACGTACCGGCAACATTTACAGTCCATGGCCTGAAGAGATGAACAGACAAATAACAGGGCGCATCGCATCTTATCATTTTGCACCTACTGAAACCAGCAGAGAGAACCTTCTAAAAGAGAATGTACACCCAAGCAACATCTATGTCACGGGAAACACGGTTATTGACGCACTCCACTTGGTCGTGAATGAATTGAAATGCGACAAGCAACTTGCAGATAGAGAACGGCAGACTCTCATCGGCTGTGGATACGATGTTTCCCGACTGAACGAAGGCAAGAAACTGGTTCTCATCACAGGTCACCGTAGAGAAAATTTCGGAGATGGATTCCACAACATCTGCAAGGCAATCAAGATGTTGGTCTTACAACATCCCAATGTTGACTTCGTCTATCCCATGCACTTGAATCCAAATGTACGGAATCCCATACGTCAGGTATTTGGAGAAAACCTGAATGACTTTCAAAACTTATTTTTCATCGAGCCATTAGAATACCTTAGTTTTGTCTATTTAATGGAAAAGTCTTTCCTTGTGCTGACAGACAGCGGAGGTGTTCAGGAAGAAGCACCCAGCTTGGGCAAGCCAGTATTAGTGATGCGTGATACTACCGAACGACCGGAGGCGGTTTTGGCAGGAACTGTAAAACTGGTTGGAGCCAATTACCAAAAAATTGTTGACGAAGTGTCGCAATTGATACTTGATGACCATTCGTACAGTCTCATGAGCAAAGCCAACAATCCTTATGGAGATGGACAAGCAAGCAAGCGAATTGTAGATATTATCAGAAACATATTAGGACAATAAAACACAAATTGATACGTTTTACGAAAATATAGAAACATAAAAGAACAAAGAAAATGAAAGTCTGCTTTATGGGATTAGGCTACATAGGTCTTCCCACCGCTATTATTACCGCTCAAGCTGGTCTTGATGTAATAGGAGTTGATATTAACCAAAAAATTGTCGATACAACCAATCAAGGAAAATTACACATCATAGAACCTATGATGGAAACCATGCTGAAAGACGTAATCTCCTCCAAGAAGTTTTACGCCCGTACAACACCAGTTGTCTCAGATGCTTACTTGATTGTAGTACCGACCCCATTTAACAGCAATCACCAACCAGACATATCATTTATAGAAAAGGCCACACGCACCATCATACCCCTCCTCAAGGAAGGCGACCTATATATCATCGAGTCGACGTCACCAGTTGGCACAACAGAAAAAATGAAAAAACTTATTTTCAAGGAAAGACCCGAACTGGAAGGAAAGATCTACATCGCATACTGCCCTGAAAGGGTGTTACCTGGCAACATTGTTTATGAACTGATACACAATGACAGAGTGATTGGAGGATATGACCAACAGTCCACTGAAAAAGCGATGAGCTTTTATCGTCATTTTGTGAAAGGGAGTCTTCATCCCACTAATTGTAAAACAGCCGAGTTGTGCAAACTCACCGAGAACTCAAGTCGTGACGTACAAATAGCCTTTGCCAACGAATTGTCAATCATCTGTGATAAGGCTGGTATTGATGTCTGGGAACTAATTGAATTGGCCAACAAACACCCTCGTGTGAACATTCTTCGCCCAGGCTGTGGCGTAGGTGGTCATTGCATTGCTGTTGATCCTTATTTTATCACCTCCAAATTTCCAGAAGAAAGTCAACTTATCGCAACATCACGCAAAATAAACAACTATAAGGCTGAATGGTGTGCAGACAAGATAAAAAAAGCCATTGTTGATTTCAAGCTAAAAAACAACAAAATACCCCATGTGGCACTAATGGGTCTTACATTCAAGCCAGACATTGATGACTTAAGAGAAAGTCCTGCCCAACAAATTGTAGGCAACATCATGCAGAACTGTCACGATGCAACTTTGATGGTTTCAGAACCAAACATACAAGCTCATTCCATCTTTAAACTTACTCCATATCATGATGCTTTTGAGCAGGCTGACATTGTGGCATTTCTCGTAGCTCACTCTAAGTTCAAAGAGCTTACTAAAAAGCAAGACAAAATCATTTTCGATTTCTGCGGAATAGAACATATAAAAACGGTGTAAAGACGAAAATGTACCTTTACCACAATAATACTTGAATGCCTGCTTTGTGCATTTAAAAATGGTGTGCCCATTTGGACACACCATTTTTATTTGTTAGTGGTTGGTTCTAAAAGTTACCACCGTATGTATTCCTTTGAGAAGAGCTTCAAAAGTTGGAAAGGGGAATAACAAGCTGCTTGTTTGCTTATTTCTCCTTTCCAACTTTGTTTACTGGGTTCGCCTGTGGCGCGGATGACTTCAGATGAAGCACTATCGGCCCATGTGCACAGTGTGGCTGGCCTTTGTGTCGAGCTGCGTAATGATATATACGCCTTGCGGTAGCTGGCTGTTGGCCTGAGCTATAGTTATATGCCGTGCCACACATACACCGTCAAGGGTGTGCACGTCTACCATTGCGTTGGCTGGCAAGTTGCGAATGGCATCAATGCCAGAAGGAATGGCTGTTGTTACCAGTGCATCAAATCCGCTGGCTTGTGCGACCTTAATTACAGGCTGTTCTCCTCCCAGCTTGTTTACTACGGAGGAGGGCAACTGTACACGGTCGGTGTTGGCAATGAACAACAGGTTACCCTTCGTATCGTAGAACTTGTACCCCATGGTGCCAGGCAGCACGTGGTCAAAGGCTATGCTCATGGTGCCATCGTTATTCTTCACGCACTGTAGCAGACGGGCGCCACCAGGTTGTTGGGCGTTGGGCTTAAAGTCTTCCCACTGTCCATGATCACCCATCTTACCAATGGCTACCCAGTCGTCGTAGTCGCGACGCATGGTGCCGGCTGGTGCACCTTCATAGGTGGCTGGCGAGCGTCGTATGTGGTCGTCAATGAACACGATGTTACCTAACTTCTTGGGATAGGCGTGCATTTTTGCCAATACTGCGTCGATTTGTGCCTGGGTAGCGGTGAGACGTTTCTCACTGTAGTCACCCACCACCTTTTGGTGTACTGGGACAAAGAATCCGTACATCTGGAAAAACTCAGATAAGTCGGCGTTGGCTGCCTCACAGCACTTGAGCGCAAACTTAAGCCATTCGTCGGGACCGTTGATATCGTAGGGCTTCTTCATCGGGTCGTCGTTGAGTAGCTGGAAGAGCTTTTGGTAGAAGTCGGGCTGGTTACCAGCTGCGTGGAAATACAGCCACAGCTTGAAATACAGTTGTGTTTTACACCAAATATTATAGTCGGCAAAATGATTACCCGCTACATATTGCTCGGAGATGTACTGGCTGCTACCGTTACCGCGCGAAGTCATAACGCCTTGATTGAACACGGCTACGTTGGAGAATAGGTTGTTAGAAACCTCTGTGCATCCGTGCATGTTGATGAGGTTTTGATGACAGTGTCCCATTTCGTGTGCGGGTCCCCAAATGCTTCCTCCCAAGCGCATTCTCTCGTAGTTCATAACACTCGACAGTGTTCCCTCCTCGTAGTAGGAGCCGAAAGTGGTGGCATACATGTACGAGCTTTGTACGCTGGTGGCGTTGAGCACGTTGTTGCATCGGTCAGCCACCTTAGCTTGTAGTCCTTTGAGGTCGACCTCCATCTGCACAATGCCGTCCCAAATCTTAAGTAGATTGGCCATGGGACCAGGACAGGCGGCCTTTACCTTGGCAGCGTTCATGTGGAACACCACGTTTTTAGTCTTCAGGTTCACAGCCTGTGCCTGCAACAGTCCATCGCTTATCATATCCTTCCATACTTGGTTGTCGTCACCCTTGGTCAGGTCGAAGTATCCGTTGACGCTTCCGCCCTCGATATGTATTTTGATGTCTGGGAACTGGGCGAGTTTCATTCCCGTGTTGTGGGTGTTTACTATGTAGCGAATGAACAGGTTGGCCTGTTTCTCCACGGCAATGACGTTGAGTCCCTTCTTCAGCCTGATGCGGTTGCCCTCTACACTGCACAGCTCCACCGTCTCGGCCTCAAGGCTGGCATTGGCTGGCACATCGCTGTCCACGAACAACAAAAGGGTATTCTTGGGGTAAGCCGTAATACCCGTAGGATTGGTAAGGTTACCAAACTTATAACTCATGCCCACCTTCCATGCCCAGTGGTCGTTGTCGGAGTAGGGCTTGTAAGAAGCGATGCGGAAACGCTCTTCCCAATTATTGCCACTAGCATAGGTTGCCCATGCCTGGTCTTTAATCTTCAGTACGACATTCTGCAAAATAACAGGAATGCCATCGTTTTGCATCTCTGCCTTCAGGTTGTCGTTCGTTTTATCAGCATATACAGGAGCTATCTTCGTGGCAGCAGCGTCTTCAAAATACTTGGACAACTTCTGCCAATGTACATTGGCATTGTCTTTCAGGTTGTGGAATGCTTGATATTCTTCTTGAGCTTTTCGTAATTTTTCCTCGTCAACCTTCACCTCATATAGCACCCAGTTGTTGGCGGATGCTGAGGTATGCCAGCCCACAGCCTGATAACCTTGCGACTGTGCGCAATGAATGCCCACACCGAAGACATCGTCCATGGTGAACATCAGATTGAAAGGATCGTTCACCTCGTTGAACTTGAACCCTCCGTTGGAACGGGCTGCCGTACGATATGGCTGGCTCAAGGCTCCGTTTTGTCGCTGTATCATTTGATTGGTGTAGGCGTTCACCAAGTCGAACCGGTCGCCATTGGCAATCAATTTCCATACTTGCGCGTAGTCATTGGCAATGGTAGTGTTCTCTGTGGTGACGGTGCCGTTTGCATAGTCTATCTTGAGCGGTCGTTTGTAATCAACACACACGATGCGATAGTATTTGCCATCTTCGGGGCGTTTCGCTCCTGATAGTTGTGTGAGGCGTTGCTTTACCTGATCGTTGCTGATACCTGCTTCTCTAATAACCCACTCGGAAGGTGTGATTTGTCCACCAGGTGCTGCGGGGCGCCATGGCACCACTCTCAGGTCACCGTCACCATGCAGGCCTTCATTGTTGTCATTGGTGTTGGCGATGTCCCAATAGGTATTGCCGTTGACAAATCCGAAACGCTTGAACCAAAAAGCGTAAGGATTGGCGCCAGTATAATAGTTTGTGTACTTGGTGGACTGTTTCTGTACGTAACGTCCCGTACCAAGGTTTTGCAAAACCGACTGACCGTTTATCACCCTCATCACCCACACGTCGTCAAAATTAGTGGAAGATGGTTTGGTGCTGCGGATATTCAACTTGTGGTCGGAACCTTCATACATATATAGCTCGGTGCCAGGCTTGCGCTGGGTGTTGATGATGTAGTAAGCAGCTGGTATGAGCTGTTGCTTTTCTTTCAAGCGTTGCTGCATCTCTGCGGTGAGGGTCACTTCCTCGAACTGCCACTCTGAAGGGCGGTTGGATTCGGAAGTAGTGGTGGGGAACCAGCGTACCACTCGCTGTCCCTGTGCCTCATGCATACAGAATCTGCCAGTAGAGTGCATCAGATTGTAGCATTCTACATCGGTACGTGCAGTATTTCTTTTTATATTAAAGGTAAAGGGGTTATTACCTGTGGTGTACATAGTCTCATTTTCATACACAATTCCCACGTAGGCTCCCGAACCCACGTTGCGCAAGGTGTAGCCCTCACCGCTCTTGGTCAGCACAAACACTTGGTAAAAGTCGTTGTCGTTGACTGTGGCGGTAGTCTTCAGTTGACTTGTCGCATGGTCTTCGTACATCAGGTGTCCTGCGTAGTTGGTATTCCACAGTCGATATGCCTTTCCGTCGGCTGGTACGCTATAATTGGTGGCACTAACTGGCAGAAAGCCAAATATTGTGCAACATAGCATGAACAGCCAGCTTGCTATTTTTCTTGTTTTCATTGACTTATGTAGCTGATAAATGTTTGTAAAAAAAAAGACATGCCCTAACTATGTAGAAAGAGCATGTCTTTCGCTAAGGGTATAGTACCAGCTTGTGGCACTATCCCATATTAGAATCTTTTTGCACCAAGTATGGTTTCAAGGTTTTTCTGTGCCCATGCTTCATCATGCACCTCGAAGAGACGCAGTTCAGACATGTTGAACCAGTCTGAGCTGGTACCAGTGAGTCCCAATGGATCCTTGTTGCGGCGTGCCAAAGGTACGAACCGCAAGTACTCATAGCTCTCGGAAGTTTTGATGTGGTTTTGAGCTACGCCCTGCTTTCCACGTCCTTCTGGCAATTTGTAGGTAATGATACCCAGACTTGTCCATGCACCATCGGCATCGGCACCAGAGTGACTTCCAAATACTTCGGCTCGCTTCACGTCACCACCACCGTCACCATTACCACGACCCATGTAGTCGAAGTAGAACTCGCCAGCAGATGGCTTGTTAAGGTGTATTTGTATGCGGTGTGGCTTTCCGTCGGGTGCATCCTTGCCCCAGAACGAATGATAGAAGGTACTGGTGTTGTTGTCTATCAATCCAGGTATTCCTTGTCCATCGTCTTCCTGTGTGGCATTGGCTGTGATCATATCAGCAGTGAGCGTTACACTTACTTGCTCTGACCATACGTCTGAAGTACCTGTCACCTTCACGGGTTGCTTGGTTTCCAAACCTGTAGGACCATAAGAAAGAATCGTGAACTCATATTCTCCAGCAAACTTGAAGGTGTTCTTAAAGGTAATGGAGTTGTTGTTCATGTCGGTGAGGGTCTTCTTCACCGTCTTACCTACCTTGGCGTTGTACATGGTGATAACCAACTTTGTATAGTTTAGTACTTCAGGTTGATCCCAAGTAAGGGTAATCTGTCCCTTCTCTGCCTTAGTCTTGGCATTGACAACATTGAACGGTGGCACAGGTGTAAATTTGTTCTGCTTGATAGTAACAACGTACAACCTGTCGTTGTTTTCGCTCTTCAAAGTAACAGTACCCGTACGTGGCTGGTCACTTAAGTTCATATCAACCTTACCAAGCAGTTCGCCATCGGTGTTACCCAGCAACGTTTTGTCTACATGCAACCACGAAGCAGCATTGTCCGACACAGTGACAGTCCACTTGCCATCTTTCTCGTTTTGTACATAAGGAATACGTATCTTGCCACCCAAGTCACCGATTTCGTAACTTGTATTACCGTAGCAAGGGATAACCTTGTATCCTACGCGGCTCTGTATCAAGACAAACTCTTGCGTAGCGTCCCAGTTTTGAGACGATTGTAGGGTCATGGTGCAGTAACGGTCAGCCTTAGTCTTATTGGGATCAAGGCGCAGCTTAATGAGTTTTCGTCCTTGTGCATCTTCTTCCAACTTTTCATTAGCGTCGAAGTGTACCCATGATGTGGTGTCTGGTACAAGGATATGGTCAATGTTGAGGTTGGTGGAAACGGGAGCAACAAACTCAGTCTCATTTCCCTCTACGTATGCCATGAACCCATTCTTTCGCATAATGAAACCACCATCTTCAACGAGATTCAGTGTGGCTTCGTGTCCTACCTGTATCACCTGAACGTTATACTCTTGGTGTCCATACTTGACGGTTACCACAGCCTTGCGTGGCTGGTATCCATCGTATGTACCTGCCTTAACAAGTACCTTGTCGTTGGCTTTTTCCACCGTACACCAGTCAGCGTTCGCTTCGGCGTTCCAGTTTTCTTTCGCCACGTTGGTTACCACATCTATAGTCCGCTCACCACCTTCGCGCTGGAAGGTAATGAGTGCCTGGCTCTTGTGAGGAACCTCGAGCAGAGACTTGTCAAAGTTCGTCTCGTAGTCGGGCGAGCAGGCTGTGAACGTCGCAGTAAGTGCTGCGACCAGCATTGCCGAAGCAATGATTATCTTGGTTTTCTTCATTTTGTGTTAATGTTTAAGGTTTTTACAGTTGCTCTGCCCTTGGGTTATATTGGTGGCGAAGCTTTGCCTTCACTTCCTTGAAAGGACCTGGCTTGTTGGTGCCATCTTTCTGTGGGTTGAGCAGGCGATACTTGTAATGTACACGGAACTCTTTATAATAGGTGGAGTTGCCGCCTCCCAGTGCAACGAGTTCGTTGAGGTAGAAAGTGTTGTCGTATTCCCCGATGGGGGTAAGCATAACTACTTCCATTTCATTTGCATCGTAGGGAGTTACTACTGCCTCGCGCTTCTTAGGGTCGGTTTGCAGTTGTTTACCCACGGTAAAGACCACACTCTTCTGCTTGATTTGTGGAGCTGCCTTCTTGTAGTCTCCATAATCCTCATTACCAGCCAACATACGAACAGAGTTCACCGTAAGTGGAAAAGCTCTAAGCGTATTGGTTGGACGAGCTGTCTCACTGTTGCTCAGGTTTACCACTGTGGTGCTGTTGTAGTTGTATGTAATTTGCGTTTTGGTAGAAGCAAACTCGTTCTTCCAATGAATGCGCAGCAACACCTCTTTCTTCTTATTATTGAACGGTGTAGTGGATTTTGGATCCAACTTATAGTTCAAGAAATAGATGCTATCTGGCGACAGCTTGTCAAGGTTCTTGAGCTTGATAGGAAACTTTACCTGTGACTCACCAGCCTTTATCACACCATTGAGTGCAGGCTCTTCATAGCACTCTTCGGGCAACAGCTTGGCAAAGCGTGTGGAGTCGATGTCATAGTTCGACTTGTTGAACACTTTGAACAGCGAGTCGGAGTGTACGATACTCACAGGTACGCTTTCCGAAGGTAGCTGTGAGCCACTGATGCCTACCACCAAGTTGATGACGGCACCATTTGTGGATGTCTCTGCCTCCATGTCTACGCACTGCCTGTCGTACACACCGTCTGAGTTTTGCAGCAAGTAGCTTTCTTTCTTGTATTGCTCTTGGTCGAAGTCGTATGTCTCGCATGAGAAGAGCGTGATGCCGACAGCCAGCAGCAACAATTTATAAATCTTATTGTTCATCATCATTTTGTTTGTCTATGGTTTGTGATTATCTTTCCCATCCCCAGTTTTGATCCATCTTTGGCAGCTTAAGCAACTCGTAATGGTTGAGCGGCAAGAATATCATCTTAGGTTTGGCAATACGGTCTCTATAGTTCTGCTCGTCTATCTGCACGATATTCCAAAAACCTCCGTTGGAGTTGGTATCATCGCGATCTTTACTTACATCTAATCCTCGCCAGTTGCTACTATTAGCATCTTCGTCGAGATAGGTTCCCCAACGACGAGTATCGAAGTAGCGGTAGCCTTCATTGAACAACTCAACTTGTCGCTCGTTCCTGATGACCTTCTCGAAAGCATTCTTGTCATTCAGGGTAGAGGCTTCTACACCGGGGAGTCCTACTCGGTAGCGTATCATGTTGAAATACTTCGCCATGAATTCTGCATCACGACTGATGCTTACGTCTACCAGCTCTCCACTGCGGTTCCATGTCTTCACCGTTGGATTGCCCTCAATGTTGTTCATCGCCTCACACAGTTCGAGCAGAACTTCTGCATAACGGATGATAGGATATGGCTTCATCGTTTTCATCACTCCATTCGTATTGGGTGCCCATGAGTCGTCTGGGTGTACATACTTCACCGAAGTATATCCTGTGATGTTTACGTCATTAGGATTGTTCTGCGCTCCTGCCTTTCCTGCTATTCCGTCACTGTTGTCGTACCAGAATTGCTTATTGGTTTTGGAACCGTCGGCACTGGCAGAGTTCATCTCCCATACACGTCCAGGGAAACCAATGCTTGCGTAGAAACGTGCCGAGCGGTTGGCATACATATTTGGGATGCCCGACTTAAGTACGAAAGTAGAGAGATTTTGTGCCTTCTCTATGGTGTTCTCAAAATCAGCGTCATACAAGCTGGAGTTAGCTGGCAACTTTCCGTCTGCCATTAAGAAGCAGTCTATTACGCGTTGTGGCACGCTCAGACCACCCCAGCCACCAAGTCCACCACCCACTGGGAAGCAATGTTGTGTGTACTGAATTACGCTACCCGAAACTGCGTGAGCCCATATAAACTCGCGGTTCACCATTGGCAATCCCTCACCGTTGAACATGTCAGCAAACGAGTGGTAGGGGTCGATACCTCCCACACCCTCTGGAAATTCCTTGTTACGCAACGATTCGTCTACGTTGTCAAGTGGATAGGGGAATTCCTTATCAGCCTTTACCGTGTGTAGCTCGTAGTAGTTCATGTCTACCACTTGCTTTGCTGCTGCGGCTGCCACTGCCCACCGGTTGGGATCATAGTCCTGATTGATGTAATTAGCACCGTCGCTCTTACGCTTCCAACCATTGAAACAGCGACGTGCGCTATCTCCTCCGTTGAAGGTGGGCGATGCCTGAATGAGTCGAAGTCGAGCAATCAATGCCAATGCGGCACCCTTGGTAGGACGCGAGAAATAAGCGAGTGACTGATCTTGCGGTTCAGAGATACCCTTTAGTGAGAGGGCAAACTCGTTACAGATGTAGTCTATCGACTCATCAAACGTAGCACGCTCACGGTTGTAGTACTCGCTGTCTTTATCGGTAGGGATAATCTCGTCGCCCACGATGAGCAGCGGTCCCCAGTTCATCAACAAGTGGTAGTAAGCCCAGCCACGCATGAAGTGTACGTAGGCTTTGTATTCGCGTCGATCGCCGTCGCTCATATCTGCCACTTTGTCAACGTTGGCGAGCATCTTGTTGCAACGCTGCACAATGACGTACATGTTTTTCCACAAGTACCAGTTGGGGATGTTGGTTTCGTTGATATTTCCAACGGTGAACTGTGCGCCCCAAAACTCTGACGTCTGCCATTTCACGGCTATCTCGTCCGAAGCGGTCTCGCCAGGATTCCACGAGCCTCCCCAAATATTTCCTTCGTGTGGGAATTCTTGTGGGGTATTCCACAAATATCCTTCTGCGTTCTGCTTGCTGTGGAAGACAGAGTCCTCCTTGAACGTAGCTTGGAAATAATTGTCCACGTCCAGAAAGTCGCAGGATGTAAGCATGCCGCTGGCAGCCATGAGGCCTGCACCAGCTATGGTCATGATGATTTTTTTCATATTGTAATATCGTTTGTATTTCTTAGAAGTTTAGGTAAAGCTGCAAAGCGTATGTCATTGGCAACGGATATACGGCGCCATTAGCCCCTGCCTGCTCGGGGTCGAAGTATTTCACGTTGTCGATAGTGAAGATATTATTCATGACGAATTCGCAGTCTAAAGAAGATAATCCACATGCGGTAATCCATTTCTTGTGGTGCAGCTTGTAGCGCACGCTCAATTCTTGGAATCGGAGGAACGATCCGTCACGCTTCCAGAATGTTGACAGTTGAGCATTGTTGCTATTGCCTCCGTACGAGAGTCTTGGGAACTCTGCGTTGGGGTTTTCAGTAGCTGTAGTTCCAGAGTACCAAGCTGGCGTCCAGCGGTTCTTTGGGTTGTTGGCGTGCTTGAGCACATTTCCTATCTCACCGTTATAGAATGGAATCCATCCAGAGTCATTATAGAGGCCTGAACGATAGTATTCCACCTTGGCAGAACCCTTGAACAGGAATCCAATGGTCAGGTCTTTCCATGTATAATCGGCACCGAATCCGTACATTAACCGTGGCAGCTGATTGCCGTAACTCAATGGCACGCGGTCGTCGTTGTTCACCACGCCGTCACCGTTTACGTCACGATACTTGATATCACCAGGACGTACCTTACCGAACATCTGTTCGGGGCTGGTTTCTATTTCCTCCTTGCTCTTAAAGAGTCCTTCAGCAATAAGACCACGCAAGATATACAATGGCTTTCCGTTCGAACTCTGGTAACCGTATGCGTAGAGAGGTTCCTCAAAATTGTCAACGATGTTCTCAGAGAACGTGTAGTTGGCACGTACAGTGAAACTCATGTCCTTGTTAATAGGGTGATGATATGAGATGTTTCCATCAGATCCGTAGCTGTGCATCTTACCCACGTTAGAGAATGGAATGGTAATCATACCTGCATATTCTGGTAAGGTGACGCGCTGGCGGTAGATGTTGTCACGAACATCGTAGAAGAAGTCTACGGTGAAGGCGAGTCTATCCTTGAAGAATTTTCCTTCAATACCCACGTCACTCTTTCTTGATACCTCCCATTTCAGGTTGTCGGCTCCAATCTGTGTCTCTCGAATACCTAATCCTTGATAGCCCCAGTAGGTGGGTGCCGTATGGTCGATGAGTGTGAGGTAAGGGAAGCGTGTACCTGTAATTTGGTCGTTACCCGACAATCCGTAGCTACCACGTATCTTCAAGAAAGAAAACCAAGGCATCGCATCTTTGAACCACTGGTAGTTGGATGGAATCCAACCTGCAGCAATAGATGGGAAGAATCCGAAACGCTCGCCCTTCTTGAACTGTGCCGAACCCGTGTAACCGAAGTTGGCATCGATGAAGTAGGTGTCTTTATAGCCGTAGTGCAAACGTCCCGAAAGGTTCTGTCTACGAGCGGGAATGGCATTGATGCCCATGGCATCGTTACCCCAATCGGTACCTTTGGTGTCTTCCATGTAGTAGAAAATCAAAGCACCCATGTTATGGTCGCCGAAGGTGCGGTTCCAGTTGGCTTTTGCCTCAAGATAGTATTTGCGCCATCCGCTGTTGCTACTGCCGTAAACCATGTCTAGCGCACGACTGTTCAGACTCTTGATAAGTGCACCCTGTGCGCTACGACCCGTGGCGTGATACAAGTCGGGAGCGATAATACGTCGCTCGTTGAAGTCTGTGGTGTGGTCCATCATGGCCTGTACCGATGCCTCCAATCCCTGCAACACACCATTGAACTTTTGCGTGAGCTTCAGCGTTGTCATGTTGCGGGTTGTGTTCTGGTCTTTGTAACCGTAGTAGTTGAGTGCAGCGTAGGGTGAAATCAAGTTGTTGCGCCCGAAAGTAGGTATGGTGCCATCGGAATATTCCACGGGCATCATCAGCGGGTTCATCACGCGTATGTTGTTCCATACTGCATTGGTACCCATACCGCCTGGCGTGGTGTAGTTCACGATGTTTCCGTCAACACCAAAGTACAGGGTGGTGAGCTTGGTGAGGTTCATGTCAATGTTGGCACGATACGTCATCTTACGGTATGTCAACGGCTTCTTGAACACATTGCCTTTTTGATTGTAAGCTGCGCCCTCGTCTTGGTAACCCAATGACAAGAAGTAGCGTGCGATGTCGCCACCGCCGCGTGCACTCATATAGTAGTTTTGCTGCAACGACGTTTTCTTCATAATCTCATCGGTCCAGTTCACATCAGGATACAAGTCTCTGTCCAGTCCGTGCTTAATCAAGTCGAGCTGAAGTGGTGTGTACAAATCCGATTCACCTGACATGGCACGTGCCTCGTTAGCCAACAGGGCATAGTCGTAAGCACCGAGATACTGTGGTATGCGCTTGATTTGCGACAGCTTTACCGAGGCGCGCCCCGTAATGCTGAGCTTACCCATGGCACCACGCTTGGTCGTCACAATGACTACACCGTTTGCACCACGCACACCGTAAACAGCGGTCGCTGATGCGTCTTTCAGAATAGAGAACGACTCCACGTCGTCCACGTCGATGTCATCGAGTTTTCCTTCAATACCGTCAATCAACACCAAGGCTGAGCCGTTGGCACCGAAGGTACTGATACCACGAATCCAGAATTGCGAAAGGTTACGACCTGGCTCTCCTGAGGTTTGCATGGTGATGACACCTGCCACACGTCCACCGAGCATGTTGCTCAGCGACATGCCCGGAGCTTTCAATTCCTTGGGGTCGATAGTAGAGATAGCTCCTACTACTGACACTTTTTTTTGCGAGCTCAAGCCCGTTACCACCACCTCGTCAACGGTGCTGGCATCTTCTTTGAGCACGAACTTTTGGTCAGCAAGATCTTTGGTCACTAATTTCTCTATGGTTTTCATACCCACAGCCTGTATCACGAGGGTGGCGTTTGGGTCTACCTTAATGGTGAACTTTCCGTCCAAGTCGGAAACCACTCCTCGTCCCGGAACGTTTTTGATGATGATGGTGGCGCCTGGGTACGGTTCGTCCTGTTCGTCAACCACAACTCCCGACACGGTGAATGTCTTGCTCTTGGTTTTGTCGTTGGCATTCTGTGCAAAGCCGTTTGTGACTACAGCGAGTAACAGAGCCAACATATAGATAAATTGTTTCATATTGGTTTGATATACTATTATTTCATGGATTTATTCAATCGTCAGCTTGCGGATGCAGCGGTTGCCAGTGTCGGCAACGTACACGATACTACCATCAGCATTCACTGCCACACCACGTGGATAGCGGAACTGTGCCACGTCGGGTCCTCCTTCCTTGAATCCTGCCGATCCTGGTAGACCTATAATGGTGGTCACTGTGGCTTTATTGTCAGGTTGATTGGTATCTATACAACGGATACAGCTGTTCATAGTGTCAGCGATGTACATCTTGCCATCTGCTGTGAAACATATCTGACGTGGCAAATTAAACTTGGCATTCTTCAGCAGGCCGTCCTCCCAACCGCTACCAGCACTGGTTCCTTCCCAACATGCGCGTCCAGCATAAGGCTCGCCGTGGTATTCGTTAGGGTCTTTTCCCTCCAACTGATCAATGTCCACATACCATATCTCGTTGTTGTCGGTCTGGCAAATGAACAGACGGTTGGGCATAACAGGGCTGAAAGCGAAGTATGAGTCACTACCATTGTTGCTCGCTCCATGGATACCAATCTTCTTGAGCAAGATAGTCGTCTTGCGTGTCTTAGGATTGATTCTTACCAGCTGCCCTTGGTGCATGACAGTATAAATCTGGTGGTCATTTTTGTTAACTACAAAGCAAAACTTCCAGTTTTTCTCATCAAGAGTCTTTGTATCCTCTGTCTTGATGACACGCAATTTCTGTTGTGCGAAGTTGGTAGCTTTCTGATAGCGGAAAAAGTCCATACCGTCATCTAATGGTGCATACATAGCCTCCACTCCCGACTCGTCAGAGAATGCTGGAGCGTTTACATAACCGCAGCCTTCAGTAAGAAACCTCACATTGTTGCGTTTTAGTGATGCCATCAACACGTTTCCGTTCTTATTCTCATTTTTACTATTCCTTGCTTGACACCCGTCAGCTCTGTTTGTCCAGTGAGTACGTTCACAGATGAAAATATTGTCCTCATTGTCCAAGCAGATGTATGCTGGTGCTGACAGCGTGGTAGAAGTCAGCGTACCTGGCACGGTGGGCTGATTTTCCGAGTTAGGTTGTCCAATGACGGTAGTCACTGCCGTCTGTGTACGGTAGATAAACTTGTTGGGTGCTTCGCCAGAAATGGCTTTCTCTCCTTCTCCTCGCATCACCTTGATGGCGATGTTGCGCTTGTAGGTAAGTCCTTTTGGCACGGTGCAATATATTTTCTCACCGTTCGAGGATACCAATCCACCACGGTGCTCGATGCCGTCCTCGTCTACATACATCACGCGTAGTCCAACGGTGTCGGTGCCGAAGTTACTACCCGAGATAATCATCGATGTGGCAACACCACCCGAGTCGGGGTAGAAATCGTCCACGACGATGGGCTTTGATGGATCGAAGGCTGCACCAGCCGTACTGGTGTCTTTGTCACTGCATGCTGCAAATAAGGCACATGCAAGTACGCCTACCATTAAAATTTTACTTTTCTTCATGTTGTTATAAAAATAGTTATTTAGTTGTTTGGTTATTCTTGAAGGTCTACGTCCCTTGTTCTTTCACGCCTATTATAATAAGGTGTAAGGAGCGTTTGTATGATATCGTAATCTGGTAGCAATTGTTTAGATAGATTTACACAAATCTGTGTAGATTATAATCCTCTTTTTCTTATTATTTTGCAAAAATAACCTTTTTTTTTGAAATAAATGTCTTTTAGCAAAAAAAATTGTTTTATTAGGTCGCATTACCTTCATTTAATGGCAATTTTTGTAACAATAAATAAAATACCTTGTTTTTGCAACGGAAAGGCACGGAGAAACACCGTCGCATCGTGAAAACTATAAAAATACAGCATTGCATATAATATGTTTAACAAAGCAGCGTTATATTATTAAACATTTTAACAAGGTGAAGCAAATACCTGCCTATATCAAGTATAATAATGACATTCAGAACAAACGATTCATTCCAGACGGAATGAATGAGTTTGAACGCAATATTAAACGTTGCGTCGATTTCTTGATAGCACTCGTTGCCATCATTGTTTTCTCACCAGCTTTCTTGTTGTGCTACATCCTTGTTAAACGCGAAGATGGCGGTCCTGCTATCTTTAAGCAGCAACGCATCGGGCGTTTCGGCAGACCTTTCACCATTTATAAGTTTCGAAGTATGTGCATAGATGCCGAGAAAGACGGACCACAATTGTATGGACATGAACATGAACACAGGATGACCAAAATAGGAAGATACCTGCGCACACATCACTTAGACGAACTGCCACAACTGTGGAACGTGGTTAAAGGTGACATGGCTTTCATCGGTCCACGCCCAGAACGAAAATTCTATATTGACCAGATTATAAAACGTGATCCACGATATGTTTTCCTCTACCAAATCCGTCCCGGTGTTACCTCGTATGCCACGTTGTACAATGGCTACACGGACACTATGGAAAAGATGCTCAAACGATTGGATTTGGATTTGTATTATTTGGAACATCGGTCGTGGTGGTTTGACTTCAAGATTCTCACCAAGACCTTTATCAACATCCTGTTTGGCAAAATTTTTTAGATTTTAGCAACTTCGTCGTATCTATAACACGGCTCTTTCCATTAAAAATGAATTATTTTGTTGTTGTAAACAGCGTAGAAGAAATCAACAACGAAATAAACAGAACACACGAAAATGGAAGTATCATATAAAGAACCCAAAGAACGTACACGTTCTGACGGAAAGAGCGAAAGGTTGCAACGAAGTTTTTCGTCTTTTTAGATAGAACGGGACGTTCTTTCGTGAAATGTTTTTGCGGTAAAGATATTTTAGTTGTTTTTGCATTTTTCGTTGTTAAAGAATGAGGCGTCATGATGCTTTTCGGATGGTATGCGATGTGTTATATTCATGTCATTGATGAATTTGAGAGACACTTAACCAAAGGATAGCTGTTATACAGCCTCATCTCATGGCATCAGTATGCAACATCTGCTGAAAGGCTCATTTCGATTGAACTCAGAATTTGATAAAGGCAAGTCGATACCGCTGACTTCGAAGTATCATTTTGCGGTTGCTCAAAGTTTCTACTTCAAAACGTTCATCTAACTGATGAATGCCATACGGTGCTAACACCTTTACATCCTTTATACGAGGGTCGCCTTTTGTGCGGTCGGACATCAAGGGATTGACAATGAGCAGTTGCTGGTCGTGGTGTGTGAAGGTCATGACACATTCAGGATGTTGATAATCCATATCATTGAGCATCAGTATTTTTCCTTGAAATGACCAAAATATTCGATGCAAAGTTAAATCTTTCGAACCACTATTCTGTAAGGTATCTATTCGCTCTAAGTGCCAAAAACCATCTAACTCCCCATTGCCTGATGTTTCCACTTCACAGGAGGTCATCCCACATAAAGACAAGCACAGCACCACCACATAGGCAAAATGCCGCATGCGTACGCTCTTTTGAAAACTATAAATTGAAAATCCCATGCTTACTAACTGTTAACTGAAAACCTTGATTATTTCCTAAGATTCCGCCAAAATCAGCTCCGAAAGAAGCCATGAAACGCCAGCCATATCGCCAGCGGTAAGCGGTCTCTAAAAACAAACTTACGTTGTGATGTTTCTTGAAAAATGGAGTGTTATAGGTTCCGAAACCTTCTTGATAAGTTGCCAAGAATCGGTAATTGAGCCGCTCTACGGGTTCGCCCGACAGTCCCAAGTGAAATGCCTTAAATCGATTGTTTTGGATTTCTATAGTTCCATCTTCGTTGTAAAGCGGTGAGCGGTACAATGGATTGCCGATTACCTCTCCCCAATGCTGCCACCCAGGATAAATATAGTGGTTGTAGAAATTGTCTCGCCCTGAAATATGATAACTCATGTTCTGCGTATGGTCATGGTACACTGGTCCACTTTGGTATTTCGTGTACAAATATTCAAAGACGAGACTCTGTAACCAATGGTTGTATTTTAGGTTCAGTTCCAGTCCCAACATCATATCCTTGAAGTCGTAGAGAAAAAACTTTCTTTTCTTCTTGACGTTCCATTCCTCCCCCGTTCCATAGCCATCGTAGTCGAGTTGGAGCATGGATGAATGGTCTTCAAAATATTTTTCACCATATAATCTTACACACCAACTGTCGCCTTCGTAATTCATACGGAAGAGCCAACTTCCCAATTGGTTGCCTTCTACATTCTGATACACAATGCCCTCTTCGGGTGCATCATGTCCTCCAGGCATAAATGCGTTCCAAAAAGCCCTCATATTGGTGTTGCCTTTGACAACCTTAGTTTCACCATTGCTGCGGGGTTGATAGCTTGTTCCTCCAAAAAGTGTTGCCATCTCCAAGCCTAATTCTAAAGACCAAGGGCAAAATCGTTCTTCATTGCCAATCTTCAGAAATCCTGCTTTGCTGTGATACAACACCTGATCGACGTATTTCGACTGTCGTTGCGTAAAGTCATGTTGCCAGTTGTCATCCGTCATCCGCCCATAAGCAATGTGTCCTTTGATATGCAGCCACCTATTTCCGAATGGCAATCTCCAATAATCGGGCAATGCCAATCGTACTTGTGGCACAGGTCGGGCATTGATGCCAAAGGTTTGGGAACCACTACTCAAGGCATTGTTCTTTAGTTCCATAGGATATTCCTTGCTCCCAACGGAGAGCGAGCCATGCAACCAACGCACTTCAGCAAAGGCTTGCTGCACAATGGCTTTACTCGTAAAATGATAAGGTATCGCCACATCAACTCCATATCCTACCCCCCAACGACGAAGTGAGTCTGTGCGCAATGGTCTGATGATGCTGGAACGAAGGTAGCCGTTAACCGATTCCAACGAACCTAAGCCATGTCGATTGGAATGCATCCATAAAGGTGTATGCCCATGGGCAAAAGAACTTTGGAACTCAACATGATAGTTCATGTTGCTTCCAAGATTCAATTTTTCTGTTTGTTCTTCTTGATAATTCAATTGTGCGCACACACTTTGCGCCAAGAAGAACAGACAACAAAATATAATTTGTCGTTTCATTGGTTTCCTATATGCACAGATAACGGAGTTATTTCCACATTATTATATAGAATACAATTTCATTTTCGCACATGCCACGGTTTTTTCTTTTAACAATAACCTTTGCTGGCATAAACCTTTCATTCTTTGGTTACTTCGCTCTCAAATTTACCGATTAAATGAATATAACATCTTGCGTACCAATGAAAAAGCAGCATGATATCTCATCTTTTAACAACGAAAAACACAAAAGAATCTAAACATTGCCGCAAAAACCATTTCACGAAAGAACGTCCCGTTCTGTCTAAAATAACGAAAAACATAGTTGCAGCATTTCACTTTTGACAAAAAATCGGAGAAAAATTACAACGCATTTCTTTTCGCTGTTTTCGTCAGAACGTCTACGTTCTTTGGTTTCTTTATATCACTCACACATTTTAGTTTTTTCTGCTTTATTTCGTTGTTGATTTCTTCTACGTTGTTTAATACAACAAAATATACCTTTGTTAAACGAAAGAGCCGTGATTTATAACTTGTTGGTTCATGACTCATTCATATAAAAAATGTTGTTTTACTGTAAAACCAAGTTTTTCGCTTGCTTCAAACGAACCAACGAAGGCACACACGAAACAATAATTTTGTCCTGCTTTTTTACCAAAAATCGACCATCTAAAATCTTCAAAATAGAAAAAATTAATAGGCAAACGAACTGCAAAAATGGGCTAATTTTAACAAAAAAAACGCTTTTTACAGCTGAAACAATGACTTTAGGGTCTTGGAAACATGCATTAGTGCTGTTATTCACATGCTTCAGCAGCATTAAAGCATGCAAATAGCAGGGTTATCTCAATGCTTTAATCGAAAAGGAATGGTAAAAACAGGGAGAAAAAGAAGCATTACAAGCATAACATATTCAATAACAACGAATTATGAGACTTGCTCATAACTCGCGTATTTGCGACCAACTTTGCTGTTGGTTGTTTTCACGCGAGTTTTGAGAGGCACTTTGTAAAGAAAATTCAGCATTAATAATGAGTCCGTGTAGCATACCCCGAATTTTACAAATGCAGCTTCGTTGATATTGCTCGATGTAAAAATATGATACTTCAATAAAAGCGCTGTGGGTACATTCACCAACCGCTAACATTCGTAAACGATAGGGAATTTCCTCAATGATGTAGGGAAAAGCCCTTTGGACACTAAAAATGAATCATTATATTTGCAATGTGATGAAATGAAATAGGTGCTGTCAAACCAGCAGACTCCTTCACCAATGGTCGTTAAAGACGGCACAGTGACGTCACAACCATATTTACGAATCAACAAAAACCTATTATGATGAAAAAGCTTATATTTACCCTCGCAGCACTCTTCTTTATTTCCGTCTCGGCAAGTGCCATGAGTTACAGGCAAGCTCGTCAGCAGGCACTCTTCCTAACGGACAAGATGGCTTATGAACTCAACCTTACCGACGACCAATATGAGGCGGCTTACGAGATAAACCTCGACTATCTGATGCGGATAAACGATTACGATGACCTATATGGCGTTTATTGGAACAGGCGCAACATGGACTTGAGTTACATCCTCCTCGATTGGCAATATCGGTTGTACTGCGATGCTACTTACTTCTATCGTCCCTTATATTGGAATGCAGGCTATTGGCATTTTTCCGTTTATGCACGCTATCCACGGCGAGACTACTTCTACTTTGGAACGCCACGATTTTACACCGTCTACCGTGGCGGTCATAGTTGGCACCGCAACGGCAACCGCTCATGGTACTATGGACGAAGCTACGGAAACGACTATCGTAACAATGGCATTGGCATGCGTGACAGATTCCACAGCGGATATTACAACAATGGCAGTCGCGCCTTTGGCAATGGACCGCAAAGAAGAATCTCTACCTATGGAAGAGGTAACGGTAATGGCGATATGTACAATCGCTCGGGTAGCATTCGTGATTATCAAAACATACCTGACCAAAATTCCAATACGGTGTTTGGACGCAGGCGCAGTAGTACACGTACCACTGTTACACAGCCTACACCCAACGACAACGGAAGCAGGAGTGGAAGTTTCGGTGGTAGCAGATCGTATCAAATTCCTGATAACAGACCCTCTGTCCCAAATCGAACATTTACCCCGAACGAATCATCCCGTCCAAGTAGACAATACGCTCCACAACGTTCCAATGTGATGCGCAACCCCTCAACGCCTCCATCACGCAACTTTGGTGCTGCATCAAGAGGGGGAAGGAGTTCGATAGGCAGGTCTGTACCGAGAGGAAATGGCAACAATAACAATGGTTCTACGGTTCACTTTGGGGGAAGAAGGTAGATACTATCGGTAAGAAATAAAATAGGTGAAATCCAAAATGATAGATTCCTTTATAGGCATTAAAGCTGTTTCAGGAAACAGACAGTGGCAATGACTGACGTCAGTCATTAGCACACAACGCAAAACTTCAGAAGGTGCGAATGTTACAGTTGTAGCTTTCGCACCTCTGCATTGTTCATTCGTGCGATTTCTGACATGGGCAAACGATAAAACACACTTTGAATAGCTTTGTTAATGATGCCATGCCCCACCGCAAGAACAGTACCTGAGGGGCAACGCCGCCTCACCTCTTCGAGGAAAGCCGCTGCTCGTTGCTTGAGTGCTTCGATGCTTTCTACATTGTCAGGAAAAGGCTTGTCTTTCAAATCAGGAATATAACAACCCGTAAAGTCGCCCCAATCGCGCTCACGAAGGAGTGGCGTTTGGTGTACCACAGCTTGATGCGGAGAGGCAATACACGCACAAGTCTGCACAGCACGCTGCAAGTCACTGGAGAAAAACATATCTATCGCTTCAGAACGAAACTGCTCACAAAGGCGTTCCGCCTGTTGCTCACCCAACTCACTGAGCTTTCCAGGCGTTTGTCCCTGCATCACTTTTTGCACATTCTCTACCGTTTCGCCGTGTCTCACCAAATATAAAGTTGTCATATCTTTATGATTTTGCACAAAAATAATAAAAAAGAATTGGAATTATGGGAGATAGTTTGTACATTTGTCACGTATATAAAGATTTTTATGAAAACAGTACAAAATTCATTCATCCGCTCATTGTGTGCTATCATCATTGGTGTTCTCTTAATTCGATATCGTGAGGAAACCGTGACATGGCTCACCATTCTGATTGGTGTCTTATTTTTTCTATCAGGTTTGATTTCATGTATCACCTATTTTATTGATAAGAAACATCAAGACGAAACCGTGGTACTCGATGCCAATGGGCGACAGATTTCGGGCTTCCGCCCCACGTTTCCTATCGTTGGGATGGGTAGCATGGTGTTGGGAGCCATATTGGCACTGATGCCAACCGTATTTATGACGGGCTTGGTATATATCCTTGCTGCCATCTTAATATTAGGAGCTATCAACCAATTTGTTATTTTGGCAACTGTCAATCGTATTCTACGAGTTGGTATTATCTTTTGGCTTTTGCCCTGTTTTGTATTAGCTATCGGAGTTATCGCTATCGTGGCACCAAGGTGGATTGCTTCTGCACCGCTCTTTGTGTTAGGTTGGACCCTCGTACTGTACGGTGTCATCGAGTGTATCGACGCCTTCAAAGTGATGTCGGTGAACAGAAAATACAAACAAAACCCTACCTTTGAAGAAACTGCTATTGAAACTACGGAGATAGAACCTTCGGTAACAGAACCCACAGAGGTGGTGGATATGACCAATGAAGAGACAAATCCCACGCCTAAAGAATAAGCCCTAAACGTCAATTGAATGAACGGTAAGAGTTACAAAGACAACGTCTTATGTTCTTATTATATATTGTAAACTTACCCGTTCATTGAATGTATAAACATCATCTGTAAAAGAACATACCAAAAATGAACCTAAATTCTACAACTTCTCCCAATAAGAAGCTGAATCCCATTGCGTGGGTACCCACGCTATACTTTGCCATGGGGATGCCTTTTGTGGTGCTCAACATGGTGACTTCACTCATGTACAAAGGGTTAGGAATCTCTGATACGCAAATCACCTTTTGGACAGGACTGATTATGTTGCCTTGGACATTGAAGCCCATTTGGAGTCCTTTTCTTGAAATCTACAAGACCAAGAAGTTTTTTGTGGTGCTTACCCAATTGCTTTGTGGCGTGATGTTTGCCTTATTGGCTTTCGCTTTGAACCTTTCTAACTTCTTTGCCATCACCATTGGCATTTTAGCAGTGATTGCCATCAGTGGTGCCACGCACGACATTGCAGCCGACGGAACATATATGTCGGTACTATCCACCGAAGAACAAGCACGCTGGATAGGTTGGCAAGGTGCGTTTTACAACGTGGCGAAGATATTTGCAACAGGAGGATTAGTGTACTTAGCAGGAATATTCATCAAGAGCTACGGTGTGACCAAAGCATGGATGTTCATTATGTTGATTACTGGTACAACCATGCTCGTTTTGGGATGCTATCACTTTTTCATGCTTCCAACAGACGAAAAATCTGATAAGCAAAGAAAGAGTGCCCGTGAGATATGGACAGAACTATGGATGGTGTTTGCAGAGTTCTTCAAAAAGGAACACATTACTTATTATATATGCTTCATCATTCTCTATCGGTTTGCCGAAGGATTTGTGATGAAGATAGTGCCACTCTTCCTCAAAGCACCTATTTCGGAGCAAGGATTGGGCATGACAGAGCAAGAGATTGGACTGTGCTACGGCACTGTTGGAGCTGCTGCCTTTGTCATCGGTTCTATCTTGGGCGGCTACTATATCGCACATCGTGGATTGAAAAAGACACTTTTCTCTTTGGCATTGGTGTTCAATGTGCCATTTGTGGCGTATAACCTCTTGGCAATTTATCAACCACAAGACCTTATCTTTATAGGAAGTGCCATTGGACTGGAGTACTTTGGTTATGGCTTTGGATTCGTGGGACTGACACTCTTCATGATGCAACAAATTGCACCAGGTAAGCACAAGATGTCGCACTATGCCTTTGCCAGTGGCATTATGAACCTTGGTGTGATGTTGCCGGGCATGCTTAGTGGCGCCGTGAGCGACGCATTGGGCTACCGACACTTCTTCGTGTTCGTGTTGCTTTGTACCATTCCCGCCTTACTCATCACTTGGTTCGTGCCGTTTAAAGCCTCCCCTAACCCCTCCCAAGGAGGGGAATAATTAGCTGAGAGCATTGAACGTTGAGGTTTGAACTTTTGGTTATCAATGCTATCAACTGGTAAACTCGTCAACTTTGAACTCGTCAACTAAAAAACTAACAACTCAAAAACTATCAACTCGTCATCTAAAAACTTGTCAACTCGTCAACTAAAACTATCAACTCGTCAACTAAAAACTATCCACTCGTCAACTTGTAAACTTGTCAACTCGTTAACTTAAACTATCAACTCGTCAACTAAAACTATCAACTCGTCAACTTGTAAACTTGTCAACTCGTCAACTAAATATTTTTTCTATGTCCAAATTAATCATTCAAGGGCAACCTTTGCCCAACATGCCGTGGGAAGACCGTGCGGCAGATTGTAAAGAAGTCATGTGGCGTTGTTCAGCGAATCCCATTATTCCAAGGAATTTGCTACCCACCTCCAACAGTATTTTCAATAGTGCCGTAGTACCTTTCAAAGATGGTTACGCCGGTGTGTTCCGCTGTGATGACACTAACCGTAGAATGGTATTACACGTTGGTTTCAGTGATGACGGCGTGAAATGGAACATCAACGAAGAACCGCTCCGTTTTGAGTGTGACAATAAAGAGATTGGTGAATGGGTGTACGGTTACGACCCACGTGTGTGTTTTATCGATGACCGCTACTACGTTACATGGTGTAACGGCTATCATGGACCTACCATTGGTGTGGCATACACGTTTGATTTCAAGACCTTCCACCAATTGGAAAATGCTTTTCTGCCCTACAACCGCAACGGTGTGATGTTCCCAAAGAAGATTAATGGCAACTTCGCCATGCTCAGTCGTCCAAGTGATACGGGACATACTCCTTTTGGAGACATCTTCTACAGCGAATCGCCCGACTTGGTGTACTGGGGCAAGCATCGCCATGTCATGTCACCTGCCGCCTTTGAAGTAAGTGCATGGCAGTGCATGAAGATAGGTGCTGGTCCTATCCCCATTGAGACATCCGAGGGTTGGCTAATGTTTTACCATGGTGTACTACGCTCGTGCAATGGCTACGTGTACAGCTTTGGCTCTGCCCTACTCGACTTGGAACAGCCATGGAAGCCTATCTATCGCTCAGGTCCTTATCTCATCTCGCCACAAACACAGTATGAACTGACTGGCGACGTACCTAATGTTTGTTTCCCCTGTGCCGAGGTGCATGATCCCAATACAGGTCGCGTAGCCGTTTATTACGGTTGTGCCGACACCGTCACAGGTTTGGCATTCGGTTATATACCCGAGATTATTGAATTTACGAAACGAACAAGTATCATTTAAGTTGTAGCGTTGACAACGCAAATGATGGACGGTTCTAAGAATTACCGCCGTGTATGTGTTACTTAGAACCTAAAGGCATACTATTTTTCGCCCTTGGCTTCTTTTGATACAAGAGGTTCAAAGTCTGGCAAAACAATTTTTAGAACCGTCCTTACACATCACTTATCATCAAGCAGTTAAAACAGACATTCCACATGAAACACATTCTTTGCCTGGTCATGGCATTCGTGACAGCCACCTTCTTTGAACAAAACATACAAGCACAGTCGATGAATGAATGGGACGAACCATCCATCACCCATCTGAAGCGTGAAGAGGCTGGCGCACTAACCATTCCACAAGAGAATTCTATACAAGACGATTGTGTTCCTATGGAAAAATCTCCCTACTACCAAAGCCTGAATGGTACATGGAAGTTCATGTGGGTACCAGATCCTTCAAAGCGACCTGCCCGTTTCTTCGCCGCTAATTATGACGATAGTGGGTGGGACGATATCGACGTTCCCTCGACATGGCAAATCTACGGAGTACGACACGGGAAGCAATGGGACAAGCCACTGTACACCAATGTCACCTATCCGTTTACTTATGATTGGTGGACATTCAGCGTAATGGCTGATCGTCCCTCTGGCTGGACGTATAACAACAACATGAAAAACCCAGTGGGAAGCTATCGACGCACGTTCTCCCTACCATCTACATGGAATGGGCGTGACGTGCATTTGCGACTAAACGGTGCTGGTCACGGCTATTATGTTTGGATCAATGGAAACTTTGCTGGCTATGCCGAAGACTCTTATTTGCCCTCTGACTTTAACATTACCTCACTGCTCAAAGCTGGCACGAATGAAATTGCCATACAAGTGTACCGGTTTACAAGCGGTTCTTTCCTCGAAGATCAAGACTATTGGCGTCTGACGGGTATTACACGTGATATCTTTTTGTGGTCAACACCAAAGACATGCGTCAAAGATTTCTTCTTTAAGACAACGAATTTGTCACCTGATGGAACATCTGCTAAAAGCCAAATAAGCCTCACCATTGCAGGGAAAACTACACAAAACACATTAGTAGAAGCGAAGTTATTGGACGGAAAGAAAGTCCTCGCAACAACCAACAAGCAGGTCACGACGGGCAAGACAACGCTGAACCTTCCTACAGTGAATGGCATTGAAGCATGGAGTGCAGAGCGTCCCACATTATACAACCTTGTACTCACGTTGAAAGAAAACGGTAAAACCATAGATACCAGAGCTTGCAAAATTGGATTTAGAACCATAAGTATTGGTCAGGATGGCGCATTTTTGGTAAATGGAAAGTCAGTGATATTCCATGGTGTGAACCGTCACGAGTTCAGTGAAGAGAATGGAAGAACTGTATCCAAACAAGAGATGGAACAGGACGTCAAGCAAATGAAACAGCTCAACATCAATGCAGTACGAACCTCACACTATCCCAACAGTCCTTACTTCTACGAATTGTGCGATAAATACGGTCTTTATGTATTGGCAGAAGCCAACGTTGAATGCCATGGCGACATCAGTCTGTCAGGCAACGAACTTTTCAGAGCCGCCATGGTAGAGCGCAACACCCGCCATGTACTGTCGCTTCGAAATCACCCATCCATCGTCATTTGGTCGGGTGGCAACGAGAGTGGTGGAGGTGATAACTTCAGATCGGTCATGGAAGCCATTAAACAACTTGACAATACACGGCTCACCCACTATGAAGGCAACAGCCAATGGAGCGACATGACCAGCACGATGTATAAAAGCTACGACCATATCAAGAACATTGGTGAGCAGCGACTGGCAGAATACAAGGCAGGATGGCGCCCCAAGCCCCACGTTCAATGCGAGAATACCCATGCCATGGGAAACTCCATGGGCAACCAACGAGAAATGTTCAACCTGTACGAACGTTATCCAGCCTTAATAGGTGAATTTATTTGGGACTGGAAAGATCAAGGCATTAAGATGCCTGTTCCAGGCAAGCCCAACCAATATTACTGGGCGTACGGTGGTGACTTTGGCGACATCCCTAACGACAACAACTTCTGCTGCAACGGCATTGTCTTGCCAGACAACACTGCAACAGCCAAGACCTTCAATGTCAAGAAGATCTACCAACCCATGGACTTCAGGATGAAAGACAGCCTGCAATATATATTTGTTGCCAAAAGCAAGCTCAACCAACGCAGACTGAACGATGTAAACCTCACCTACCAGTTACTGAAAGACGGCATTGCCATTGCACAAGGCACCGTCAACAACATCGACATCGCACCCAACGACAGCATGGAAATCAAGCTCAATGGACTTCCATCACTTGACGACGAGGCAGCAGAATACTTTATTCGCTTCACCGCCAAGCTGCGCCAAGCCACCCTGTGGGCGGATGCAGGATATGAAGTTGCCAGCGAACAATTCAGGATAAGAAATGCCTTTCACAAGAAACCGCACGTCTCATCCAACAGCAACCCACTGCAACTCACCCAAAACGAAGGCACTGTGACCATCAAAGGTTCCGACTTCTCGGCTGTTTTTACCAATGGCATCCTCTCTTCCTACTATCACCAAGGGAAGCAGCTCATCAGTAGCGACATCTTACTAAATGCTTTCAGACTGCCAACGGACAACGACAAGACACAGACAGGCTACTGGGACAACATGGGACTGCGTATGCTCAACTATTCGTTGGACAACACAGATGCGACTCTTGACATTGACGGCAAGCGTGCCAGCATCAAAACAGAATGCACCTATACTGGCACTAATGGCACTGCCTTCAACGTAAACCAGCAATATACCATATTGAACGACGGCACCATTATTGTCAACAATATCATCAACCCTGCACAAAAAGGCGTTGTATTACCTAAGTTGGGCTTCCGCCTTGGCATGCCACAAAGCTTCAACAAGATGCAATGGTTCGGTCGTGGTCCTTGGGATAGCTACAAAGACCGCAGAGAGTCGGCTTTCGAAGGAGTGTATGGCAGCACCGTTGAGCAACAGTTTACCCCTTATGTGAAGCCCCAGGAATGTGGCAACAAGGAAAATGTTAGATGGTTGGCTTTGACAGACAGCCAAGGAAGTGGACTCATGTTCGTGGCTCCTGCACAGATGGCAACCACGGTAGCCAACTGGAAAGCCGAGGACAACTATACCAACAGAAACAACCGATCGGCACACCCATACCAACTGGTGACAACGTCCGAGACCGTTGTATGCCTTGATGCGGCACAAAGAGGGTTAGGAAATGCCAGCTGCGGTACAGATGTCATGCCGAAATACGAGCTTACAGCTCACAAGACTTCCTTCGACTTCATCATCTTACCTTTGGCACATCCACATTCTGAGAAAGAATTAGCTCAATTGGCACAAATAGATAATCCCCTTTGTCAACCTGTACATATTGAACGGAACAAAGACGGATGGGTGTCTATCTCCTCACCACAACCCAATGTTGTGATTCATTATAGTCTTGACGGCAAACCCGAACAAGTTTACTCAAAACCATTCTACCTGAAGTCACGCGGTGTCATCAAGGCTTACGCATCGTCACCCGACCATGAAAACAGCATGGTGACAACCGTGGAGTTTGGCATCATGATAGACAAAAGCGCATGGAGAGTTGTCAGTTACGATAGTGAGCAAGGCGGTACAGAACAAGCTGCCTATGCCATTGACGATAACGAGAACACCATTTGGCACACTCAATATCAACCGTCTAAACCCACATTCCCTCACGAAATCGTGGTAGACATGGGGAAAAGCTACCGTATTTCCGCTTTCTACTATCAGGGAAGGAAAGACCTTGTCAATGGTAGGATTGGCGATTATGAGATATTTTTTAGCAACGACTTATACAAATGGGGCGCACCAGCAGCAGTGGGCAGGTGGGAAAACACCTCGGCACAACAAACCGTACCGATTATTAGTAAGCCTGTTGCCCGTTACATGAAGCTGATAGCCTACAACGCTGTAGACAAAACCGACTTTGCCTCTGCCGCTGAAATAGGAATCAACGCAGACGAGGAGATTGGCGACGGACAAGTAACTGCCAAAGATGAGCTGGACGGCCGCACATTCTACCTCCGAGAAAAAGAATCGGGACTATACTTGCATTACCAACAAGACCAAAGCAGTAGTTATCAAGGAGATTATTGTTTAGAACAGCTCGACACAAACGACGAAGCATACAAGTTCACCTTCTCAAGAAGTGAAGGCTTTACCAACATCTACTCGGTGCGCAATAGCAGTCTTTACATGGCAGGCGTAACAGGCAACTGGCAATGCGTTGCAATGCAATATCCGTTTTCTAACCAGCATCTCATTCAAGCCGAATGGGTAGGCGGAAACGAATATAAGCTGAGGGGAATGTGGCAAATACACCGCTACCTCAACTTTGACGAGAAAAGAATAAATGCGTACGTATATCCCGACAAGAACACTGGTGCTTCGTTTATCATGGAACTTCCAACAGGTATCGAGACCTTGCCACACAAGCAATCGCTGAATGTACACCCAACCCTATCAAAAGGTACTATTTACATCGAAGGACAAGACGCCACACGCGTGGAGGTGTACAACACCATGGGCAAGCAGATACAAAATGTCATCGGCAACAATACGTTCAGTCTAACCCTTCAAGCACCCAATGGACTTTACTTCGTGAAGTTGTACAATTTGGCAACGGGAGAACAACGGTGCGTCAAAATCGTGCTGGCACGCCACTAATTACAGCCATCTTCTCAAAGTATCACGTATTTCCAACCAATCAAAGCTACCCACCATCGCCACCACTGCACACAGACGCTTTTGGGAAATGTCCTCATGCCCCCTAAATTTCTATGAAAGAAAAGTCTCTATCAACACAGAGACACAATATTAAGCCTATCATCAAGAGCAAGGACAACATACCAAACAACTAATGAGGAAATAACAATGGAGCAGATTGAAGGGCTTAGATTTTGGAAATACCCAAAATGTTAGAGTTCACAAAGCGTCAATTACTATCTATCTGATTATTAAATAGAAGCAAAGAAACTATTAGCAAACTTACGCAAAGGATTTATTCAATACGAGATAAATATACTTTTTCTGCTTGCCCTTCAAATGAAAACCTTGCTTCTTCAGATAGGAAAAGAAGTGTTGTAGACTTTGTGGTTGCTTTTCAATTCCTCTCGCATAGCGAAAAACAGCCTTGGCAAAAGCCTCTTCATCCACCTGATTGTTTACTGCTAATTGATGCAACAGAACAGGCAAAAGGTCATAATACACCCATGCAGTGTTGGCTGTCTCATCGCTACCATCTGCTCCAACGCTGATACTATGGTTGGATTGTATGCTACGTTTTGCTTTCTTTATCATCGTCAGATTAATGGGACTATGTTCTATTGAATCTGTAAACATCTTCTCATGTGTGATATACTTACCAAAGAGATATTTGGCTAAATACTCTGTGGTTGATTCCGCAAAGAAGTTTGTTTCTTGAGCAGACAAGTTTTTTGGGCGTATTTGTTGTTTTCCAATCACAAAATGTAGCATTTCATGCAATAATGTATGTTGATAATACATTTTTTGATCCATCAGCAACACGCTGTCTAATGTCAAAGAAAAATGAGCAGAAAGGTTGTCCAAATTCTCTGCTTTCCCCATCTTCACTTCAAAGTTGAGACCTGTTTTCACAATTGCGATGTGTTGTCGAATATCATTAGAAAGATTTGCAAGACAATCAATTGCTTTCAATGCACGATATATGACGCTGTCATCAGGAACTGACTCAGTTGTGGACAAAGAGCTTTTGTCAAAGGATTTGTTAACAGTGTCAGGTGATAGCTTATGATACAACTGTGTCGCCAACTTTTCGTTTTCGGCAACCAATGTGATATCATACCCCTTGTATTCAATGGTTTTATGTTCATATATGGGACGATAGAACAAGAACAATGAAGGAAACTTTTCATGTGGTGGCACTGTAATGCTTTCGGTGTTATATAAATCTATCAATCCTTTGTCTGTAAGTAGATAAAAGAGAGAAGGATTTACGTGTAAAATGTAAGTGGTGGTGTCCGTCCTTTGTGTATTTGTAGGGAATAAAGTTCCCCATCCTTCATAGTGAATATATGAAAATGAGGGGATACCACAGTTATTAACCAGAGTGCCAGCTATAAACGAACAGTCGTTATATGATAATGAGAATCGCCCTCGCTCTGTTTTCATGTATTGAAGTTCCTGCTTCTCTATCTCAGGGGTGTTCCAGTTCGTTAGATTCAGATTGTTCCACCTTAATTTTCCATATTGTAGCGTGACAGGAATAAATGGGCGTAAAACGGCACTGAAGTATGAACTGTTCTCAAATTGATATTGTTGCAGTGAAGATAGCGTCGTTTGTTGCGGAAACTCCACCTTTACTCCCAATTGAATATAAGGTGACAAAGACCAACCGCTGGGAAGAGAATCAGTCAACAATGCATAGTCTGAGTAAAAAGGAGAGATAACGACACGTTGTTGTCCCCATGCGGATAGCGGTAGTAGAAATATACATATCTCTACGAATAGTATGTGCAAATAATTGATTGATTTCTTCATTGTTGAGCTTATTTTAACAATATATGTTGACTTATAAAAAAAAAATCAGATAACGGTTTCTATCACTCACAACTCACATCACGCAAAGATTGCGTAGCCTCGGGCAGCTTTACCCCATCAACACCAACCTCTCCACATATTTCGAGAGGATATCTATTCCTTTGATGTTGTCGCCTCCTTGCGGTATGATGACATCGGCAAAACGCTTGGTAGGCTCAATAAATTGCTCGTGCATAGGCTTCAGTACCTCTAAATAGCGGTTCACCACCATACTGACATCACGCCCTCGCTCAACGATGTCTCGCTGAATGTTGCGAATCAGTCGTTCGTCAGAATCGCAATCCACAAACACTTTCAAGTCCATCATCTCACGCAACCGCTTATTGAGCAGCGTCATAATTCCTTCGATAATGATAACAGGCTTAGGGTCTACATGTATGGTCTCTGGCAATCGGTTGCACTTGATATATGAATAGGTAGGCTGCTCTATCGATTCTCCACTACGTAAGAGGTTGACCTGCTTGATGAGCAATTTCCAATCGAAAGCATCGGGGTGATCAAAGTTAATGGCATGCCGTTCTTCCTCGGTCATCTCAGAGGTGTCATTATAATAAGAATCGAGCGGAACCACAGCCACATACGCAGGAGGAAGTGCCTCCACTAACTTTCTCACCACGGTGGTCTTACCCGACCCCGTACCACCAGCAATACCAATAACAGTGATTTTATGGTTAAATTCTAAAGGAAACATGATAAAATTACTTATGCTAAAATATCTTGGAACATCACTTGATAATATTTCGCCTTCTCCTCTATCTTCATAGGATAAGCACGCGAACTACTCGGCATGCGATACAAGCGCAAGGTTCTACCTTCAAATTGAAACGTATGGTATTGCCCCATTTGAGGTGCAGAAACACCATAATGCTGCGTAAATACCTTAGTAGCCAACCTACCTGCCGTGAGTACTCCCTTACATTGGGGTAAACTTCGCAACAAGGCATCCAAGTTGACGGGTTCTACAATCTCCAAATCTTTGTCCGATGCCGTATTCTTGGTTCGTCGCACACGCAAGGCTGTGTCATACAGTGCCACCCCTTTCTCTTGTAAAAACGCTTTCAACTCGTCCAGCTTAAAACATTTCTCTCCCTCATCGACAAAATGATTCTTATCATTAAAAAACAAATAACCAAAGATGCGCCACATATCATTTTGAAAGTTGGGATAAAAGAACGGCATACTCCAACGTTTAGGAGCTGGAGGAAACGTTCCCAACATCAGCAGCCTTGCATGCTTGGGCAAGAAAGGCTCGAAAGGATGCGTCTCTATGGTGAGCAAATCGTTGTTCATATCTCGTTGTTTCTTCGTACGTTCACATGGATGGGTTAGACGCTCATCAATGTCGGACTGCGACCATCCTCATTCCATGCTCGTTGTCTATGTGCCTGTTCAGCGTATTGCTCCGATGCAACCATCCGCTTGAAACAGCACTACAAACGGGTAAAACAGATTGTTTTCGGAAGGAAAATAGACTGTTTTGGTGAGCAATACAGTCTATTTTGATGGATTACTGTCCATGTGTAAGCGGCTTATCTACCACTACGACTGCTTTTTCACTAAGTAGACAACCACAGGCAAGTGGTCGCTATATCCATTGAGCCACACACCTCCTGCTGTGGTTCGCTTAGGTGCGCCCTTATATTTACCTGTAGACTGAATGAGATAATCGTAACGTACAATCTGACATTTCCAATATTTCAATGACGAATAGTCGCGTTTTCCGTTTTGATTGAGCATGTTACGCGAGAGTACTATTTGGTCAAAGAGGTTCCATCCTCCTTGATACAGTAATGTTCCTCTACCCTGTTTTGCCAAAATATTATACCACGGATTGTACATATCGTCCTTTCCAACTTCATCCACCTCTGCTTTGGCAGACAACACCTTTGCCATACTGCGATTCGTAGGGTCGTCGTTCATGTCGCCCATCACCATCACTTTGATAGCAGGATGTTGACGTAAAAGCGAATCCTTTACCGCTTTCACCTGCGCAGCTGCCACCTCTCTATAATAAGACCCACTGTAACGGCTCGGCCAGTGACACACAATGACCGCAACATGCTCGCCACCTAACGTTCCTGTCACGGTGAGGTAGCCACGGGTACGGAAAGCACTGTCTTTGGGAAGTTGAGGAACATACGGTACCAATTTCACCGTTTGAGGCGTGAAAAGTTGGGGATTGTACAACAAAGCACAATCAATGCCTCGCCTGTCTGGTCCTTCCACATGAATGTATCGATAACCTCGTGCAGCAAGAGGCGGCTGGGCAACCAACGCATCAAGAACGCGCGCATTCTCTACTTCGCTGAGTCCAATCATGGCACAACCCACCTTTGGCAACACATCTGTACCCATATCTGCCAATGCACGTGCCATATTGCGCAACTTGTTGGTATATTTGAGTTTATCCCACTTATACGAACCCGTAGGTAGGAAGTCATAATCATTCTTTCCTTCATCGTGACAGGTGTCAAAAAGATTCTCTTGATTGTAAAAACCTACGCCATAAACAGAATAATTTGTTTGTGCATTGAGCCTCAAAAGTCCTAAGACCAAGAGGAGTGAAAGCATGATTTGTTTTTTCATTGTCGAACTATAAATTTGGTAAAGAGGAGTTTTTCAATCATTCCTTTGATAGCGCATCAGTTCAACTGATATAAACCGACAGCATCAACTCTCCTGCTATGTGATGCAAAGATAATTGTTTTCTGCTAATTAAATAACGTGGCGGGCAAAAAATACGTTTATTCACTTCCAATATTGAAATATATTTTGTTACTTTGCAATAACTATTATCATACTTAAGAAAAATCTTCTATGATGCAACAAAAGCTCAAATTAGCACTTCTTGCCCTTTGTTATGCGTCGTTAACCTTTGCTCAAAACGACAAGACAAAGACTAACAAGAATCCTATGATGGATGAGTCGGCGTTTACTTTTACGGAAGCACAATTGGGCGAAGATGAAAACATGACCCAAAATGTCATTATCCTCAACTCAAGCACCAATGCTTATGCCACGGGAGTAGGCTATCGATTCTCACCCGTACGTTTCCGCTATCGTGCCTTGCCACAAGAGTATAACGACGTATATATCAACGGTGTACCGATGAACGACATGGAGAGTGGGCAGTTTAGATATTCCATGATAGGCGGACTGAACCAGCAAACCCGCAACGTTGACTTTGCACTGCCTTTTGAAAGCAACAGCTTTGCCATGAATGGATTGGCTGGCAGCAACAATTATGACTTCCGTGCAGGGAGCATGGCAGCAGGAAATAGACTGTCGTTAGGAGCTGCCAACCGAAGTTACTCGGCACGTGGTATGTACACTTATGCCTCCGGATTCAATGCCAACGGTTGGGCTATAGCTGCCAACCTTACTTATCGCTGGGCGAACAAGGGATATGTAGAAGGTACATTTTATAACTCGCTTTCCTATTTCTTAGCGATACAAAAACGGTGGACGAATGGACATTCGCTATCGCTCTCTACATGGGGCAACCCTACCGAGCGGGCATCGCAGGGCGCATCCACAGACGAAGCCTACTGGTTGGCTAACAATTACCTCTACAATCCCTATTGGGGCTACCAAAATGGAAAGATAAGAAACTCACGAGTAGTGAACGATTTCGCTCCGTCTGCTCTTCTCACGTGGGACTGGGAGATTGCTAAAGACACGAAACTCACCACATCGCTCTTTGGTAAATATAGCAAATATAAGAGTACAAAACTGAACTATAACAACGCAGAGAACCCACAACCCGACTATTGGAAAAATCTGCCCAGTATGTATTACGATGTTTGGGGCGAAGATGCAGACCTACGAAACAGAAGTCATGCAGCTTTCTTAGAATGGAATGAGGCATACAACTACTGGACAGCCGCAAAAGAAAACCGTCAAGTGAAATGGGACCAACTGTACTGGGCAAATCAACAAGCAGCCAAGACAGGTAGTGATGCGCTATATTATGTGCAAGCCAAGCACAATGACAACTTTGTGATGAATTTAGCGTCAACGCTTACCACAAAATTAAGTAAGAACCAGACATGGAACATTGGGGCTGTATTAGGTCGAAACCAAGGTAGACATTATCAGACAATGGAAGATTTGTTGGGTGCCAACAGTTTCCACAACATCAACACTTATGCCGTAGGCAATTATCCCAAAAGTAGCGATGCCGTGCAATACGACCTTAACACAATGGGAGCAGATAGGACAGGACGTTTGGTAGGCAAAGGCGACAAGTTTGGCTATGATTACGATATTCTGATTCACAAAGCACTCGTTTGGACCAATTACTTAGCCAATATGGGTCGCTTTCATCTCATGGTAGCAGGAAAAGTAGGTGGCACTGACATGCAACGCCAAGGCTATATGCGCAACGGAATGTTCCCAGAAAATTCGTATGGCAAGAGTGGACATGCCAAATTCTTAGACGGTGGTGGCAAAGCCAGTATCACATGGGATGCTGGGCTGGGTAACATTGTATCTGTAGGAGCAGGATATGAGTGGCGCGCACCAACGGCACGCACAGCCTTTGTATCGCCCGAAATGAACAACGACTTTGTGTTGAATCTCAAGAATCAACAAGTTTTCAGTAGTGAGTTGGGTTATCAATACCAAAATGCTTGGGTACATGCCAACATCAACGCCTACTACAATAGAATGAATCATGTTACCGAATGGCAAAACTTCTATTTCGATAACCTCAATTCTTTCTCTTATGTTTCGATGACTGGCATTGAAAAAGAGGCGTACGGTGTAGAATTGGGGGCACGCTTTAAGCTCGCATCCTATTTAGATCTTACCACACTCGGCACTTGGAGTGAAGCTAAAAACATCAACAATGCCAAGGTGCGTTACCTTAACTCAACCAAAGCACAATACGTGGACGAGACTGTGTACAACAAAGGTATGCGCGAAGGAGGAACACCGCTTACCGCTGCAAGTCTTGGATTGAGTTTCCATCAAAGTGGATGGTTTGTAGATTTGAACGGAAACTATTACGATCGCATCTACTTATTCTATACTCCATGCTATCGGTATGAAAGTACGCTACTTGTAAGGAATAGTATTGATAATGAAGGAAATTACATCATACCTGAACAAGCCAAAGGAAAAGGCGGTTTCATGTTGGACGGTAGCATTGGCAAGAGCATCCGATTGAAGAAAGGACAGCTGAACTTGAACCTCATGGTAACCAACCTTCTCAACAATCAACGTATCGTAACGGGAGGCTATGAGCAAAGCCGAACCGATTACACAGTGAAGGATGGTGCGTTGAATAATACGCGTACGTACAAGTTTTCACGCAATGCAAAGAAATATTATGCTTACGGCATCAACGGAATGTTCCAAGTATCTTACAGATTCTAATAAATCTCAACGACATGAAGAAAATAAACTATATAGTCATTGCACTTGCTTGTGTATGCCTGAGTGGTTGCATGGCTGACGATTACGATGCACCGCAGTTGAACCAGTCGCCCTACGGCAACAACGAACTCACAGAAACGAAGGTGCTAAGCATTGCCCAATTGAAACAGCAATACCAAGGAGTAATTGCCGCAAGTGGCATAGAAGAAATTACAGAAGATATCCAAATCAAGGGTTGGATAACTGGAAATGATGTGGAAGGCAACATCTACAATCAGTTTGCAATGCAAGACGAAACGGGTGCTATACTGATCTCTGTAGCACAAGGCGGTCTCTACGGTTACCTTCCTGTTGGTCAAGAGATTTTGATATCACTCAAAGGACTCATTATAGGAGGATATGGCAGTCAAGCACAAGTAGGGGGCATATACTTCAATAAGCGTGACGGTTCACCACAAGTGGGACGCATGAAAAGGTTTGTGTGGATGAGCCATTTCAAATTATTGGGAACAGCTCAACCTGAAAAAGTGAAACCTACTGTCTTTGACCAAAGTAAGATAAGCAATCAGCAATATCTAACAAACAATAGTGGCATGCTGATGACGCTAAAGAATGTGCAGTTAGAAGGAGCCAACGGTAAAGCTGTATTTGCCCCAAAAGACGGGAGCATCGCCCTTACTGCCAATGCAGCCAACCGCACACTGAAGGGTATCAATAGCAGAACAATGGTAGTTCGTACCAGCACTTTTGCAGATTTTGCAAATCAACCCATGCCCACAGGAGCGGTAGACATTACAGGTATCTTTACAAGATTCCGCAATACATGGCAAATCTTATTGCGCTCGGCTGACGACATCAAGCCAGCAAAATAGGACAATGCTACTACAAGATACGGAAACTCAATGACATTCCTAAATGAAGGTCTGAAACCAAAACTAAACAGAACAATTATCAATAAAAGAAATAATGATGAAAAAGCTATTTTATTCATTCCTATCGCTGACCATCGCGGCACTGAGCCTTACCAGTTGTGAGGACGTTCCCGCACCTTACGAATACCCAGAGGACAATAGCGGTGGCGAGATTGTCGCCCCAACAGACCCCAAGGGAACAGGAACACTGGAAGATCCATACAACGTAGCTGGTGCTATCAAAATGATCAAAGGTTTGGAAGCCGGTGCCAACTCGGCAGAGGTCTACGTCAAGGGAAAGATTGTCTCTATCAAAGAAATCAACACAACCAACTTCGGCAATGCCACTTATTATATATCTGACGATGGCACAAGCAAAGGACAGCTCTACATCTTCCGCAGCTTAGGACTGGAAAACAAGAAGTTCACCTCGGAGAATATCAAGGTGGGTGACGAGGTTGTAGTTTGCGGACAGTTCACAAACTACTTGGGGAAAACACCAGAAACCGTTACCAACAAGAGCTATCTCTACTCTGTCAATGGCAAGACGAGCGACAACTCGCAACCACAGGAGCCTGGAACCAACGTGAATCCAACTGGTGAGGGCACAGAAGCATCACCCTTCAACGTAGCAGCAGCCATGAAAAAGGAAAAGGTTGCCAAGGTTTTCGTCAAGGGATACATCGTGGGATTCATTCCTGGAAAGGACAAAAACGAGGCAAAGTTCACAGCCGAGAGTTGCGAAACAGAGACCAACCTCCTTGTTGCCGATAAAGCTGACGAGACAAACATTGCCAACTGCATGCCCATACAACTACCCTTTGGCAACATTAGAGCTGGACTGAACCTGAAGAAAAACAAGGACGTATACAAGAAAGAGATAACGCTCTATGGAAACATAGAGAAGTACTTTGGTATCACGGGACTGAAAAACGTGTCGTATGCCTTGGTCGGCACAAAGAGTTTCGGGACAAAACCTGGTCAGCCAGTAACACCTTCAACCGACATCTTGAACGAAACGTTCGCCGAGAGCATAGGCTCCTTCACCATTGCCAACGAGAAAGACATGCCACAAGGTCTTAAATACGTATGGTTTGTGGACAAGAAACACCAACAGGTGAAAGCCAGCGCCTTTTTCCAAAACAAGAAATTCGAGACGGAAAGTTGGCTCATCTCACCTGCCCTCGACCTGAGCGGCAAGACAACCATCACGCTGTCTGTTGAGCAAACTGCAAACCGCTTCAACTCCCTGAAAGATGAGATCTTCATCAAGATATCTACGAACTACAAGAGCGGCAAGCCCTCGACAGCCACTTGGGAGGTTCTTACGCCCAGTAAATGGCCGTCGAACAAGGACTGGATCTCCGTTAACTCAACTATTGACCTCAGCGCCTACGCAGGCAAAAAAGACGTAAGAATCGCCTTTCAGTACAAAAGCTCATCACAGTCGGCTGGCACATGGGAACTGAAGAACTTAGTCGTAAAATGACAAAAAAGCAGTGATACGTTTGGCTGTTTGCAAAATTATTCGTACTTTTGCAGCCCATACAGCAAAGAAAATAAATAACATTCAATAGATTATAAAAATGAAAAAAGGTATTCATCCAGAAAACTATCGCCCCGTCGTATTCAAAGATATGTCCAACGGCGATATGTTCCTTACAAAATCTACCTGCAAGAGTAATGAGACAGTAGAGTTTGAAGGCGAAACTTACCCAGTGGTAAAAGTAGAAATTTCAAGTAGCTCACATCCATTCTATACGGGTAAGAGCAAACTTGTCGACACAGCAGGTCGCGTAGACCGCTTCATGAACCGTTACGGTAAGATTCAAAAATAACATACAACCCTATTTTTCTTATTAAGAAAGTGCGTTCGGGCGTAGTTGCATATACGGTCGGTCGCACTTTTTTCATTGAAACTAATTACATGAAACAACTCCGTTCACTCTTTTTCGTCGCATGCTACTCCCTACTTGTCATTGGATGTAATTCTGATAATAATCCAACCGACGAAAAAACGGAATCGAATACTAACGCAAATCGGTTAGTGGGCGTGTCTACCATTGGCAATCCAACCATGCCACCCGAGATTTGTCGCTTGGAATTTCCGAAGATTAAAGGCGGTAACAGCATGATTATTGTGCACAAAGCCGAGCTCAACGCACGAACCCATGAATACGGAGTGAATTACTCGGTAGAATGGGACACGCAGAAAAAGTCCCAAAGATGGAGTTGTTATCAGATGTACAGAAGCATTGCCGAAGCGCATACCAAGCGCTATCGCTCCAAAAAAAAACAATATCCACAAGATTCAAACCTGCCAGAAGCTTTTCAGTTTGCATCAGATCCATATTGGCGAACGGGCTATGACCACGGACATATCTGCCCTTCAGCCGACCGATTGGGTTCGGCAGAAGCTAACTACCAAACGTTTTTCCTGACCAATATGCAACCACAAGTAAACGGATTCAACGCTTACGTTTGGGCAAATATGGAAAAACAATTACGCATCTGGGATAGAGACGACTTCAGAGACACCTTATACGTTTGCAAAGGTGGCACCATTGACAAACAAAATCAAATACTTACAATAACATCCAAAGGCTTGATTGTACCGAAATACTTTTATATGGCGATTCTTTGTAAAAACAAATTAGGCTATAAAGCGCTTGGCTTTTGGATAGAACACGAAGCGAATGACGACACCGACTTAGGAAAATACATCGTTTCTATACAAGACTTGGAACGGAAAACAGGTATTGATTTCTTCTGCAACTTGCCTGATAACATTGAAAGACGTGTGGAATCGTTACCTACAGACAAGGTTAGATTAGCATGGGGGCTACGATAAACGCACATCGTGCGTATATGCCGAACTTCTTAGAACACAAAAGTGAACGCTGAATACGTTTCAACATTCACTGAACATAAATACCTGCGAAGGTGCATTTTGTACTTTAATGATGAGATATCAAGCTATCGCAATCGGACAAGACTCCTTCGTTTGGTTTGAGAACCTATCAGTCCATGCTGAATGAGACTTTCTTTGCATAGGTATAACGATCGTAGGCAAACTCATCTGTCTCCCCTTTTCCCCTCTGAACACCAGAGAAAGAGCGATCGGTTAGATTTAAGTCATCATAATCAATCACCATTTGGAAATTCTCTCCATTTTCACCATTGTATGTCATAATGATATCTCCAGTTCCGCGATCGATACGCCACGAAAAGACTCTGTCGTAAACCAATTCACCTCTAATATAGTCCAATTGTCGTCCACGGCCTGAAAGACTGTTCGAATCATATTGGTCAAACTCAATATCTGTATCGTACACTTCTTCCACAAGCTGCTGTTGTTCGTTGTAAAATCTTGCAGCTGTCTTGCCTGTCCAATGTCCTCGCAAGATTTGTGCCATGTGAGTTAAATCAACATACTCAGAGTCATAGTCATCATCATAATAGTAATCATCGTCGACAGTACATGATACAAACCCGAAGGAGAATAGAGCCATCAAGGCTATCGGTAATAGTTGCGTAATCTTTTTCATGTTTTTATATTTTTGTTATTCATTCTATGTAACACTGCAAATATAGGCATTCTCTGAAAGTTGGTACGCATAATTTCACTATTCTTAGGTAGGGATTCTCCTACTGTTAAGGAGGAAAAACCTAAATTAATATTTATTGGCACGTACACATTTTATAAATTCAAATAAAATCCATATCTTTGTAATTAGGACAGGACGTTTCAATCAGGTTCAACAATGATTCCTAAAATTAAAGGCAAATCAATTTGAGTGAGCCATACTGAAACGTTCATTTATAAATCACATTATATATCTTAAATAAAATGAAAACAGTTTACGATTTTACAGTCAAAGACAGAAAAGGTAACGACGTATGTTTGAAAGAATACGCTAACGAAGTACTCCTCATTGTAAATACAGCTACCAAATGCGGATTTACGCCTCAGTACGAAGAACTGGAGAAAATATATAAAAAATATCATGCCAAAGGCTTCGAGATTCTTGATTTTCCTTGCAATCAGTTTGGTCAACAAGCTCCAGGAACCGATGAGAGCATCCATGAATTTTGCAAGCTAAACTATGGTACAGAATTTCCTCGCTTCAAGAAGATAAAAGTAAATGGTGAAGATGCTGAACCTCTTTATAAATATCTGAAAGAGCAAAAAGGGTTTGCTGGCTTTGACATGAGTCATCCTATTGCACCAGTCTTGGTTGACATTTTATCAAAGGAAGACGAAAACTACGACAAGAATCCAGATATCAAATGGAACTTCACCAAATTCCTTATCAACAAACAAGGACAAGTTGTAGCACGCTTTGAGCCAACAGAAAATCTTGACAACGTAGCTAAAAAGATTGAAGAGCTATTATAAATTTATAGAATACTAACTCCATTGTAAAGTGTGATATGAATTGTAAATACCTGCCGTAATAGCAAAGTAGAATAGAAAAGGCAACAGTTCGCAGAGCATCTGTAAAACTTCAGGCTTTTCTTCACTTCTTTCACTTTGTTTGCCGACTGGTTTCACAATTCATCTTACACTTTTTTTATTTTACATCAATTCAATATGGAATCAAAAGAATATACCCGTTGTCTTATCATAGGTAGCGGACCTGCTGGTTACACGGCGGCTATCTACGCAGCACGTGCCGACATGAATCCCATTTTGTACTGCGGTTTACAGACGGGTGGGCAGCTTACACAAACGACCGAAGTTGAAAACTTCCCTGGCTACCCTACTGGTGTTGATGGCAATCAAATGATGGTTGACCTACGTGAGCAGGCAGAACGTTATGGCACGGAGGTGAGAGACGGCGAGATTGTCAAAGCAGATCTTATCAAAGCGCCCTATTTGCTAACAACCGAAAAGGGACAGCAGATTGAGGCAGAAACCGTAATTATCGCAACTGGAGCCTCTGCCAAATATCTCGGACTCGATGATGAGGAGAAATATAAAGGCAAAGGTGTGAGTGCCTGCGCTACCTGTGACGGATTCTTCTACCGCAAAAAGGTTGTTGCAGTGGTTGGAGGTGGTGATACCGCCTGTGAAGAAGCCACTTACTTAGCAGGACTTTGCAGTAAGGTGTACATGATTGTACGCAAAGATTACTTACGTGCCTCTGAGGTAATGAAGCAACGAGTAGAAGAAAACGAAAAGATTGAAATACTCTACGAGCACAACGCAGAGGGCTTGTATGGTAAAGACGGCGTTGAGGGAGTTCATTTGGTAAAACGCTTGGGACAGTCTGATGAAGAACGATACGACCTCCCCATTGATGGTTTCTTCTTGGGAATTGGTCACAAGCCCAATTCTGATATATTCAAAGAATTTTTAGAAACAGACAAAATTGGCTATATAAAGACAATTGCTGGCACTCCAAAGACCAATATTCCTGGTGTTTATGCGGCAGGAGATGTAGCCGACCCTGTGTATCGACAAGCAGTGGTAGCCGCGGGTTCTGGCTGCAAAGCCGCACTGGAAGCAGAGCGTTACCTTACTGAAATTAACAAATAAGCATCCAGACTTTGGCAAAATTAGACTGATGACTGTAGAAGCTAAACGCCCTCAATACAACCATTTGTATTGAGGGCGTTTAATGGATAATGCCATTGTTTTGATGGACATCGTTTCCTTATGATTCAAAAAACTGATATACAGAGGAAATCAATCATTGTATCCAGCGGTTATCTCGCATATTTTTATAATCACATCTACTGCCTTTTCCATGACTTGAATGGAAACAAATTCATAAGGTCCATGGAAGTTGACGCCTCCTGCGAAGATGTTTGGGCAAGGAAGTCCTTTGAAACTCAGCTGTGCGCCATCCGTTCCGCCACGAATAGGCTCAACCTTTGGAGGCACACCCGTCTCTTGCATCGTCTGTAGAACAATATCTATGACATGCATGTTGGGATCAATTTTCTCCTTCATATTGTAATATTGATCCTTAATGGTAATCTTCACCGTGTCCTCACCATATTTTTCGTTCATCTTTGCTGCACAAGCTTCCATAAAATCCTTGCGCTTTTCAAAGATTTCACGGTCGTGATCACGAATCAGATAACTCATCTTTGCCTCTTCTGTGCGTGTCTCCATGCCCAAAAGATGATAAAATCCTTGATAGCCTTCTGTTGTTTCGGGCAGTTCTGTATCAGGAATCATAGCATTAAATTCACACGCCAATCTGCTTGCATTCAACATCTTGCCTTTTGCATAACCTGTATGTACACTCACACCCTTGATGTGAATTTTAGCACTTGCAGCGTTAAAGTTTTCATATTCCAAGTCTCCTAAATCGCCTCCATCCATGGTATAAGCCCATTCACAACCAAATTTTTCGACATCAAAGTGATGAGCACCCATACCAATTTCCTCATCTGGATTGAAAGCAATACGGATATCGCCATGCTTAATCTCATCATGGTCGCGCAAATAGCACATGGCTTGAACTATTTCAGCAATACCAGCCTTGTCGTCTGCTCCCAAAAGAGTATGACCGTCTGTCACTATTAAATCCTCTCCGATGTGTGCCTTTAGTTCAGGAAACTTAGACGGAGAAGAGATGATTCCTTCGGAAAGTACGATATCCTTACCATCATAATTCTTTACTACTCGAGCCTTGATATTAGCTCCGCTTGCATCAGGACTGGTATCATAATGCGAAATGAAGCCAATGGTAGGTATCTCCTTCTTCACGTTAGACTTGAGAGTTGCATAAATATACCCCTTCTCATCCATTTCTACGTCTTCAAGCCCCTCATGCTCCAACTCTTCTTTCAGATATTTGGCAAATATCAATTGCTTTGAGGTACTCGGCACAGTTTGCGAATCTTCAGCCGACTGTGTATCAAATTTCGTGTAATTAATAAATCTTTCAACGATGTTCATATGCTTTTCTTTACAATTTTTAGTTATATGATTGATTGTCTCACTTTTGGAGAATTGTGTCACGTAGTTCTATCCATGCCAACGCTGCTCCAACATACCATGCAAAGGAAACACATTTCATCCGTCTTGCGCTTCTTTCATGATATATAAGCAAAGATAAAAATATTTTCTGAAAAATCAATATTATAACTGATTTTTCTTTGAAAAAGTAAACGGCTCTTTGTTTCAAGAAGGGTTGTTTATGCTGAACAACAATCTTTGTTATCCAATTTCAACTACAAATCTACCGAATAAAATCTAATCGCATTCCTTGCCTCATGCATTGGCTGAAACTCCTGTCACAATGGAATTTCACAAAGTATCACGGCTTGTCTTTATCGTTCCTTGTTGTTCCATTGCAATGACAACACATCTCACATCCGTATCATCGCAGCTGCGGGTCAGGTCTCTACGTTCCTTCTAAGTAAATCTGTTGATTTGATTCATCCGCCAGAACGCTTGCGTTCATTGTATTGTGTTCTTCATTTACATTCATTTGTTTTCTGTTGTTTCATTTGTTGTAGCAACACGAACGCTTCAATCATAGAACTGCATCTTTTATCTTATCTTTTTAGGTAAAACAATTTGTAGTATTTGTCCTATTATTTTACCAAAAATCGACCATTGAAAATCTTCAAAATAGAAAAAAATAATAGGCAAACGATATACAAAAATGGGCTGATTTTACCAAAAAAGATGTCTTTTCAAGCCCGAACATTGACTTAACGGTCTTGAAAACATGTATTAGTGCCTCTATTTACATGCAATAGCAGCATTAAAGCATGCAAATAGTAAGCTTATCTCAATGCTTCAATCGAAAAAAAATGGGAAAATCACGAATGAAAAGAGAAGGATTAAACGTAACAAACTCAATAACAACAGGTTATGAACATCGCTCAAAATTGGCGTATTTGCGACCAACTTTGTCGTTGGTTGTTTTCACGCGAATTATGAGAGGCACTTTGTAAAGAAAATTCAGCATTTATTATCCTCCTATGTAGCGTACCATCAATTTTACATTTGCAGTCTTGTTGGTGTTTTTGGTTGTTACAATATCATTCTAAAATGAATGAGCCGTCTAAAAAAGGAAGAAATACAGACAACATTTATGGAATAGCGAGGAAATGCTTACCGATGAGAACAAATACGGAATTCTGTCAAAGTATGCGCATTTTTAACATAACTTTCCATAATGTAATTCATTGAAATAGAAACCAGTAACAGCGCTCACAACTGCCATGTTGCTTCATACATTGATTCTACATCAATCCACAACTCCATGCAATAACGCATACAAGATGCAGATGAGCAAAGCAAAAAGTATGAAACAAGACGGATGGAAGAAAACGCAAAAAATGAGATTTTCTTTCAATGAATACCAACAAGCAAAATCAACAGTCGTTACCTGTTATTCTCTTTGATTTGCTCGCACACCCATGCAGAGATATTCGCAGGGTTTGCCTGTTGCAGCAGCTTTTCTGTTTCTGCATCAAACATTATTGTTCGTCTGAACATCTTTTGCCCACTATGTAGCGGTATATTGAAATCTGACAAAATTTTGTATATACCAACAAGAGATACGCCAGTAGCAGCAACAATCTTTGTAATGGGTGTTTTCTTACGGTAAAGTTCAATAACGTTTTCTTCTGTATTTGTCATCATTACTTTTTTAATGGCACCCACCATGCGACAGGTGCCGTTGTTTCTTTTAATTTTAATTCAACACGCTTCATATTTTGATTCTACATCAAACCACAACTTACTTTGAAGGTGGAACGGCTTTGTTTCAGTTACTTCATATTTTGATTCTACATCAAACCACAACTATTCCGAAGCGATATAGTAACGGATTTTTGTTGCTTCATATTTTGATTCTACATCAAACCACAACTATTAGACTGTATAGTTCTAAGTTTCTCTAGTTGCTTCATATTTTGATTCTACATCAAACCACAACACTCCGTCCGCATTACCACGGTGTGTTGCTTCATATTTTGATTCTACATCAAACCACAACATAACTCGTGTTCTATCACATCAATAATCGTTGCTTCATATTTTGATTCTACATCAAACCACAACCCTTGGCAGCATATTTTTCGATGTTATTATGTTGCTTCATATTTTGATTCTACATCAAACCACAACAGAGGTCATCATCACCGATTCCAAGACCGGTTGCTTCATATTTTGATTCTACATCAAACCACAACCCATAGTATTAAATTTTTATTAACTCATTGTTGCTTCATATTTTGATTCTACATCAAACCACAACGTTCATCTCTCCAATCAATAGGTGTAAGCAGTTGCTTCATATTTTGATTCTACATCAAACCACAACACTTCTTGGTCGATTGCAAACGAAAGACGGTTGCTTCATATTTTGATTCTACATCAAACCACAACTCAATCTCGGCAACCTTGTCAATTGCGAAGTTGCTTCATATTTTGATTCTACATCAAACCACAACGTTTGACGCATTAGTGTCGTTTACCTACAGTTGCTTCATATTTTGATTCTACATCAAACCACAACACAATGCGGAGGTAGCCGCCACGCCAGAACGTTGCTTCATATTTTGATTCTACATCAAACCACAACTGCCCTGCAGATGGTCAACGAGCAACTCCGTTGCTTCATATTTTGATTCTACATCAAACCACAACAAAACCGCACTCTTGATAGAACGCAACAAAGTTGCTTCATATTTTGATTCTACATCAAACCACAACCATCGAACGTAAGATAGACTTCTTGATCGAGTTGCTTCATATTTTGATTCTACATCAAACCACAACCATGCGCACCGTCTGCGTGAGTCCGGTGAGGTTGCTTCATATTTTGATTCTACATCAAACCACAACCTGTGCGAACAGAACAGTGTTTGAGAAGTGTTGCTTCATATTTTGATTCTACATCAAACCACAACTTCTTATCTCACTCATATCGTACCTCCTATGTTGCTTCATATTTTGATTCTACATCAAACCACAACTAAATGAATTTAATTTCACTATTGGCCAGTGTTGCTTCATATTTTGATTCTACATCAAACCACAACCTGTACTATTTAAAATATTGAATATAAGCATATTATACAAATATTTTCATACAAGAAGTGGCTTGAATATTTCAGCATTATTGCAAATATACTAAAAAAATTCTAACTGAATAGGTACTTCTGGAGCTTTTTGTTTAATTTCTCCCCACATATTGATAATCTTTGAATACTGTTTGTCTGTTACTGTTAAAATACTAACTTTACCACTTGGTGTTAAGATTGATTTAACCCTTTTGATATGAACGTTTGCGCTTTCCTGCGAACCGCAATATCTAATATAGATGCTATATTGATACATCGTAAATCCATCTTTCTCTAATTCTTTGCGAAAACGTGCAGCCTCCTTCTTATCTTTCTTTGTAACAGTGGGTAAATCGAACATTACAAACAACCACATAACATGATAAGCATTTAGTCGGTTCTCACTCATTTCAAAAGAGGCAAACTGATTTTCTTTACTTCTTTGGCATAATATTTCACAAGAGAAGCCATTGTCATGGTTAGTCCCACGCTTAAAGGACGAGTTACGTTTATAAAATATGTATCACAATAAAGTAATTTTATCAATATTCCTTTCACTTCAGTGGTAAGTGTCGTTTGTCCATTTTGGGTAAGATGATACACTATTTCATCAACAAACGGGCGGTAAGGCTCCATCATATCGTCTGCTAAAGGAAAAGCGTTACTGCGGTTATGATGAAAGATGCCCAATGCAGGAAATAGTCCTGCAGACATCATTGAGCGTGTTACTGCCGCACGTAAAATGGTATAACCATAGTTGAGCAGCGCATTTGTACCAGACTGATTTCTATCTCTTATGAAATCTTTTCCAAATAGTTGTGTCCAATATAGTTTAGCGGCAGCCCCTTCTCGGTTGGTATTATCCCCACTCTTTACATTATTATAATATGGGAACAAACATTTTCCTTCTTTACCTAATTTTTCAAGAAGTTGTGCTTGATTTTTTATCTTACATTCTATTATTTGTTTCCAAAGCTGTTTATTGAAAGACTGACTTGCAGAAAGTTGATTCCTTAAAGTTTCACCTTGTGTGTTGTTATTATCTAAATTAAACAACATGGATGTTGGCATACCTTTTTGATTGCAAAATACTACCGACACGTTATTTTCTGTCAATGCATTTAGAAGTGGTACGCTTATTGAGACCATGGGATTGTCAACCATTAAGAAGCCTATATCTTCTATAGGAATGGTTCGTCGCTCATCAGGCAAGTCTTTCATGGTAATAACCAGTTGGTTAAACCTCAATGAAAGACTTGCTGGATGAGAAAAGACAACGCTTCGTTTCAACATATCGGCTTACTCTTTAAGCGTTACTTTACCAAGAATGTCGATAGTAAAATCAATACCATCTACTAATATGTTGATATTATTTATACTCTGTCTGAAAATTGGAACATACTCATTATTATTTTTATAAGGAGTGCTATAAATAGGTAACCCTTCTTTACGAGCTTCTTGATGATATTTAAATTTTATACGTCCATCTTTTTCAATGCCAACCACCTTGTAGAGTCTTTTAACTAAGTCTTTGGTATTATCCACTTGTATTTCGTCAGGATTTTCTTCAAACATTAACACCTGCTGCCCCATTAAAAGTTTTGTCTTAAGTGGCAATCCATATTTGGCGCTGTGAGTAGGCACTATTGACGAGAATATATTTCGGTCTTGACTTCGTTTATAATATTTCGCAGCCTCGATATAGCTTACTATTTCAAATTCTCTAACCACTTTATTTTTCACCAAACCCTCATAAATAGCCAACATGTAATTATTTTCATTCACTACATGATACTGCTGTTTATATTCTTTTTTGGATAAATCTCGATGTTGTCTGATATTGATGGGGTTCTTCACCGAATTAGCAAAGCATCTTACCTTTTTTATAAGTATGCCTTTATCCTCATTCATATAGATTGGTTCTGCTATAGCCTGCTTGAAATTTTTGTCCGCTATTGCTTCTTTAATGGTTCGCTTCACGGTTTCATCGACAATATTTTCAAGCTCTTCTGGTTTTGTAAACGAACTGAGTGGTCGCCGAACAACATATTTTATTTCTCCATCTCGCTCTATTGCGCCATAATATGTGTCAAGATGTAAACTACCTCTTGCCGTGTCCCCTTGAGCCAACGTCTTTCCTTTAGATGTCTGCACATACTTTTTTGTATGCTTCGGCATGTTGTTAGGAGTATCGTGTACTACCAATAAGTTTTTATATATGTTGAGAACATCCTCTGTAAATGTAGCCCAAGGTTTTGAGAATTTAGGTTTGGAACCTCTGCCTTGCTTAAATGTTTCTTCCATGCGATAATATTCAGCCATGAGATCGTACTCTCTCTTTCCGATACATGCAATGGTGATAGCATCCATACAATGATGAGAATGATTATCTCTACATTTCTTTTCATACTCACTTTGCAGCCCCCACATTTTACGAAACTCGGCTGTTGCCACGCCTTTTACCACATAAACATTTGACTTATTGCGACTGTCTGCTTGATGGAATAACGACTTTAGATACAACCCCGCATAACGAGAAATAAGTCCGATGCCAGTTCCCTGTCTCCTACTGAACCCTTCGGGCACTTCGGTCATAGTAAATCGTTCATACTTTCCTCGCCAATAATCTATCTCCATTTGTAGCTTATGGCGTTTTTGTATCCTTTTATCTTTCACAGCTTTATCCATTCCAGCAAATGTGCGTTGCTTGTCACGTTCTTTTACCAGCTGTTCATATTTGTTTTTCCACGGTTCAATTCTTGTCAATATCTCCTCGTGATTCGCCAGTTCTGTTGGTAGTTTGGCTTTCTTTATCTCTCTGTTAAACCGATTGTCACACAATGTAAGGTTCATCTGTGTACTGTCTCCACCAACACTCTGTGGAATAGTGTGCTCAATATCAAATTTCGGATTACTCCCAATAAAGTCGGTGATACCTATTTGTTCACCTGTATATAAGCAATGGTGGTTTTGTTCCTCCCAAAGTTGAAACTTTAACACATCTGTTTGAGTTGGTTCAATCTCTTTTCCCGTTTCTTCTTTGTATAACTTCCTTATTTCATCACCATATTTTTTGTGTTGTTTGTCTTGCTCTTTTTGCCAATCTGCAATTGCTCTTCGCTTATTGGCATCATTCAATTCTCGGGCGTACTCAACATGTACTTCCGTATTTTCGTCAATGAAACTTTCTTTCAACAACTGATTTACCACCCGTCTCAAGATATGTAGAGAGCGCATAGCCATAGGATTTCTTATAGCATTGGTTCGTGGCGAGCCCAATTGCAGTATGCCAAATTCGTTGCGTTGCGCATTAGGGTAGGTTTCTATCATAGAAGGATGATATAGTTTGTCTGTTGCTCCTGCTGGTAACTCAAAGTTGTTTGCAAGAAAATCTTTGATCAACATTTCAATAGTTCCTTGTACTTCGCGATGTTTAGGTTGATAATTGAAAACCAGTTCACCAACATTCTCCATGATATATTTTCTGTTCTGCTCGTTGTTCCATATCTCTTTACCTACAATGGTAGGAATGTTTGCAAAGAACGAAGCATGCGTATAATACATTCCCTTGCGCAAGAATGGTAAGAATTTGCGTATAGCTTTTAGGCTTAACGCTGCAAAACTGTGATTTAGTTTTATCTTTGCAAACTTCTCTGCACTCTCCTCATCCAACTGCAACTTGTGATGAGCAAACTCTTTTAGCTTTTCAACCGATGAAAAAGAATACAACACATTCCAAACATCGTCCACCATTTCTTGCAAACTCTTACTCCCATTCTTCTTTTGAATAAGTGTGTATGTCTCGGCTATACCCGTCTTCCAATCATCGCCAAATATGCTTTTCAACTGTGCTGTAGTAGGACATCCTGGCACGCCCTGTGTCATTCTATAATTAAACTTATAAGCTCGTTCGTCTTTGTCATGTATCCAGGAATAGTTTTTCTTGCCTGCCAATTCCTTGGCTATGTCTTCAAAGTCGAAATTAGGTTTTGATTTACGGAAAAACAAATGTTCAATTTTCTCTCGCTCTTCGTACGTTAAGGGACGTAGTTCTAAATCGTGAGGTCCTTTTACTTGAATGTTGTTGATAAAACAAAGCATTCTAAATTCTTCATAGTCAGGATGCGAATCGGCACAACGTGGTTTAACTCTTTCAAAGGTACACCTGCCTACACCATGCCTTTGCGATTTAAGCGGTAGTTGAAAGAAGATGGCTCGTTGTAAATCTTCTATTAACTCACTGCTTAGTTCTTGCTTTTCACAAATAGCATTAAACTCATGTTGGTAATGTTTATTACGGTCTGTGTACCTTTGTCTGATGCGTACCTTGTTACCTTGTTCATCATAGAGTTTATAAAAATAATCTCCAAGATATTCGCATCCCGCTTCTTCCATTTCTGTTGATAGTTGCGAAATTCCCGATTTCACCACTCCGTCTTCTTTATTATCTGCACTGGTGTCCAGTCGATTACTCAAAAAGCCACGCCGTTGCGTTAAATGATATAAAGCACGACCTAAGGTATATCTATCAGCCTCAATCGTTAAATCTAATTTTTCGTGCAGACATCTATGTCTATCATAATAAGGATTTTTCCCCTCTTCATCGCTTGTGCGCTGCCACAACATCAACTCATCGCTTTTAGGATATTGCTTCTGTAAATGCCACTGTCGTAAATCATCATCACTCAAATAAGGACAAAGATGATATTTCACCAGCACCTTCAACACCTGTATTTTGCGTAAGCGGCGTCGAAAATATTGTTTCCGTATAGCCTTATACCCCGAACGCTCGGCAGCCTTAGAAGATTCTATCCCCTTTTCAATTTTTACACCTTCTTGAAAGATAACATCACCATATTTAATAAGCTCGTAACTCTGGGCATGCTCATCCCAATCAACTACTGCCCACCCCAAACTGTTGGTGCCAGTATCCAATCCTAATATGCGTTTGTTCATGATAAATGAATTTATTTCTGTAAAATTAGAAAAAATATTTGTCAGTAACAAATATTTTGTTTACATTTGCCACATAAGATATTCTACATCTTATCACAATAAGGCTATATGCCGAAGGATGCAAGTCCTACAGCCCCTCTTCGGAGGGGCTTATTGTTTATGGTCTTATACAGCAATCGCTTGACATTTTATCTTACGCGTAAAAAGGTAAAATAACCTATCAAATAATTTCAGTATAAGCCACATCTATTGCTTCTAAATCAATGATTAGGGTGTCGTAATATTCTTTTTTATTGTAAATTTGCAAGACTAACCAAATAAACCATTAAATGATATGAAGATGCTGAAAACCTGTCTATCTGTCTTAGCATTCACTTTGGCATGGAATGTTAGCGCAGCCGACAAATTAGAACCCGTTGACTATGTGAGCCCTTTGGTAGGAACATTGTCCAAACATGCCTTATCTACAGGAAATACTTATCCTGCTATTGCGCTTCCATGGGGAATGAATTTCTGGATGCCACAAACAGGAAAAATGGGAGATGGCTGGGCTTACGTCTATACTGAGGACAAATTGCGTGGCTTCAAGCAGACACATCAGCCCAGTCCTTGGATTAACGACTATGGACAGTTTGCCATTATGCCCATCACGGGCAAGCCTGTTTTTAACGAAGACGAGCGTGCCAGTTGGTTTTCTCATAAGGCAGAGGTGGCAAAACCTTATTACTATCGTGTCTACTTAGCCGATCATGACATCGTTACCGAGTTCACTCCTACCGAGCGAGCCGTGATGTTTAGGTTCACATTTCCCGAAAACAGTCATTCGTATGTCGTGGTAGATGCGTTGGATAAAGGCTCGTCGATACAAATTATCCCTGCTGAAAACAAGATTATTGGCTATACTACGCGCAACAGCGGTGGCGTTCCTGACAACTTTAAGAATTACTTTGTCATCCAATTCGATAAGCCTTTTACGTATCGTGCAGCTGTGGCAGACGGCAAAATTGATGAAAGCAAGACCGCTGCAACGGTAAATCATGCAGGGGCTATCATTGGTTTTAAGACACAGCGTGGCGAGAAAGTGCATGCGCGAATTGCTTCCTCGTTTATCAGTCCACAACAAGCCGAACTGAATTTGCAGGAGTTAGGCACACGAAGTTTTGAGGAAATCAAGCAACAAGGTCGACAGCTATGGAACAAAGTGTTGGGACGTATCGAAGTAGAAGATAACAACATTGACCATCTTCGCACGTTCTATTCTTGTTTGTATCGCTCGGTGTTGTTCCCACGAAGTTTCTTTGAGAAAGATGCTACGGGAAAAATTGTGCATTACAGTCCGTATAATGGGCAGGTGTTGCCAGGCTATATGTTCACCGACACAGGCTTCTGGGACACGTTCCGTTGCTTGTTCCCCTTGCTCAACCTGATGTATCCTTCCATGAATGTAAAGATGCAAGAAGGCTTGGTGAACGCCTATCTCGAAAGTGGCTTCCTTCCCGAGTGGGCAAGTCCGGGACATCGAGACTGTATGGTGGGCAACAATTCTGCTTCTGTGGTAGCAGATGCTTATCTCAAGGGCTTACGTGGTTACGATGCGGAAACGCTATGGAAGGCTGTTACGCACGGAGCGAATGCCGTTCATCCTACCGTTAGCTCTACTGGTCGTTTAGGTTTTGATGAGTATAACAAAATGGGATATGTGCCCTACGATGTGGATATCGACGAAAATGTGGCTCGCACGTTGGAGTATGCGTATGACGACTGGTGCATCTATCAGTTTGGTAAAGCCTTGGGTAAGTCTAAAAAGGAGTTGGCTCCCTATCTCAAGCATGCCATGAACTATAAGAATGTCTTTGATCGTGAAACCAATCTCATGCGTGGTCGCAACAAGGACGGCAAGTTCCAGTCGCCATTCAGTCCACTGAAGTGGGGCGACGCCTTTACCGAAGGCAACTCTTGGCATTACACTTGGTCGGTATTCCACGACCCACAAGGACTCATCAACCTCATGGGAGGGAAACAAACCTTTAATCTCATGCTCGATTCTGTGTTCAATGTTCCACCTCTCTTCGACGATAGTTATTACGGAAGTGTTATCCACGAAATACGTGAAATGCAAATTATGAATATGGGTAACTACGCTCATGGCAACCAACCCATACAGCACATGATTTATCTGTACGGCTATTCAGGGCAACCTTGGAAAACACAGTATTGGATCAGAGAGGTGATGGACAAACTCTACAATGCCAATCCCGATGGCTATTGTGGTGATGAGGACAACGGACAGACTTCGGCATGGTATGTATTCTCCGCCATGGGCTTCTATCCTGTTTGCCCTGGTAGCAACCAATATGTGATAGGTACGCCCTACTTTCAAAAGATGACCTTGCACTTAGAGAACGGAAAGACGTTGACGCTCCAAGCCAATAAGTGCAGCACCGCGAATAAGTATATCCAGTCGTTGCGCATCAATGGCGTGCCTTCCACGCGAAATTACTTCACTCATCAGGAGCTGATGCAAGGCGGTACTATTGTTTATGACATGGGCAACGTGCCTAACAAGCAGCGTGGCATTCAAGACGCTGATGCTCCTTATTCGTTCAGCACAGAGAAAAGGCAATAACAGGCAGGCGGCTATTAGACACAAAGTGGGAGGAAAACCATTGGTTCCCTCCCATTTTATTTCATGTCATGAGTAGTTGCATGGCTATTCTCGGCACGCATGCCGAGGGTTACCACACGCTTCCCCAGTTGTTTTCGTAGTTGCCTGTCTCTTCGTCCCACGAGTCCAAGTCGTCGCCCTGCCACTGCTTTCCATTGGCATCAAGGGCACCAGGACTGTCTATTGGTATTTCGATGGGATCTTTACTTCCCATTACAAGGTTGCTTGTAGCCATTTTAATGATTTCGGTGCGTGGAGACAGGTAGGTGCGTCTGTCGCCGGCAGCGTTGCTTATATTTTTATCTTCAGTGTTCATCTTATTTCGTTTTTAATGTTTTCTTGCCCTTCATGATATATATGCCCGATGGCAGACTGTCGAAGTTGGTGCCTACATAGCGACCGTCCATGGTGTATATGCGCTGTGCGCCTTGCTGTGCATCGGCATCTGTTGTCACATTACTAATGCCCGTAGGCTTGCTTTCCGAAAGCACCATGAACCGCTTGGCACCTGAAGTCCCCGGGATAAGATAAACAAAACCACGGAATGGAGGTATAGGATAACCTTCAGGCTTACCATTCTTCATTTGCATCCATACATCAATCTCCTTCTTTCCTTCTATGGTATTCTTCTCTGCTATGCTCAGCACATAAGGTTGTCTTTTATAATCTTCACCATAAATCTCAAAAGGAAACTTTTCAGTACTGCCACGGAAACTGAAGGACTGCCCAGGCTTGGTAGCGGCGAAGCCAATAGGCTTTAAACGTCCTCCTGCTCTTTCAAACTTATCAGTTGGTGACTTAGCTATATCCACGTTGTTTGCCGTAAATGCCTTAGAGTTAGAGTTGTTGCTGTTTGCATTCGTGATGCGCAGGAGATAAGGTTTGTTTGCCTCGAGCGTGCTGCCTTTTTCTATTGGCTGGAAAACATAGAATTCTGTACCTGAATCTAATGGGTAACCGTTAGGATAATCTGGAAAGTTTTCTAGGTCTGGCTCGTATGTGAAATAATCTTTATTGTACTGATAGTCCAACTTGTATGCGCGTATGCCTTCAGGCAATGTCACGGCGTATGGCAGGAAAATGGTGAAGCAGTGCTTGCCATCAGCAAACTTAGAGAAGTCGCGGTAAGAGGTCAGGGAGTTGTTATCTTCATTATAAAGGTAAAAATCTAATGGTTTATTATTGTACCCACGCGGTATATTGACTTTTTTAGTAGTCATATTGCATTTGTTGTAAACCGCTTGACTTGCTTTGATGGCATAAGGGAACTCATATTCTGCACGATCCTGCAAGCTCAGCTTGGTACATGTACCGTCAAACTTGACAAAATTCACGTCCTGACCTGCTGCAAAGGTGATGTCCGTTGCATTGGGCAGGTAAACAACGGTGTGAGTTGGCAGTCCTGCCGTCATAGTCTTGTTCGGACTGGCAACCGTGTTAAATTCCCGCGACAAATTTTTGAGGTAGTCTTCATTGCCAGATACCTGTTTCATGTTTCGTATGTCTATATATTCCAATCCGGGACAGCCCTCAAAAATCCCCGCACCAATCTTGCAGTTGGCACTGCCCTTCAAGGTAAATCCTGGCAGGTAGCTATTTCCTGCGAAGGCACCATCGCCTATATACTCAGCTTGCTCCCCAATCACAATGTCGCTTGACTGAATGCAATTTTCGAAAGCCTTTGCGCCTATTTTCTTTACTGCAGACAAGCCTTTGAAACTTTTGATACCAGTTTTTGCGAAAGCTCTTTCGTCTATGGAAGTCACAGAAGAAGGAATAACAAATGGATTTAAGTATTCAAAGGCTTTTTCAAACATGCCAGCAGGGATGGTTGTCGGACCTTCAGCCAAACTTACTTTGCCAGTGAATTCTGTAAAGGATTCCACGCCCGAACGATAGTCTGTAACGGCAGGGGCGAGATTGTTATACATCGCTTGAATTGTGGCATCTGTGGTTTCTTCGCCAATCTTCGCTGTTGCAGGGATGGGTGTTTCTATATTAAATTTGTCTCCCTTGAAAGCCTGATATCCCACGAATGTTATATTTGAACAGTTAAAGGTTGACGTTGAAAAACTTCCCTCAAAGGCTTGGGGACCTATGGCAGTTGAGCCTGGAATATCAATCGGCATAGTTTTTCTATCATATTTCTTTGTGGGGGTGGGCCTACGTCTGTCCTTCAACTCAAAAGGCGCCAAATTGGTCTTGTAGAATGCACGCCAACCGATGGTCTTAAGATTGGCTGGAAAATTCAATATCATTACTCCACACTGATAAAAGGCAGCATCCTCAATGGCTTCTATCGTTTCAGGAAGTACCATTTTTGTGATTCTTCTTTCATTGATGAATGCATTGGAGCCGATGGCTACCACTGTCCAGTCTGTGCCATTTTGGTTGACCTTTTCTGGAATAGTAATGGTGTAAATATTTCCTGAATATAATTCGTAAGCACGTTCGTCTTTTGGTGTTCGAACTTTATTGCCTTTATTGTCCACTGCATCTATCTCCAGCGTACTTCTGTAGCCGTGCAAATCGGGATGGATAGTGAGAATATCCTCGGCACTTGTTAACTCTATTCTTTTGGCTTCTGGCGTTGCCGCCCTTTCGCTTGCGTATGTCACTTTCACGGTTTTGGCCGCGGCATCTACCACCTCATACCAAAGTTGTCCGACTTGGAACCTGTCGCCCTTGTTCTGCGCAGTGATGGGCAGAGCCGTTATCATTAGCAACACAAGCGCAATCCATGCGCTGCGGTGCTTTGACTTGTTGTTGTAATCTTGTTTCATGATTCTAAATAATATTTAATTGTTATTTTATCTTGTTAGATGAATACTCGTGTAGGATGTTTTAATACCTACTTTTAATAATACTCCACACTTTGTTGCAAAGATATATAATTATTGGTTGTAACAAGTACAATGCGAACTTTTTTTATTCGTTTAACGTAAATGTCATAGTGGCAACGGACAACAAACAAAATAATGATAGCAACGGAATGGCACGGACTAACACGGCTCTTTCACTGAAGGGTGTTAACAACAAATTTAACAAATTACACAAATCAACTCAGCAAGACAATGAACGCAAGCGTTCTACGAATGGAACAAATAAACATGATTGTTGTTGAACAACGAATTTAACAAATTACACGAATCAACTCAGCAAGACAATGAAGGCAAGCGTTCTGCGAATGGAACAAATCTTACGACATCAATTTATCGCATATCTGTGCTAAATTCGTTTCATTTGGTGAACGCTGGCGTTCATTGATTGCAGCAATCGGATTTGTTTTTTTGTTCAATTCGTTGTTAAAATAAATGATTGTTGTTAAAATAAAAGGAAATAGTTGTTGTTAAAACAAAAGAAAATGATTGTTGTTGAACAGCGAATGAAGCAAACGATGTTCTACGGTTTTGTCAAAATAAATTGCCGAAATTTAACACTTCAAAAGTGGGTGAAATAGCTCGTGAACATGGGTGAATTTGTGTGTTAGAAAGTCACAATTTGGTTGTTCCATGTCTTTAAGGCGGTTATCTCAATGACTTTGCACGACTAAAGCATGCTTTCAAGCCCCTTGATCACATGGAGTAAGGGCGTTATTTTGCGCTTATAAGAGTGGGTTACGAGGCAATTTTCACCTTTACAAAATCTTATTTTAGGCAAAGTGTTGGCTTTCAACGAATTGCAAACTTGCTCAAAACTTGCGTATTTTCAACCGATGCTCCCCTTGCTCGCAAATATTCAAATTTTGAAAGTGCTGTTGTCCTATTTTTTCAAAACGCAATTAACACTTTTAACAATCAGTTATCGGTAAAAATCAAAGCGCAACGGAGAGGCACGGACATGCACGGGTATTCGTGGCAAGGCGAGGGGGAAATATCCTCATAATATAGGATTTTACATGTAATGACATTATTGTAAATTTGCAACCAAACATTATACAAACGATTACGGTGAGTACGCCAGTCCGTCGCTGTTGGGAAACACCCTGTTGCTATGAGCGAGACAACGTGCTGGACACAACGCCCTTACGCTTCCGCACATTGTCGTGGAGCATGAGGAGAGCAGCACTCACACCGCAAAGAAAACAAGAGAATTAAAAAGATGAATCAGCGATTGCTCGATAAATATAACATCCCGGTGCCTCGGTACACCAGTTATCCCCCCGCCAACTATTTTCACGAACTGACCACAGACCAGTATCTCTCTGCCATAGAAGCCTCCAACCGCCATGCGCACCAGCCGTTGGTGTCCTTTTATCTGCATATACCGTTTTGTAGACATTTATGCCATTACTGCGGTTGTAACTCCTACCCCATGGCGAACCAAGACATGATGAGGAGATATGTTGATGCCTTGCATCAAGAAATAGACCTCATTGCCAGTCATTTAGACACCCAAAACCGCCAAATCTCGCAGATACACTATGGCGGCGGAAGTCCTACGGCATTGCCCATTGCAGACTTAAAGTCGCTCAACGAACACTTGCGCTCGTTGATGCCCACCATAGCACATCCAGAAATCGCCATAGAGTGTCATCCCGGTTACTTGGCAGAAGGAGATTGGGAGGCATTGGCACAATGTGGCTTTAACAGATATAGCTTGGGTATTCAAGATTTTGACGAGCATGTGTTGAAGGCAGTCAACCGCCGTCCGTCACTCCTTCCTGTGGAAGAGATTATGCACCTCCTGCGCCAGCAGGGTGCAACGGTGAATATGGATTTGCTGTTTGGCTTGCCTTATCAAACACCCGACTCGTTTGCTCGAGCCGCTGAACAGGCAGCGAATCTACATCCAGACAGGATAGTGACCTTCAGTTATGGCCACGTGCCATGGGTGCACAAACGCCAGCTGATACTCGAAAAATTGGGATTGCCACAAGACGATGACAAACAAGAGATGTATCGACGGGCAGCAGAAGTGTTACATACGGCAGGTTATCGCAGCATTGGCATGGACCACTTTGTGTTACCTACCGACGAACTGAGTGTGGCATTGGAAACAAAACAGCTGCATCGCAATTTTCAAGGTTATTGTACACGCCGCACCACAGGCCAGGTGTATGCCTTTGGCGTGACAGCTATCAGTCAGCTACAAACGGCATACGCACAAAATGGGCGTGACATTGAAGCGTATATCCGCTGCATAGAAGCAGGAAAACCTTACACCTATCGTGGCTACGAGCTTACAACGCAAGAGCAAATGGTGCGTGAGGTGATAGAGCAGATGATGTGTAACTACCACTTCTCTTGGTCGGAAATTGCGGCGCGCCTTGGGTGTACACCTGCCGAGGTGAAGGCAGCCACAAACTATGATGAGCAGAAATTGAAAGAGATGGAGGCAGACGGCTTGATACAGCTCAGCGAAGACAGCATCAGTATGACTCAGACAGGGTCGCCCTTTGTACGCAATGTGGTTGCCACCCTCGACCCACTCATGGCGCACACCGATAAAAAGTTTTCCAAACCTATATAAAGATGGATTGGTGAGCGGTGGTGAGATTTGAATTTTACTATCGTTGACCCACAAGAAAAGTAACTTTAGATGAGCGCAGCAGCGCAATTTAGGGCGGTTCTATAAATTAGCTTTGTCAGATTGCGAGGCTGTTTTTGTGGTCAGTTTGTTTGTAAGTGAAGGAGTATAGCGGGCTATACGACTGAACGAACAAGCAAATTGAACCAAAAAGAGACCGCAAGATGACAAAAACGTAAACTGACTGATATACTAAAACTTTACGGCGGTAATTTATAGAACCGCCCTATAATGATAAAAAGAATGGCAGAAAATAAAGACAACTTCTCCGTAGAGAGCAAACCCACTCATGAGCATCAGCCTGCCCAAGAAACCTCACGACACGTCGATGTGTGTGTGATAGGTGCAGGGTTAACAGGACTCACCACCGCCTTTCTGTTGAAGCGGAAAGGTAAAGAGGTGGTAGTGATAGAGAAACAACCCCGAATAGGCGGACAGATACACACTCAACAGGTGGGCGACTATATCATGGAGAGCGGTCCTAACACGGGTTCGGTATCCTTTCCAGAGGTGGCAGAACTGTTTGAGGCATTAAACCAAGAGTGTAGCATGGAGACCGCATGCGAATCGTCGAAAAGGCGTTGGATATGGAAAGGAGGACGTTTTCACGATTTACCAGCAGGACCGATAGGAGGGTTGCGCACACCATTGTTTACGTGGTACGACAAATTCCGCATCTTGGGAGAGCCTTTTCGTGCCAAAGGAACCAATCCCGATGAGACCGTTGGCGCATTGGCAGCACGCAGATTGGGGAAATCGTATCTCGATTATGCGGTAGACCCCTTTGTATCGGGCGTGTATGCCGGTAATCCGATGACATTGGTTACCCGATTTGCGTTACCAAAATTATACCTATTAGAACAAGAACACGGTAGTTTTATTCGTGGAGCCATTGCCAAAGCAAAAGCGCCGAAAACAGAAAGAGACCGACGGGCAACGAAGAAAGTGTTTTCTGCACGTGGCGGTTTGAGTCATTTGGTCAATGCCTTGGGCGATGCTATTGGTGCAGCGCATCTCATTATTGGTGCCAACGGAGTGGAAATCAATCCTGCGGACGGTGGTTATGTGGTGAAGTACACCACTGGTTTAGGACAAGCGCAAACTGTTTACTGTCATGAAGTGGTTACTACTTGTGGGGCTTATGCGCTACCAGCTCTGCTGCCTTTTATCCAACAATCGTTGATGTCCAAGATATCGAATTTGTTTTATGCGCCCATCGTACAAGTGGGGGTAGGCATCAAAGACACGCAAGGGGTATCGCTTAACGCCTTTGGTGGGTTAGTACCCTCGTGCGAGAAGCAACAAGTGTTGGGCATACTGTTCCCCTCCAGTTGCTTCGAAAATCGTGCTCCTCTCGGTGGTGCTACTCTCTCGTTCTTCTTGGGAGGGGTGCGACATCCCGATTTCCTATCGAAGACAGATGAAGAACTGACAGCCATAGTAGAAGATGCCCTACATCGTATGTTGAAGTTGCCTGCGTCTGTGCAGCCAGATGCCATTCGTATCTTCAGGCACGAGCGTGCCATTCCGCAGTACGTGGCATCGAGTGGCGAACGCTACGCTGCCATTGAACAAATACAGCAGCAATATCCGGGCTTGATTTTGGCAGGAAATATCAGAGACGGCATCGGTATGGCGCATCGAATACGTCAGGCTTTTGAGGTGGCAAGGCAGTAATCCACGCACGAAGCGCAGCCTCTTCTCTCATATTGTGTTATTAACAAAATTATTAGAGCAACGGATTAACACGGTTTTTTCATTGAAAGGAAATATTGTTAACAACAAATTTAACAAATGAAACAAATCAACTAAGCAAGACAATGAACGCAAGCGTTCTACGAATGAAACAAATCTGACGACAGCAACATGTCGCATATCTGTGCTAAATTCGTTTAATTTGGTGAACGCTGGCGTTCATTGATACCAGCAATTAAATTTGTTTTTTTCGTTTAATTTGTTGTTAAAACAAAAAACATGATTGTTGTTGAACAACGAATTTAACCAATTAAACGAATCCACTCAACAAGACAATGAACGCAAGTGTTCTGCGAATAAAACAAATCTACCGGCATCAACATGTCGCATATCTGTGCTAAATTCGCTTTCATTTGTTGAACGCCGGCGTTCATTAATTGCAGCAATTAAATTTGTTTTTTTCGTTTAATTCGTTGTTAAAATAAAAAAAAATGATTGTTGTTGAACAACATTGCCCATAATTGAAAGAGCCGTGTCCGCTAAAGAACTTGTGCCAATTAGCAATATGACGGTAGATTTTACGTTATTCCAACATGAAGAAGTCAGTGCTTTGTACAATTCTATTTGTTGCATCATGGGTTCAGTGCCTTGCACAGATAGACCGTGTCGTGCAAAATCGTCCCTATGCAGATTTACGCCCACTGCACTTTGGCGTATTATTGGGTACTCATGTACAAGATGTTGAATTAAATAATGTAGGTATTCAACATCTCACACACGAAGACGGGAGTGTGTCAGAACGTCTCATTACCGTTGACCAAAATAGATGGGATGCAGGACTCACGGTGGGAGTACTTGCAGAAATGAGGCTCAGTAAGCACTTTCAGTTTCGCATTGCTCCTGCCATGTACTTCGGAAATCGACACTTAACTTTCCGCGACTATAGCATGTTGGACAAAGAAGGAAAACCAACGGAGCAGCAACAAGACATGAAAACCGCTTACATCTCCTCCGCCTTGGATATCATCTTCGCTGCTCCGAGATTTAATAACCACCGACCTTATTTAGTAACAGGAGTGAACCCTATGATTAACCTCAATGGGAAAAACGATCAGTTTGTAGCCCTGAAACGTTACGATGTATTTGCAGAGGTAGGCGTAGGGTGTGATTTCTATCTACAATACTTTAAGTTAAGACCAGAACTTAAATTTATGTTTGGACTCACCAACAGCTATGACAAGAATCATGTCAAAGGTATTAAAGACAAGAACATGATACCTTACACCAACGCTACCAACGAAGCACGCTCCAAGATGATAGTCTTGACGTTCTATTTTGAATAAAGATGAACACACCAACAAATAGGGTGAATTCTATAAATTAGTCTCGTCATGCCCTTAAATGTAGGCTACGATGCTCATTTATAAAACTCACCCAGAGTGAAAGTTCTTTATTTCTACGCCAAATGTTTTGTCATTTTTTCTTGAATTGCAATAGCAACTTTCCTACATAAACAGCATGTTTCCCATTTTGATCAACAGGAATCTCTTTTCCATCTAAATTCTTAACATATCTTAGAGATTGGAAATATGTATGAGAGTGTCCGCCTAACAGCAGGTCTATGCCCCGAGTATGTGCAATTATACGTTGTTCGCTCATCCCCTTTTTCAACCAACCCATGTGCGATAAACAAATCACTAAATCACACTTGTATTTATCTTTTAAGAGAGAAGCCATTTGCTGCCCTACTTTGATAGGGTCTAAATACTTCACTCCCTCACACTTCTTCAAATCTACAAGTCCTTCCATCTCTGGCGAGAGTCCAAACACACCAATCTTAATCCCTTTGCGCTTCAGTATAATATATGGTTTTACCAAACCTTCACAAACAGTTCCCGTAAAATCATAATTGCTGCACACAACAGGATAATTTAATTGCTTGATAAGACGAGCCAGATTGTCCATTCCAAAATCAAACTCATGATTGCCAAGCACACCTGCATCATACCCCATTTCATTCATCAACTTTACCTCGACCTCTCCTTGATATAAGGTATAATAAGGCGAGCCCTGACTGAAATCGCCACTATCAAAAAGTAACAGCTGAGGGTCTTTCTTCCTTTCCTCTTTTAGCATCCCAATTCTTCGAATAAATCCCCCTCGCCCTGCAAGCATGGTATCTGCTAAGTTCGGGTTTAACGGATATATACAACTGTGGGTGTCGTTTGTGTGGAGAATAGTAAGACTCTTATTTTGAGCCACAAGTGTTGTCCCTAAACATAAGAGCACACTAACTAATATATAACGATAATTCTTCATTTCTAACTTTGGTAATTCTGGTTCAACTTACTCAACAACAATTCTTCCTTCAATAGCAGCATCAACCTCAAGCCCCTGTGCGTTGGCTTGTTGAAAATAATCCATAATAATAAATCGCACATTGTTTTGCTTTTCTTGAGGCGACAACACCTGCGTTTTCTTCTTAAAGGCAACAAGTTTGTCATTTCCCTGCGCCAAGTAATCAAGAGTTGCTATACGGTACAAACGCTGTGGGTCAATGGGTTTTCCGTGAAGTAAAGCCGACTTCAACTGTCCGTCTTTCGTAATTCTTAGTTCTACTCCATGACTCACACCTTCGCCACCAACCGAGGCAATTTGCTTAAAAAGCTCAAGCACTTGTTCACCTGTGAGTGTTAAGAAGCAAAGTTTGTTTTCAAAGGGTGCCACATCAACCACATCACCCTTCGTCACATCCCCTTTCACCAACGCTGCCCGGATACCTCCCATATTATATACAGCGAAATCAGGAGTCTCATGAAATGCTCTTCCACCCCAAATCAAGATGTCCGACAACAGATTAGAAAGCGTACTTTCAGGTCTGCCCACAGACATATCATGCTTAACTCGCCCTACAACAGGACTCATCAAACTATCTACCTCGTGTTTGTAGGGCCGCATCATGGCGTCTACTTTCTCATTACGAATGCCATCATACCGATGATCTACGAGTATTCGAGTTCGCTGAACGTTCGTCAACTGATAGTGCGATGCACACGATGTTGCCATCAACGATATGAAAGCAAGCTCAAACAGCAATTTTGTTTTTCTCATTTCAATTCTTATTTACCAATATTTATACCCTACAAATGTATAAGACTCATTACTCTTAGTCGCTTTTTATCTCGCCCCTACTGAGTAGTTACCAAGCATGTCGATACATCTGAGGCTGAAAACGATTTAATGATAATGCAAAGATAGATTTTTTTGTAAAATTTCAAAAATAGTTTGAAGACAATATTCTCTATGTGAAAGCGATTTCTTCTCATCAAGGTAATTTTATAGGTTCCTCTTTACACCGCTCTTAAGTCTAAGGGTAATTGTATTACAACAATTCCGTTGCAATCGACATCCCAGATGATGAACAATGCTTGAAGGCTTTGTCCCAATTACGAATCCACAGCTGTAATGTATTTTACTACGTTGTGTGCGTTTGCAAAATCGCGTCATTCGACAGATTTGCTGTTGAAACAAAAGAAAAAAGAATAAACTTATATTATTTCAAAAAATTGTTGTAACTTTGCACCGCTTTTCGGCATAACCTCTGGAAGTAGAAGAGTTGCTATCCATGTTGTGTTGGAACGACAAACAATATTTAATGACCAAATTAAAAATGGATTTAATTAAAGTTGCTGAAGAAGCATTTGCAACCGACAAAAAGTTCCCTGAATTCAAAGCAGGTGATACTATTACTGTCGCTTACAAAATCGTCGAGGGTACCAAAGAGCGTATCCAGCTCTATCGCGGTGTCGTTATAAAGATTTCAGGACACGGTGATAAGAAGCGCTTTACTGTACGCAAAATGTCTGGAACAGTGGGTGTAGAGCGTATTTTCCCTATTGAGTCGCCAAGCATTGACTCGATAGAAGTGAATAAGCGTGGTAAAGTACGTCGCGCTAAGTTGTACTACTTACGTGGTCTTACTGGAAAGAAAGCACGTATCCAGGAAAGAAGAACTGTCTCCAACAAATAAGATTCAGGTCAAAAGTATTTTTAAGATAAAAGAGGTCGCAATAGTTGTTGCGACCTTTTTTATTTCACTTCGTCATCATCGTCGTAGTTCAGGTCTGCACTATTCTCACCATGCAAAGCGGCTTTTAAATCTTTCCAATTTTGAAAGCCCGCAAGGAGAGCCAATTTATCCAAAGTAGCTACAGACAGTTTCTCTTTTCTTTGAAGACAATCCCATAGTTTCTGTACGCCACTCAAATTTGCACACAAACCATGTTTCGCCAATACATGAACGATTTTCTCATCTTCAGTCAAAAGATTACCTGCTGTTTCTCCGACCTTTGCCTCCATTTCTTCTAACAGACGCTTTATATCTTGCAACATTTTGTGAATCAATTAATTCATAACAACCATGTATATAAACCTCATCCATAAGTTCATTGGAAGACAGGAACTTGAACTTTCTACCTTTCTCGTCTATCGAACAATGAGCAAGCAAAATTACTAAAAAGATTGAACATACAACCCTTTCTTAAGGAAAAACAATGAACGTCATTTCTTTTCAATATAACGAATGCGAATCTTACAATGTTCTTTTGATGTCGTCATCCCGCAATGGATGCGCTCAAAACGATAAGAATAAATCTCGAACCGAAAGTCACTGAAACTTTTTAAGAAAGCTAAAAATCAGCAAGTAACGTAACAGAACAGTTTATTTTTTATATCTTTGTAAACCATTAGAACATTTTCCGATATGAAAGAATTAGCATTAAAGTACGGTTGCAATCCCAATCAGAAGCCTTCACGCATTTATATGGAAGAGGGAGAATTACCAATAGAAGTATTAAATGGTCGTCCAGGCTATATCAACTTTCTTGACGCACTCAATAGTTGGCAATTAGTAAAAGAGTTGAAGGCTGCAACAAGTCTTCCTGCTGCTGCCTCATTCAAGCACGTCTCACCAGCTGGGGCTGCCATTGGACTACCACTAAGCGACACCTTAAAAAAGATTTATTTTGTCGACGATGTAGACTTTGAGCTTTCACCCCTTGCCTGTGCTTATGCAAGAGCCAGAGGAGCAGACCGCATGTGTTCGTATGGCGATTTTGTTGCATTGAGTGACACCTGCGATGCAGCAACGGCATTGCTCATCAAAAGAGAAGTGAGCGATGGCGTCATTGCACCTGATTATACACCTGAAGCATTGGAGATTTTAAGAGAAAAGCGCAAAGGAACTTACAATGTTATTAAGATAGACCCAAACTATCAGCCGAATCCTATTGAACACAAACAGGTTTTTGGCATTACCTTTGAACAAGGGCGCAATGAAGTTAAACTTAATGACGATCGATTATTTGAGAACATCCCCACAGAACAGCAATCCTTGCCAGAAAATGCCAAGCGAGATCTTATCATTGCACTTATCACACTCAAATATACCCAGAGCAACAGCGTTTGTTATGTCAAAGATGGACAGGCAATTGGAATTGGAGCTGGGCAACAGAGTAGAATTCATTGCACCCGCTTGGCAGGCGACAAAGCAGACACGTGGTGGCTTCGCCAATGTCCGAAGGTCATGAACTTGCCATTCAAGGAGCATATCCGTCGTGCAGATAGAGACAATGCCATTGACTTATACATTGGCAATGAGGCGGATGACCTGTTGAAAGACGGTGCATGGGAAGCTATCTTTACGAAAAAACCAGAGCTCTTGACCCAAGAAGAAAAGAAAGAATGGCTTTGCCAAAACACACAAGTGGCATTAGGGAGTGATGCATTCTTCCCCTTTGGAGATAATATTGAACGCGCTCACAAAAGTGGTGTGCAATATATAGCACAAGCTGGAGGTTCTGTGAGAGACGATCATGTCATTGAGACTTGCAACAAATACGGCATCACAATGGCATTCACAGGGGTGAGATTATTCCACCATTAATTCATCAAATACAGTGGCATAAGCATCTTCGTTTGAAGAATATCTAATAGAAAGCAAGTGCCACTGTTATCAATTTACATGCGTATGGACGATTTTGACGATATATTAGAAAACGGGATAGTCTTTCGCAAGCCTCCTAAAGAAAAAAAAGAGGACGGAAAGATTAAGACCAAAGCCAAGAAAAAGAAGTATATTACAGGAGCACATGGCAGTGGCTCTGCTCGCCAAAAAGCGAAATACCGCACACAGCGAGCCAATAGACATAAAGGGAAAGCGTGATATAAGGATATTGCATTTACTTCGGAGCGTTAGTCTTGTTACGTTTCGAAGTAATTTTTCCTGATTTAGTCAAGGTCAAGGTTACATCTTGTAAACTTCGCTTTGCATGGTCGAACAGTATATTTGGATTGTAACGCCGCCCTCTGTATTTTACTTCAAAATGCAAATGTGCGGTTGTTGCACGTCCTGTTCGCCCTGTCAATCCAATCACATCCCCAGCTTTCACTTTTTGACCCACCTTTACAAAGTTTTTAGATTGATGACTGTAAAGGGTTTCAAAGCCATATTTATGTTTTATTTTGATGCAGTTTCCATACCCATAATGTGGCCCTGACAACGTTACTACTCCATCGAAGGCTGCCACTATCTTATCTTTCGGCTTGGTCTTCAAATCTACTCCGCCATGTCCTCGTCTGCCTCCGTAAGGACTTATCACCTTTGCACCTGGAAGCGGATAAGCCCATTGACCTGTTTTCCTCACTTCAGACAAGTTCAGTTGAAAAGAATTACCGTTTCTAAAAGGATTTTCTGGGTCAACTTCTACACGCTGTTGCTCCTCCGTCACCACTTTCACATCAATGTGATGCCCCACTTTCTTAAACTGAAGCAATTGTGAATATAATTGATGACTCGCAGGACTGAGAATAATCGTTGGATTGATGCGTGCACCATTCACCATGATTGAAAAGCGCAAAAACGAGCGTCCTGCACGCTCTCCAATAATCGCAATGGTCTGTCCTGCACGCACATGTTCACCCACTTTCACTAAATTCTGCACTTGATGACTATAAACGGTTTCCAATCCATTCTTATGTCGAATCACTAATACGGGTATTTGAGCTGCATTTCGCTTGGACAAACGCACAGTACCATCAAACATCGCCTTCACCGCATCTCCCTTCGACGTTCTGATTTCCAGTTCTTGTTGTGGTAAAAGGATACTCTTTCCCACAGGGAGTGGAAAACAATAATCTGTTGAGGACAACTTTTTGAAATCAATATAGAATTGATCAGATTTGTCAAAGAGATGTGGTGTAGCAATACTCACCTGCTGTCGTTCTGCAGGAGTGAACTGTTCTGTATCGGGAGCAAAAGCCGACAAGCTCATGACCGAAGCTACACTCAATATTAATTTTCGTAAAGGAAATTTCATTTCATTACCGTTTTGGAGACACATAGACAGATGTTATCGTATTTCGGAATCACCTTTCTACCTGCTCACTCTTTTAACAGAATACCATTATATATCCGTCCAGACGCCACTCCCAGTCGTCTTGCAGAAAAATATTGGTCTATTTGGTCGTACGTACAAATGTCTGCCTGTAAAATATGGTGCGCCTTTACCCCCTCCTCTATGAGTTGCAGACGATTGCATTCAGGCAAATCGAGGTGCCACTTCGTCTTCTTCACACTGATAGACGAAAGGGGAAAACCTGCTTTTGCAAATCTTTCAAACACTTCATCACCAACCTCAAAATTCTTTAAGGATATTCCGGGTCCTATACAAGCATACACATCAGCTGCCGAAGTGTCATAAACCTGCCGCATCATGGAAAAAGTGTGCTGCACAATTCGCTGCACGGTGCCTCGCCAACCAGCATGAATGGCAGCAATAGCATGATGCTTTGTATCATATAAAAGTACAGGAATGCAATCGGCAGTAGACACACCAATGCAAACTTGTGGTACAGAAGTGATGAGCGCATCCACACCTTCTAACAATAAATGCTGCGTAGATGGTGACAAAGAAAAGAAATCCTTTTCGATAACCCTTGTCTCGACACCGTGAACTTGATGTGGCAACAAAAGACGGTCGGCACTTAACTGGAGTTCGGCACAAAGAGCTGCTCGATTAGACTGTATGGCTTTCGGTTCATCTCCACAATAAGGATTGATGTTAAACGAACTATAACAACCCTTACTGACGCCTCCGCTCCGTGTGGTAGAAAAAACTTTTACTTGCTTATTCAATGGGAAATAAGTGAGCAGAGGTGTGGGCAAATCTTTTTGTTGCGCATCAGACATCTTCGTACTCATAATCTTCCAAGTCTTCGATGTCTTGAATGTCATTGTCGTCTATCGGAGTTATTTCCTCCACCTCACCTTCTGCAATGAGTTCCGACGCCATTTTATCCATCTCTTTATCCCGATGAATCAAATTATCTTCTGCAATAATCCCCTGCAGTTTATTACTCTCGCTATTAAGTTCTTTCCACAAAACATCCTTCAGTTCATCCAATCCTTGACCTGTTACAGCAGAAATAAACACAACGGGCAAATCAGTAGGAAGAGTGTCGTGCAGCATCTCGACCAGTTCTTGATCTAACAAGTCACATTTTGTCACTGCTAAGACACGGTGTTTGTCCATCATATCAGGGTTGAAGGTACGCAGTTCATTGAGTAATATTTCATACTCCTTCTTAATATCATCAGTATCACCTGGTACCATAAACAGTAACAAGGAGTTTCGCTCAATATGTCTCAAAAAACGCAAGCCTAACCCCTTCCCCTCACTCGCACCTTCAATGATGCCTGGAATATCTGCCATGACAAACGAATGATGATCACGATATTCCACAATACCCAAAGATGGTTCAAGGGTAGTAAACGGATAATTGGCTATCTTAGGTCGTGCACTCGACAAAGAGGAAACCAAGGTAGACTTTCCTGCATTGGGAAAACCAACCAATCCCACATCTGCCAACAATTTAAGTTCTAAGATGACCGTCATCTCTTGCATGGGCTCGCCGGGCTGTGCATAGCGTGGAGCCTGATTGGTGGCTGTTCTAAACTGGAAATTTCCAAATCCTCCTCGCCCACCTTTCAACAATAACACCTCCTGTCCATGCTCGGTCACATCGCAAATAAACTTGCCATTTTCGGCATTATACACCACCGTACCACATGGAACATCAATATATATATCCTTTCCATCAGTGCCATGACACTTGTCTTTACCTCCATTTCCACCATGTTCGGCAAAGATATGTCGGTCGTACCGCAGATGTAGAAGCGTCCAGTAATTGTGGTTCCCCCGAAGATAGATGCTTCCTCCCTTACCTCCGTCACCACCATCGGGTCCTCCATTATAGTTGTATTTAACATGACGAAGGTGCATAGACCCTCGACCGCCTTTTCCCGAACGACAATAAATCTTTACGTAATCAACAAAATTAGACTCCATGAAAACATGATTTAGGGTAAGACAACAAAACATGAAATATGACTATCATTCAAATTCCTCAGTTCTTTGAACTTGAATGATAGTCATATTAAAAGTCAATTATAAAGCTTCAACGACAGCACAAATATCTGCTGTGATTCTATCCAACTCGCCCAAGCCGTCAATGTGGTGATGTATCGCTTCTTGCTTGTACCACTCTATGAGCGGAGCTGTTTGTGCATGATAAACGCCTAAACGTTTTTTAATCGTTTCTTCATTATCATCACTGCGACCACTCTGTTGCCCACGCAACAACAATCGCTTCATCAGTTCATCTTCTGGCACATCCAGTTCTATCATAGCAGCTACATGATGTCCACGTTTTGCCAACATTTCTTTCAATGCCTCAGCTTGTGGAATTGTTCGGGGAAATCCATCGAAGATAACTCCCTTGTGATTTTTACCAAAGCTATCATATACACTAGCAAGGATATCAATCATCAACTCATCAGGAATCAGCTGCCCTTTGTCAATAAATTCCTTGGCTGTCTTTCCCAAGTCCGTTCCATTCTTGATTTCGCTACGCAACACATCTCCCGTAGAAATATGTTCCAAACCAAATTTTTCAATGAGCTTATCGCTCTGTGTGCCCTTTCCTGAACCAGGAGCACCAAAGATTACTATATTTTTCATTCTTCTACTATTGTATAAATATCTCGTAAATTTCTTCCTAACTGGTCATAGTCCAAACCATACCCCACAATAAAATCATTAGGTATCTCCATGGCTACGTATTTAATATTAAGTGGTACTTTGAGCTTACCTGGCTTCAGCAACAAAGTACAAATGTCTAACGAGGCAGGACTACGTGTACCCAATTTTTCTATCATGCGCTTCATTGTAGCACCAGTGTCTACAATATCCTCCACAATAATGACTGCACGATTTGTAATATCTTCATTAAGACCTATCACCTCTTTGATTTCACCCGTGGAAGCGATACCTTGGTAAGAAGCCAGCTTCACAAAAGAAATCTCACATGGTATGGTGATATAACGCATCAAATCGGCTGCAAAGATGAAAGAGCCATTTAACACCGCCAGCAAAAGCGGATTTTTTCCTTCAAAATCGTGGCTAATTTGGTTGGCAACCTCCTTTACACGGCGTAACAGGTCGGCCTCTGGAATGAACGTCTTAAACGTCTTATCTTTAATCGTAACTTCACTCATGGATGGTATGATTTATATTTAGAAAGCACAAAGTTACTAAAAATATCATGAAGTTGCGAAGCTCATAGGCATTAATTAGTATAATTTAAAATCTATCTATCATCTACAAAATATTGATTTCCATAACCTTTTGACACATTCAAAATCTTTTGTCAAACAGCAAGCATAGAGAGATATAATCTTCATTTGTACCCTTTCTTCGGTAAGAATAGCCATCAACATTTCTAACCCATAGAATTACCTGAAGAGAATTGAGGGTTAAGAGGCTTATCTTTTTGCAACAATGTTATTAAACCAATAGGATAGAGAAACAGAGAGTGTTTTTCTTGTTTAACACCCTATTGTAAACGGTAAAAATGTTGTGCTGGGTTTCTCAATATGAGGATTTCCATAACAAGAAAAATGATAAAGGGCATTTTTTGTAGAAATTAACTAAAAATAGGAAATACCAAGTACACCTATTTATATTAATTTTGTATTTTTGCAGTAATGAAGATACTAACAAGTGCTCAAATTCAAGAGCTTGACGATTATACCATTGCACACGAGTCCATTAAAAGCATTGATTTAATGGAACGTGCGGCACAGGCATTGAGCCGTACTATCATGAATAGCTGGACGACAACATCGCCCATGGTTGTCTTTGCTGGTCCAGGAAACAATGGGGGTGACGCATTGGCTATAGCTCGGATATTGGCAGAGAACGGATATTCCATTGATGTTTATTTGTTTAATATTAGCAACAAACTATCCGAGAATTGTACTATCAACAGGGATCGATTGAAAAATCACCCAAAGATTACCAAGTTCACGGAAGTTACGCTCAATTTTGAACCCCCTACTTTGGAAGCTAACACCGTTGTCATTGACGGATTGTTTGGAGCAGGACTTAATAAACCACTCACAGGAGGCTTCGCATCACTGGTGAAATATATCAACCAGTCGCCTTGCAAGGTGGTAAGCATTGACATGCCTTCAGGACTCTTAACCGAAAACAATGCTTTTAATGTTCGGACAAATATCGTGAAGGCGGATGTAACGCTCACGCTTCAGCACAAGAAGTTGTCCATGATGATGGCGGACATGCAACCCTATATTGGGCAAGTAAAAGTGTTGGACATCCAACTTTCAGAAGCTTTTACCCAGCAAATAGATGCCAAATACAACATTGTGGAAGAACATGAAGTGGTTGAGAAGTTGCTAACACGTTCTGAATTTGTACACAAAGGCGACATGGGGCATGCACTATTAGTGGCTGGTAGTTACGGTATGGCTGGTGCTGCAACACTCGCCACTCAAGCTTGTCTGCGAGTAGGCGTGGGAAAAGTGACCACTCACATTCCTAAACATCTTCTTAATATTCTCCAAATTTCAGTTCCAGAAGCCATTGTGAGTGTGGATCCTGAAAAAGAACACTTCACCGAACCCGTAGACACAGACCCTTTTGATGCCTTAGGTATAGGTTCTGGATTGGGACAACACGAGAACTCCGCCATCGCCATGATTGCACAAGTAAGGCGTGCGCAGTGCCCCATTGTCGTAGATGCCGATGCTCTGAACATGTTAGGTACGCATCGAGCATGGATGCAACAATTGCCCAAGAACATTATTCTTACCCCACACCCCAAAGAGTTTGACCGACTGGTTGGGAATACAAGTGCTGACAGTTACGAAAGACTCACAAAAGCCTGCGAATTAGCAGAACGGTTGCACGGTTTCGTGCTACTGAAAGGGCATTATACCGCACTGTGCCAGCCTAACGGAAAAGTGTTCTTTAACTCAACAGGCAATGGGGGCATGGCAACTGCTGGCTGTGGAGATGTCTTAACGGGCATCATCACAGGACTGTTGGCACGCGGATACCGTCATGCAGACGCATGCATCATAGGTATGTATCTTCATGGATTGGCGGGTGATTTAGCAGCACAAGAAATGGGAAAAGAAAGTATGATTGCTGGCGATATCATTCGCTGGATACCACAGGCATTCAAGAAATTACAGGCATTGCATTGAGGTTTGTCACACACCCCCTCATGAAACACGATTTGAAATATGAAAAAAACATTTTTATCCACCTTATTTTTAGCATTGAATATCACTGCGCTATGGGCACAAATTCCTACAGAAGGTGTAACCTACTTCCTACCCAAAACAGCTTTGCGCTTTGCCGTTCTGGTAGAGAAGACAACATTTACACCCGGAAAATACGCACGCTTTTCAGAAAGATACCTCAAAACACCTGTAAAAGATACGCCCACCACGACCTACAGAATTGTTGGTACTAAAATGAACACCTATGCCGTACCCGACTCCTCTAAGCAGTTTACTGCAACGATTGATAAGAAGCATAGCATCATCAGCGTGAGCAGAGACCAAAATGGAGTCATCATGGCGGTGAACAGTGAGCCAATGCCTGTGGAGAAAGTCACATCTTTTCAGTCAGCACCCAAACCAGTAACTATTGACCCAGCTAAATACATGACCGCTGAAATATTGGCTGCTGGCAGCAATGCCAAGACGGCAGAACTCATAGCACAGGAGATATACGACATCAGAGACAGCAAAAATCAACTCTCAAGGGGCGAGGCAGACTTCATGCCCAAAGATGGCGAACAGCTAAGAATCATGCTGGACAACCTCAACACGCAAGAAAAAGCCATGTTGCAGTTTTTCCAAGGCACCACAATTACCGACACTCTCGAAACTATTGTGGACTATGTCCCTGTCAAAGGAACCGAACACGACTTGCTGTTCCGCTTTTCTAAGTACTTGGGAATGGTGGACAAAGACGACTTGGGAGGTACACCTTATTATATAAGTATCAAAGATGAAGAAATCATCCCCGTACTTTCGCTGCCCGATGAGAATGCAAAAAAAGACAAGAACAATGTGGGTATCAATGTGAACTTACCAGGAAAAATCAATATCACACTATCGAAAGAGGAACAACCCTTGTCATCTTTCGCAACCTACGCTGCACAATTCGGTCGCATAGAGAACATTAGCGGAAGACTGTGGGGGAAGAAATTCACCACACATTTGGTTCTAAACCCAGTAACAGGCAATGTAGAAAATATCAAAATAGAAGCCTTAGACTAAACCAAGAGTGAAAGATGAGTTAAACATTAAAAAATGTTGTATCACTTGGGTATAACAAATTAAAATGTTAACTTTGCAATAACTATCAAAGGTATTAGTAAACCAACTTTATAAAAATAAAAAAATATGGTAGATTACAAATCATTAGGCCTCGTAAACACACGTGAGATGTTTAAGAGAGCCATCAAAGGCGGTTACGCTATTCCAGCTTTCAACTTTAATAACATGGAACAGTTGCAAGCCATTATCAAGGCTACTTCTGACCAAAAATCTCCTGTTATCTTACAGGTATCTAAGGGTGCACGTCAATATGCCAACCAAACATTGCTTCGCTACATGGCACAAGGTGCTGTAGAATACGCTAAAGAATTGGGTTGCAAACATCCTGAAATCGCCCTCCACTTGGATCACGGTGATTCATTCGAGACTTGCAAGAGCTGCGTTGACTATGGTTTCTCTTCTGTGATGATTGATGGATCATCACTTCCTTACGAGGAGAACATCGCATTGACCAAGAAAGTTGTAGAATACGCTCATCAGTTTGATGTAACCGTAGAAGGCGAGCTTGGCGTTTTGGCTGGTGTAGAAGATGATGTAGTTGCAGAAGAATCTCATTACACCAAGCCTGAAGAGGTTATCGACTTTGTTAGCCGTACAGGCGTTGACTCGTTGGCTATCTCTATAGGTACCTCACACGGTGCATACAAGTTTAAGCCAGAGCAGTGTACACGTGACCCGAAGACAGGCTTGTTGGTACCACCTCCATTGGCTTTCGACGTATTGGACGAAATTATGGAGAAGCTTCCTGGATTCCCAATCGTACTTCACGGTTCTTCTTCTGTACCACAGGAGTATGTAAAGATTATCAACGAAAATGGCGGAAAACTGCCTGATGCCGTTGGTATCCCAGAGGAGCAGTTGCGCAAAGCTGCGAAGAGTGCTGTTTGCAAGATTAATATTGACTCCGACTCTCGTCTTGCTTTCACCGCTGCCGTTCGCAAGGTGTTCAACGAGAAGCCAGGAGAGTTTGACCCACGCAAATACTGTGGACCAGCTCGCGACTTGATGACAGAGCTTTACACACACAAGATTGTGAATGTTTTAGGCTCTAATAACAAGTTAGCTCAACTCGACTAATTGTCATTAGAGATGAAAGGATGACCATCCATTGTGAGCATTGTCAAGCATGGAATCGTCTTTTCATTAAGTAGTACGATAGCCCTTACCTCTATTGAGTTAAATACATCGTACAGCATTAGATAAAAGCGGGATCAACTTTGTTTGATACCCGCTTTCTTTTCAAATCCATGTAAGCACCCTACTATAAATAAGGAAATATATTATCATGCCGTGAATGATGATTTGATATTATTCTAAATATGGTACGTCTTATTTTTCTATCCGATTTTACAGAAGCCTACGCCCACCATTTACTGCAGGGAATTTTAACCTATGCCAAACAAAAAGACCAAGAAGCATGGGTCGTTTGCCGTATGCCCCCATCGTATAAAGAAACCTATGGCATCAAAGGCGTTGTTGAATGGGCAAAGAAATGGGATGCAAATGCGATTATCGGACGATTCAACCATGATGACGATATCGATTTGTTCCGCAGAAATGGAATCATTGCAATAGCTCAAGACTTTAAGCGCAGGTTTAATAACATTCCAAATATCACCAGCAATTATCACGATACAGGAAGATTGGCTGCCCAGTTTTTTATAGAAAAAGGCTACAAGCATTTTGCATTTTATGGTTACAAAGATACCGTATGGTCTGACGAACGATGCGAAGGATTCTATGAAGGCATTAAAGAAGCTGGATACAGCAAAAACTTTTATACGTATACCAATCAACAATTGGAAACGCTTTGGTATTACGATACTACCCCATTATTAAATTGGTTAAACCAACTTCCACAACAAACAGCTGTCTTTTGCTGTGATGACAACCAGGGAAATAAAATCACTGAAATTTGTAAAAGTAACAGAATCAAAATCCCAGAACATCTTGCCGTATTAGGAGTAGACAATGATACGACCCTTTGCGAACTGTCCGATCCTCCCCTCTCAAGTATTCATTTAGATATTGAAGCTGGTGGTTATGAAACTGCAGAGCTCATCATGAATCTCATGAAACAAAAGGATTTTCAGCCACAGGATGTAATCATCAAGGCTATCTCCATCATCAATAGAGCATCAACCAACAGCTTTGCAACCAATGATATGTACATCAATGAAGCGTTGGAATTTATTCACAGCAACTTAGATAAAGCCCTGAATGTGACAGACTTGGTTAAAAAACTGCCACTATCAAGGAGATTGCTCGAGATGAGATTTAAAAAGGTAACAGGAAGATCGGTATATAATTATATCATCTATAACAGAATAGAAGAGTTTGCGCGAAAAATTCATGAAACAGACAAACCCATCAATGAAATCGCTACAGAGATGGAGTTTTACAACTACAGTAACTTGGTACAACAATTTAAGCAAATCAAAGGTTGTACACCTACGGAATTTCGCAAAAGAAACAAAGCATACGACTTGTAACAAGTTACATTTCATTGCATAGACACTCATGACGACCTCTTATTTGCACAACTATTGCTCAACGAACAACTGAAAAAGACAAAAACATAGCTTGTTCAGAGGTATAGGAACATTGCACTTTCAATAAATGCACACACCACACTTTTGTCCTTTTATTTTACCAAAAAAACGGTCATTAAAAATCTCCAAAATAGAAAAAAATAATAGGCAAACGAACTACAAAAATGGGCTGATTTTATCAAAATTGATGCCTTTTCAAGTTGAAACATTGATTTAACGGTCTTATAAACATGTATTAGAGGTGTTATTCACATGCTTCAGCAGCATTAAAGCATGCAAATTGCAGGCTTATCTCAATGGGTTAGTCGCCAAGAAATGGTAAAAATAGGAATGAAAAGAGGTGTCGTAAGCATAATATCCTTAACATCAACGAATTATGAACCTCGCTCATTTTTAGCGTATTTGCGACCAACTTTGACGTTGGTTGTTAACACGCGAGTTATGAGAGGCACTTTGTAAAGAAAATTCAGTATTAATTATCCTTCTTTACAGCGTGTCACCAATTTATATTTACTGCCTTTTGGAGGCTTTTCATTGTAAAAATATCATCCTTCAATGAAAGAGCCGTGTGTTATTTGACGCATTTGCGCATTTTCAATATTAAAATACGCAAATACGTATCTACATTCAATATAAACCAAAGGTCTTAAAATCTAATAAGAAGTTTTCAATAATAAAAGAGAAATACAAACAACTCATTTATTACGAATAGATTACAAAACTATGAAAAGAACAAGAACCGTATCTATTTTTACCCACTTATGCTAAAAATATAAGCTACGCTAATTATCTTTGCATGGCAAAAAGAGAAATCTAAAACAATTATACAATCACTATTAATTTCAACTGCATGAAGAAGTTTATTTTTTCAGTAGGCAACAAAAACAAGCTGTTCAAAGTCACCGCTTTAACGGCATTGACACTCTGTTTGCCTACAATGGCATCTGCATATAATGCAAATGCAAACAAGGTAGAGATGAGTCAGCAGAAAGCTGACCACATTACAGGTACCGTAACCGATACTAATGGAGAACCAGTTATTGGGGCTACCATTAAAATTGTAGGTAGCAGCAACGGTACTGTCACTGACGTGAATGGTAAATTTACACTCAGCGTTGCAAGAAATGCTGAACTGCAAATCTCATCTATTGGGTATGTTACTAAAAAAATAACAGTAGTTAGCAATAACTTAAATATTGTTTTGGCAGAGGATCGTGCCTCCCTTGATGAGGTGGTTGTATTAGGCTATGGTGCTGGTCAACGCAAACAAGACCTTTCTGCCTCTGTAGGTGTGATTAATAATGCGGATAAACTATCTGTTCGTCCAGTCAGCTCTACGGAGGGTATGCTACAAGGTCAGTTAGCAGGTGTTACTATTACAGCCAATGGAGGTGACCCTACTTCTGCACCAAACATTGTCATTCGCGGACAAGGCTCCATGAATGGCGACAATGTGTTGTGGGTTGTAGACGGCATTCCAGGCGCTCCTATCCCTTCTATGAATGACATAGAGTCAATTGTTGTACTGAAAGATGCTGCATCAGCAGCTATCTATGGTGCACAATCGGGAGCTGGAGGCTGTGTGTTGGTAACAACTAAGAAAGCCAAAGAAGGAAAAGTGAGCTTGAGATATGACGGTTTATATGGTTTCAGACAAGCTACCAACCTGCCTAAAGCACTCACTGCAGAAGAGCAAATCAAGCTGGCTAATATCTCATATAAGGCAGCAGGACTGGATACTCCTATTGGTTGGGATACAAAAGTGAATCCTTATATCGCCACCAATCGTACAGACTGGATGGACGAAGTATTTAGAAATGCTTTCTACCAAAGACACAACGTGGTTATTAACACAGGTACCTCCTCGGCAAGAAGCCGTTTGAGTTATGCCTATGACGGTGATGACGGTGTATTGGTTGGCACGTTCAACAAGAGACACACCATACATTATAACGGTCAGTTCGACATTAACAAATGGATAACCATTACCGAGGATTTCACTTGGCGCAACTCGCAAATGCGCGGAGCCAACACTGCAAACCCAGAAGGTGGTGTCATTATGAACGCATTACACATGCCATCGAGTGCCAGTGTTTACAATCCAGACGGAACCTATGGTGGCGTTTCAGAGCCTGGTAACGGCTACACCGACATCCATGGTGATGCTATCAACCCTGTGCGCATACTATGTGCCAGCAATGCTTATAACAAAACGAGTGATATGTGGTCAACCACCTCACTACAGCTTCATGACATTGTTCCAGGATTGAAGTTTACCAGCAGATTTTCTTTCAACATTGAAAACAACTTCTATAAGGAGTTCAACCCTATGCGTCCTGAGTCTGGTAAGCCACAACTCTTTAACGAGATGAACGAATCGGCTTACAGATATAAAAAATGGATGACAGAAAATACACTGACTTACGATAATTCCTTTGGAAAACACAACTTGGGGCTCTTGTTATCTACAACAGCCAACAAGTTAATACAACGAGGTGTTAGTGTGTATGCACGCGGTTTCTCGGACGAAACTCCTGCTCTTCAATATTTGGCATACGCTGGAACTACCACACCAAAGGACTATCTCATTGGTCCAGATGCCAACGTAGCTTGCATTGCACGTGCTTCTTATTCGTACGACGATCGCTATTTCCTAACGGCATCATGGCGTAGAGACTACGCAGGTCGTCTGCCAAAGGATAATAACTATGGCGATTTCCCCGCTTTTACAGGTGCATGGAAAATCTCAAATGAAAGCTGGTTCGCTAAAAATAAAAATCTAAACTTACTGAAACTTCGTGCTTCTTGGGGACGCGTTGGTAATCTTGGCTCCATTGGTTATGGTTACAAAGCTGCCCAACTGTCATCAGCCGTATGGTCAGAAGGTGCACAGTACGGCGTTACAAGTAACACCTTATGGGGAACCCTCATATATAATGGTACAGCATTGAATCCATCGTTGACTTGGGAAACATCCGAGCAGTGGGATTTAGGTTTGGATGCAGCCATGTTCAACAACAGGCTGTCTTTAGGATTTGACTATTTCAACAAGCGCACCTACAATCTTATACAGCAACAATCTGTAGGTTGGCCCTCAACAATAGGTCTTGATGCCATGCTTGTTAACTTAGGAGAAGTTAAGAACGAAGGTGTGGAAGTGCAAGCCGCATGGAACGATCAAGTGAATAAAGACTTCTCTTATTATATCAATGGCAACTTTGCATGGCTGAAAAACCGTGTTACCGACACTGGAACCTATGATGAGAAAGGTAATCCTGGCATCTGGGTAGGTGACGTTTATGGACATAATGATTTCAAAAACCTGACAAATCTTTTCCAGACAACGCAAGGACAAGCCCTTAACTCGTTCCACCTCATTAAGACAGACGGTATTTTCCAAAGTGATGAAGAAGCTGCAGCATACGTTGACAAAGATGGCAAACGCATACAACCCAATGCTAAGGCTGGTGATTTGAAGTTCATTGATGCCAACAAGGATGGGAAGATTGACGACAAAGATCGGCAATATTGTGGTAGTTCTATGCCAAAGACGACCTATGCACTCACAGCAGGATTTAATTGGAAAGGACTATCTGTAAGTGCTATGTTCCAAGGTGTGTCTGGCGCTCAGGCGCTCTTTGTAGGAAAGCACCTTACACTGAACGACACAGAGGGTAACTTCAACCGCTGGAACAAGATATTGGATGCGTGGTCTCCTGAAAACAGGGGAAGCGATATTCCACGTATTTCAAAGAACGATCCTAACGGTAACTTCACAACTTCTTCGGACTGGTACTTGGAAGATGCATCCTACTTGCGCTTAAAGAACCTAACCATAGGATACGACTTTACAGACTTTATCCAGAAATGGGGACACCTGAACGATCGTAAAAGCTCGCTCTACGTATATTTCAGCGCAGAGAATGTCTTCACCATCACCAAGTATTCGGGCATGGACCCAGAGGTGGGTGGCTTTGACACGATGAAATATCCTCTGTCAAGAGTACTTTCATTAGGTGTAAAGATTACTTATTAAAACCAAACAGCTAAGAATTTATCATTATGAAAAAATATATTTCAATTATCACTGTTGTAGCTGCTGTGACTTTTACATCGTGCAGCGACTTTCTTGACGTACAGCCAGAGGGAAAGCCAACAACAGAAAACTATTTTGCCAATGACCAACAAGCCATTGATGCCATTGACATGTTGTACGGAAGGTTGCACCAAGAGAATGTTTTTGGTCGTGAATTCTTCTGGGAACAAGGCGGCGGTCAGGATGTTGTATGGGGACGCACACGAGGCTATGGCACGTTAGCAACCTTGAAATACAGCGGTGACGAAAGTCCGTTAAGAGACACTTTCGAGCAATTTTACAACCAAATGGCAAGAGCCAACTGGGTCATTGTAAAGTTACTGAACAAGGAAAAACAAACCAAATTGACCCCAGTAGAGAGACGCTCGTTAGGTGAAGCTTTGTTTGTACGTGGAATGTGCCACTTCTATATCGCATACCGCTATGGTACAGATAAACAGGGTGTGCCATTTGTACGCTACGAAGATTTTGAAAATGGCTATGACAACAGCATTCCAAAGCAGAGTGCAACGGTCATGGACGATTACAAGATGATTATTGAAGACATGGACAAAGCCATTCAATATCTTCCTACGGTTGATCAATACGATGACAACAATAAGGGTCGTGCACACCAAGCTGCTTGTGTAGCATACAAGGCAAAAACGTACGCATATTGGGCTTGCTGGGACAAGTCACAGTGGAAACATGTTGTTGCTTGTGTAGATGAGCTGGAAAACAAATATGGACGCGGTCTTGCTTCTACCTATGATGAGGTATTTACCTCAGACATGAGCAAATTCTATGGGAAAGAATATCTATGGGGTGTGCCTGGCTATGGCGGTCAAACACCTGGTGGTATTGAATTTACAGGCGTTGTTTTGGAAAATAAAGCATGGGGCGTATATAACGGATGGGGACAAAACAAGCCCTCATACGAGATCTACGAAGAGCTGATGAAAGACGGCAAAGACAACGTACGCTTGAAACGCACTCTGTTAGAGTACAACCAAGAGTTCAAATTCTTTGGAGAAACCAAAAAGTTCTTTTCTGTATCTGACATAGAATCAGGCTTTATGTGCAACAAGTACATGCAAGCATTCGAACCAAAAGACTGTGTAGAGAAAGGAATGGTTAGTGGCAACGGCAACTGGCCCACGACTCGCATCATGTTCCCGTTAATTCGTATGGCAGAAATGTATCTGTTCCGTGCAGAAGCTAACATCATGATGGGCAATGCAGCTGCTGCCGCCAAGGATATTAATAAGGTGCGCAATCGCTCAAACCTCGCCTCGCTCGACCACAATCCTACAATGATGGATATCTATCACGAACGAAGATGCGAACTTACCTTTGAGTTTTACGATGCTCTCTATGACTTAAAACGCTGGCATAAGAGCTGTCCAGAGCTCAAAGACGTTACAGCCAAAGCATTGACAAGTCAACCTCGTGTTCGTAAGTACAAGGACCGTTCTAATCCTGAGTCATCCTTTGAGATTATACCTTATACAGATAATCAGGATAGGATTACTACCTACGACGACCACCTCATTGTGTTCCCATATCCAAGTAAGGTAATCACCGAATCGAATGGGCAACTAAAGCAAAATGAGGGATACAACTAATTCTATCCATCGTTAATATAGAAGATAGTCTATCCTTTCCCCAAAAAAGGATAGACTATTTTTATAAATATTTTGTACTTTTGTAATTCTAAGAATTTATATTTAATGAAACGTCAAATTCTGCTATTAGTAGCACTATTAGTAAATGCTTACTCGGGCTTGTTTGCACAAAATACCAACATGCAAACATACACCATGGAGCACCCCTACAAGGTAGAAAAGCTCAAGGCTCCCAAAGGTAAGAAAGTAAAAAATGTTATCTTAATGATAGGCGACGGCATGTCGCTGATGGATGTCTATGCCGCTTGGGTGTGCAATCGAGGACGTTTATGGCTCGACAATGCACAATATATTGGACTGTCGGCTACTCATTGCACCGATAAGCTCATCACCGACTCGGGCGCAGGTGGCACAGCATTGGCAACAGGACACAAAACAAAATACCATGCCGTAGGGGTTGACCCTGAAGGGAAACCGCTTACAACAATCATAGATCTTGCAAAACGAAAAGGCAAAGATGCGGGAATTGCTGTAACATGCCGCTTATGGGATGCCACGCCTGCCGACTTCTGCTGCCATAACATTAACAGAGACAACGAACAGGAAATCGTAGCTGACTATCCAACCAGTGGCGTTGACTTTGCTTTTGGTGGAGGAGCCAAGTATTTCACAAACAGGAAAGACGGTCGCAACATCTTCGACTATGGACATTTTAATCAACTGGATATGCTCATGAAAGAACTACACGACTTTGACCGTACCATCGGTGAAGTCATGAAATGGGCTGCCAAAGATGGCGAAACGTTAGTTGTCGTAACTGCTGACCATGAAACGGGAGGTCTTACTTTACACGAGGGTGACTTAGCAACTGGACGCATTGAAGCCAAATTTGCAAGCACTGGTCACACTGGCGTTATGGTTCCCGTATACGCTTTCGGTCCTGGTGCAGAAGAATTTACTGGATTCATGGACAATACGGAAATCTTCTGGAAGATTAAAAAACTGATGCGACTATAATTGTGGTTTGCACCATTCGTCCCAAAAGTCGGTCAACACTCGAAATTACACTTACCAATCACACAAGAAACAAACAAAAAAGCTGGTATCCACTATAAAGAAATTCTATCGCAAGATAACTTATCAAAGCTTACATCATCAATTATGCTGAAAAAACTTAATCAACTTCTTCTCCTCCTGGGTATCATGTTGCCACTGAACATGATAGCACAAAACCTAATATCATCGGGTTCACCCCTGTACAAACTTCCTTACAAGAACACCTACGTCATGGAAACGTTAGTGGCAGAGAACACTTTCCGTACGGCTAAGGTTGAGAAAACCCAACCCAGAACCTTTGCACAAGCCAAGAAAGTGTTGCCATCCCCCTATTGGGAAGGGCACAACAAGGAAATAGAGATGTACTGGAAGGCATGGGAGATAGGGATTAAAAACATCTGTCAGCCGTTAGATGACTCTGGATTTGTAACCAGTTATATCGCTCCAGCCTACAATGGAAACATCTTTATGTGGGACAATGCCTTTATCACGATGTTCTGTCGATATGGTAAAAACTTCTTCCCATTTCAGAAAAGCTTAGATAACTTTTATGCCAAGCAACATCCCGACGGCTTTATTTGTAGAGAGATACGTGCCGATGGTAGCGATTGTTTCGGTCGATACGACCCTACCAGCACGGGTCCCAATATTCTGCCATGGTCCGAATGGCTGTATTATACACAGTTTGGCGATGACAATCGGCTCAACAAGGTCTTCCCTGTACTGGCAGCATACTACAAATGGTTAAAGCTAAACCGTACTTGGCGCAATGGCACTTACTGGTCGAGTGGCTGGGGAACGGGCATGGATAACATGCCACGAGTACAAGACGGATACAACACCATCTATAGTCATGGGCACATGATATGGTTAGATGCCTGCCTGCAACAAATCATGGTGGCTAAGATTTTGTTGAAAATGGGCTTCTACTTGGAACGTTGGCAAGAAATAGAAACCTTCGAAGATGACATAAAGCATCTTTCACAATACATTAACGACAACATGTGGAGCGACAAAGATGGCTTTCTCTATGACCAATACGCAGACAACAGCCTTAGCACTACACAAGGCATCTATGCCTATTGGGCGCTACATACCGACGTGTTGTCCAAAGAACGGTTGGATAAACTGGTTGCTCACTTGACCGATACTACCAAGTTCAACCGTCCGCATCGTGTCCCTTCCCTCTCACATAGTCATCCTAAATACAAAGCTAATGGGCGTTATTGGGTTGGAGGCGTATGGCCAGGCACCAATTACATGATCATCTCTGGACTCGTAGACAAACGATACCGACAGTTGGCATGGGATATTACCATGAATCATTATAACAACGTGCTGGAGGTATACAAGAAGACGGGTACATTCTTTGAGTATTACGCACCCGAAAGTAACAATCCCGGCTTCATGGCTCGCAAGGACTTTGTGGGTTGGACAGGGCTTCCTCCCATTGCCGAACTCATCGAATACATCTTTGGCATTCGAGCTAACCATGAACAGAACACCATTACCATGGATGTAAACCTGTTAGATGCTTATGGCATTGATAAGTATCCCTATGGTCAGGATGGACTTATTTCCTTCAAAGTACAAAAACGCAACTCCAAAGAGGAGAAGCCTAAGGTCACTATTCAAACGAACGTTCCCTTTAAAGTCATCTTACTTTGGAGTGACAAAAAAATAGAACAACAGGTTGGAATCGGTAAACATTCCCTCTAACACTTTTATTGATAAAAAAAAACAAACATGTATCAAACAACGACAACATGTATAGCCATCGACCTTGGTGGCACCAATCTTAGAGCTGCGAGAGTAAGAAACGGGCAAATTGAGGCCTCCCTGCAAGAGCCATGTCTTGCCAACGGAACTCAAAATGAAGTGTTAGAGCAAATCGCACAAATGATAACACGGCTCAACCAGTCATCAGTTGAACGCATAGGCATAGCAGTACCCTCCATTGTAGATTACAAGAAGGGCATTGTTTACCACGTACAAAACATACCCTCGTGGACAGAGGTACATCTAAAGGACATTCTTGAACAACGCTTTAATTTGGAAACAAGGGTGGACAATGACGTGAATTGCTTTGTTGTCGCTGAGAATGTGCTGGGAGCGGGGCAACCTTTCAGAGATTTTGTAGGCATCACTTTAGGAACAGGTGTCGGTGCTGGCATCGTTATCAACAATGAGGTGTACCGAGGAGTTCATACAGGTGCTGGCGAAATCGGCTGTATTCCCTATTTGGATAGCATTTACGAAGACTACACCAGCAGTCAGTTGTTCAACAAATGGCATACAACGGGACAGCAAGAAGCCTTGAAAGCCGCACAAGGAGACCAAGCAGCACTCGAAAAATGGCAAGAATTAGGTTTCCATTTAGGAAAGTTATTGCAAGTAATTCTGTACGCATACAACCCAGAAGCCATCATCATCGGAGGCGGAATCTCTTTGTCACACTCACTCTTTGAACAGTCAATGTATGAGTCAATGCACGAAAAATTCTTGTTCCCGAAAGAAGCCGAAGGCGTTCAAGTCTCACTTTTCTTGTCATTACTATTGACATTCCTAACCACCTTTAATGCATGGAGTCAACACACGTTCCGTTTCCATGACGGAAAGTTTAGGATTGCTCAATTTACAGACATTCACTGGGATGCGAAATCAGCTAATTGTAAGCAAACTTCAGCAATCATTCAGAAGGTCATACAAACTGAAAAGCCCGACATCGCCATGCTTACAGGCGACATTGTAACCGAACAACCTGCCGCAGAAGGTTGGAAATCAATCATCCAAATCTTTGAAAATTCACATCTGCCTTTTGTGGTTGTAATGGGAAATCATGATGCCGAGGTGATGAGTAAAAAAGAAATATACCAACAGCTTACAGCCTCTCCCTTTTACGCAGGATGTATAGGGGCAACCAACATCACGGGGTATGGCAACTGTTCTATTCCTATTTATTCTTCAAATAAGAGCAGCGACCAACCAGCAGCCATGATTTATTGCATTGACTCCAACGACTATCAGCCAATCAAAGAGTATGGTGCATACGATTGGATACACTTTGACCAGATACAATGGTATCGGACAGAAAGTAAGAAATATACCCAAGCCAACAGTAACCAGCCACTCCCTGCACTTGCTTTCTTCCATATACCGCTGGTAGAGTTCAAGCATGTCGTGGCTCGCAACGATTACTTAGGGAGCTATGGCGACGGTGAGGTCTGTTCATCCGGTATCAATTCGGGCATGTTTGCTTCCTTCATTGACATGAAAGATGTAATGGGCGTGTTTTGCGGACACGACCACGACAACGATTTCATCGGCATGGAATACGATATTGCCTTAGGTTATGGTCGTGTGAGCGGTCTTGATGCGTATGGAAAAATAGACCGTGGCGGTAGAATCATTGAGCTATACGAAGGTCAGCGCAAGTTTGACACATGGGTACGGACAGCCAACAAGAAAGAGGACACTTTCTACTATCCGTCTGCACTCACATCGAAGGATGAACGAACTATGAACTATCTGCCTGCAAAACCTGTCAAGCCATCCAAGCAGGGGGTAGCATACACCTATTTTGAAGGTAAGATTAAGCACACCAAAAACATTCACACGTTGAAAAAGGTAGAGAGTGGAACCATGAAAAACTTCTCTATCAGCAACGCAAAGCAAAACGACCATTTTGCTTATATCTTCCGAGCATACATCCAAATAAAAGAACGTGGCGTATATCGCTTCTACACCTATTCAGACGACGGCAGCAAGTTATTGATCGATAACCAATTGGTTGTTGACAATGATGGCGGGCACAGTGCACGAAGAGCTGAAGGAAAAGTGGCTCTCGAGCCAGGTTTTCATGAAATTGAGGTTCGATACTTTGAAGACTATATGGGACAGGAATTGGAAGTAGGCTATACCAGTCGCAATATCACTGAGCGTCCATTACCCGACAACATCCTTTTCTTGCCACAACCGTAAAGCAAACCATATCCCCCAAGAAAAATGCGTATGAACAAAAATCCCACCGTTTGGGTTTGTTCATACGCATTGCATATTTGTAAGGTCACAAGCAAACAAGCCTATTTTGCAATCTTCTTTGCCGAATTGCCCTTCTGTATATACACGCCATGCACAGGTGCTTTTTCCAAACGCCTGCCATGCAAGTCATAAAAAACAGGTTGCCCCACACTATCTGTTTCCACCTGTTCAATGTCAGTTAAGTCATTCTCAACCTGCAAAATAGCATCCACTATCACACCTCCATTGGTCAGTATGCCATTGTACCCCATACAAGTGCCGTCAGCTGCCTTGCGTCCACCAGCATCCACACTGTTCCAGTCAATCTTGAACCGCATGCGATAGTCGCCCGTCTTCTTTGGAGCCGTGAACGATGGCGGATTAAGAATGTTACGCGCATTGCCACTAATGTTCTCTCCTAAGGAATTTACTCCCGATTCATCTTTGAACGCATTGCCCGAGTAAAAGCTAAACGCACGTAGCTCGCTGCCTTGCTGATTAGTATTTCCCTCTACGAAGGAGAACTGCTTGTCATGGTCTTCGTCAACATACACATAGCCATGCATCCAAGCACCAGCATAATCAAATTTTACCGTCAATGTCGCTCCTGCCTTGCAAACAAAACGCTTGGCGTCGTCGGCAGTAAGGTCTACATAAGGCATCCTGCTGCCAATCGTCACCAGTTGCGGTGTTTCGCTGTCCGCGGTGAGTGAGATTGCGCTCAAATGCCTTTGTGTATTTACAGGCTGTGTCTGCTTGTCAAAGTTCACGGCATACGGTGGCAGCTCACTTATCGTTGCCTTCACTACTTCTATCTCGATTTCTGTCTCTACGTCCGAGCCGTCCAATGCCATCGCTTTTATCATTACTTTTCCTGGCTTCAGTCCTTTTACACAACCGTTGTACACGATTGCCGTCTCTGTGTCACTCGATGTCCACGCACAGACGGGATAAGTAGCATCGGTGGGCAACACATTGGTTCGTAGCACAAAGGTCTTGCCTACTTCTACCTGTCTATTGTCACGCTCAGCGACAAGAGCGATGGATGTCACATTTACGGCAGACACTGATGCATCCAAGCCTTCGAAACTATACACGCTGCTGCCTGGTAATTTTACGATAAGCAAGCGGTCTATGTCAACGGGTACACCCTCCTTCAGCCCATTCAAAGCAGCTTGTTCGCCAAACGATTTGCGCAATACGACACTTCCATTCACATTAGCAGGAATGTTAAGCGCCTCACGAAGTGTAAACTGGTAAGTTTGCTCTTCATTTCCACCATTGCGAAGCGTCAACACCGACTTTGTTCCATTCCATGCAGCCCAACCATAAACCGCTGTCTTGACGCCATTCCAAGGATTGTCACCAACCCAATGTATATCGGGCAAGACATCGGCATTGCGTTTCTGCCATTGTATGCACTCTGCTAAGTCGCTCCACAATTTGCCGTCAGCGATATTGTTCATTAAGGCATAGTCGTTGTACAGCTCCACCATACCCGAACCACAGGCAAAGGCGCAACGCAACTCACGCCTGCATGCCTCATAGTCCATATTCTTGCTCACCTGTCCAAAGCTGGTGAGGATGAATCCGTGAGTCATTAAAGTATTGATGGGACACAGCGGTGAACTCGCCACATAGTTTTGGTAAACCAGTCTGTCCCGATAAGTAATCCAGTTCTCTCGATCAATGCTGTTGTTGCCAATGGTTCCATAATCGCCCTCCTGTCGCCAAGTAGCATCCGTAAAATGATACCAAAATGGACTGGCCCAGGTTCCTACCGTAGTGTTGAAAAAGATATTGCGCTTGAGTTTTTCACGCACATAACGCTCCAAGCGGATGATACCTTCAGCATTTTCATTGCCCACGTCTCCCTTGTCTGGACCTGTTGCCGAGAACTGTGCGGAGATGCCATCAAACTTGAAAAAGTTGAAGTTTCCGTTGTATTGAGTAAGATTGGTAGCCGCATCCAAGAACACTTTGTAGTAGGCAGGGTTTGAAAGCACCATGCCACCCTTGGCTTTCCAATAGTTCCTACGGTATTCTCCACTTTGCCCATATCCGCCAACGGGTCCTAACCATGCACCAACACCTGCACCCATTGTAGCTGCTTTGGCTGCAATGTCACGCATTTCGTTAGGAAAGCCTGCATGAAACGTCCACGTTCCGTAGTTATCCCATCCATCATCAATCACAAAACTATGGGGGGCTACGCCATAACGGTCGTAGAGTTTTTCTTTCCATTGATTAAGTATGTTCAGCACCTGACTGGCTTTCATGTTGCCTGTGGGGTCCAAAGCGTTGTTGCGATCAATGTTCAGTTCGTACCATGAGATGTAAACTGGGTTGGAATGCCATGGTACTGCGCGCTCACGTTCGGAGTAAGCAAGGAACGAACGGCGTTTCTGTGTCTTATTTATGTCGTTGTTGGCTTGTTGTCCATCTTGCGCAACTAATCCCACAACACTTGATATTTTCCACATTTCTCCATTTTTCAAGGTAGTGTTTCTACTCCAAAGTCCCTGTATTGGCACCAAGTCTTGTTGAGCTACGATGTTTTCCTTGGGCGAGAAAATGGCTACTGTCAGTTTGCTGGTAGCCGTTATCGCCTCGGTCTTTGTCTCCGCAAAGACACGCAAGTCAAATGTCCCGTCGTAAGGAGCAATAAAAGAAAATGCATTATCTTTCTCTGTAGAACCCGTATATCCCTTATGATAATCACTGGCAGTAACGTCACCGTGAGCATCCAGCAAGTCGGCTCCACCTAAGTTCAGTCGATGCGATCCACCTGTATAGCTGACCGTTACCGACACCTTTTGATTCTTCTTCAATACAATGTCGTGCATGGTATAGGCACAAACCTGCGGATAAGCTGCACCAGTAGCTTCTATTACTCGCATGGGCAAACGAGCCTCATCTACCTGCAACCATGATGCCACCTGCAAGTTCTCCTCTTTGTTGCTCACCAACTCGTACGCATGGTCGCTTCCTACCGCATTACCCACTGAGTTGTATCCTACGGGATTCTCCAATCCTGCAAACAACTGATTACTCAAAATCACAGCACCACGGGTGTTTCCCACCACTTGTGGCATACTACCAGCGGCTTTTGTATCTACCATACATAAAAGAGGTGTTACGCTGTGCATATCTACATCGCCCATGCCAGTCATCTCCATTTCGCTTCGTAGGTAGTGACTACCGTCCCTTAGTACGGCTTTCCATACCGTTTGCACGGTGGCATCGCCAAACTGGTATTCATACTTTGCCACCAAAGCCTTACCAGGATAATGTTCCGCACCACCCACCGCTTGTGGGTTGGCAGGCAAGTCTACAAGTTCCACGCTTTTTAATTTCATGGCTGAAGCAGGAACACGCACGCCATTACCAAAAGCCACCACAAAGAGTTCGGTGCCTGGTTGTAAACTCATGGCTTTGCATCCAGCGAAATACAGTTGTCCGTCTACTTGCATGAACGAAGCTGCCAACACATTGTTGCTCAAGGTGTACACTCCATTTTCCTCCGTTGCAACAGCCACTCCAACATTGTTTTGCTGTGCAGGGTACACCACGGCATTAGCATAAGTGGCAACGGTGGGCTGCACGGGAGTATTGGCATAAGCCACTGTTATGCGATGCGATGCATCGTCAATGGATATAACGGCAAACTTACCCGTTTGACGTGGTGCGACAATATCGGATTGCTGCAATGGTTGCAGGGTAGTATAAACATCCCCAGAGACATAGTTCTCACCCCTGATTTGTATCTTTTCCGCTCCAGTTACCTTGACCGTATAACTATGGCGTACCATTTCCTTTATAAACCACTTACTTCCGTTGTCTCGATTTCCACCATCTGTCCAAAGTCCTACGGACACCTTGCCGTCCAAAGGGTTGCTTGCACCTATGCCCTGAAACCAGTTGAAGTATAATGCCGCCTTGTCTCCTTGTGCCGTGACAGGTGAGAATTCGTAGCTATCGTTACCAACGGGCGAAGTAACAAAATAGCATTGTTCGTTTTTCTGCTCGCTGAGCGTAACGAACGCTGTACCTGTTCCATACGATGCGCCAACTGTATAGGTGAGCCACTTCTTGGCTCCATAGCTGTAAATATAGTAGCTTCCAGTCTTTCCATCAACGGCATAGAAGGCAAACAAACCGCAATTCGCATCCGTCTGTGTAGGAGCAGTTAGCATATTCATGCTGTATCCGTTGCCATTTTTAATGGTGTAAAGATGTTCGGGACACCCATCGGCAGGCAAAGTGGTTGACGGCTGCAACACTTCGGCACTACCATGCAACGCAAAGAGGTTCACCATCAAGGTAAATAATAACAATGTTTTCTGAATCATAGAAATGAAAATATTTAGGTTTAGAATGTTTGTACGATTGATACTGCCACCACACTTCATGGCAGTGCCAGCTATCGGTACACTGTTGCTCCAAAAAGAAGCGTGCCTTTCCTGCACATCAGCAGGAAAGGTACGCATCAATTATTTTGTCAAATGTGATTGGGTTATTTCACCACTTTCACAGTCTTGGCTCCCTTACGGATAAATACGCCATGGGTAGGTTCACCTTTGAGACGGCGACCAGACAAGTCGTAATATTCTACAGGCTTATTGTTGCTCTTCTCAACACCAGCAATACTCGTAGCCTCATCTGTTACACGCAGTATAGTGTCGATGATTTTTCCACGATTCTTCAATATGCCATTGTCACCGTAGCATGTGCCGTCAGCAGCAATCTGACCACCTGCGTCAACACTATTCCAGTCTACTTTCAGGCGAATCACATAATCGCCAGGCTCTGAAGGAGCATTGAATGCCGGTGGATTCAGTACGTTGCGGTCATCGCCCGTAAGTGTTTCTCCCTTAGAGTTCACACCCTGGCTGTCATCGCTGAAGTTACCCGAATAGAAGCTGTACGCATAAAGCTCTGTACCCGTTTGGTCGGTTTGACCATCCTTGAAGCTGAACTGCTTGTCCTTGTTGGTGTCGATGTACACATAGCCATGCATCCATACACCAGTAAATTGGAATTTAACCGTCAGCTCTTCACCCTTCTTGCAGGTAATCACTGCACTGGGGTCTTTCATAAGATTTACATAAGGCTTAATGCTTTCTATGGCAACAGTTTGCTCAGCGGTCTCTGTACCTGCAACAGAGAAACCAGTAACCTTACGGTCGGTGTCGACAGGATCAACTTCCTTGCCGAAGTTCACCTTATAGTCACCATCTACGGGATTGGGGTTTGGCTCGTCTGCCTCAAGGGTAAGCACCCACTTGCTGCCATCGTCCAATCTGGCAGGGTCCTTCCACAAACCTACGGTAACAGTTCCATTCAATGGGGTTTGCTCTCCTACACCGCCATACCAGTTAAGGTACTGCTCAGCTTTGTCACCTCCTGCCGTAGCGGGAGCAAAGTCGTATGCACCATCGTCGGTCTTGCTTACGAAGAAATAGCACGCATCAACCTTTTCAGCACCTAAAGTCACAAATGCCTTTCCGCCCTCATACTCGTCAGCAGTCTCGTAAGTAATCCATTTCGCCTCAGTAGTACTGTAAATGTAGTAGGCGTTTTCTTTCCCTGCCACTGCATAAAATGCAAACTTCCCGTATTTGTCATACGTTCTGGTAGGACAGGTCAGGCCATTCATGTGAGTACCTTTGGCACTCTTAATAGTAAACACATGCTCAGGAGTACCAGCAGAAGGCAACGTAGTAGATGCCACCAAATCGGCTGCAAATCCTTGTGCAGAACAACAGGCTACAAACATAGCCAACAAAAGTAAAGTTTTTCTCATCACTTGTTTTGATTAAAAGATTAATAATAAATGTTTGGTTAATTATTTGCTTTTGCAAAAAAGTTTCACATCTCGTCCGTGTATGTCGCCTCGTGATAGCAAAGCGAACCGTAAGTCATAGCAACATTGTTTATGCACCATTCCATGATGTAATTGATTGCTCAAGATGTCTGTAATGCAAAAATAACAATAAAAAGGACATAACCACACTTTTTTGCAATCTTTTTTTCATCAACGAATGTTTTATTGCAATTTTTCTCATACGCTGATACAAAAATAGTGATTCGGGTTATCAATTTGATGTTTGCCAAGAAGCCCTTCAACATCGAGCGTAATAATTATGAAAAATTAGGACAAGGGCGTCCAAAACTTGCATATTTTCAACCACCCTCTCACTTGGTCGCAAATACGCGAAAAATGCAATCGCTTGATTATCAAGTACTATCGTCACTATCGTGCTTCACACGTCCTATTATATCAATGTTTCAACCTGCTTAAAGCATGACAATAGCCGTGCAAGTACAATGGAGTTGTCCCACTATTCTCATGTTCTGGGAGTGTTATCTCAATGAGTTAGTGAAATTAAGACGAAAAAACACTCAAATAAAGGCTATCAAAGAGGAATAAAAACTCTATTTTGAAAAAATAAAAATGTCAAAATATTGTACAAATCTCCTTCTTTTCTAAGTCTTTTACACCAAAATTTTTCATAGTTTTAGCTTACACACATAAGCGGCAAAAAGCAGCACAACAGCATATCCCACCAAAGGGACAACAAATGGAACTAACATATTGGTGGTGTCCGCAAGATAACCCATCAACAGGAAGCCACAACCTCCGATAGGGGTCATCATCAATAACGACGATGCACTTTTTGTTAGATTTCCTAAATGACTCAATGAAAGTGCAAAGATAGTGGGAAACATAATCGCCTCAAACAGATAGTTAGCGATGAGGGCTATCATCGAAACTTTTCCTATATCCATCAACACCAATGCTACACTGCACACACTCCCCACGGCACAATACAAGAGCATTTTTTGTGGAAGAATGTGACGCATGAGCCAACTTCCTAAGAATCGCCCTACCATGAAGAACGCTAAAGCTGCCGTCAAGACTATGGAAGCTTGGTTATCAGACATCCAACCTTGTCCTGTCACAAAGTTGATGAAATAACTGTTGATAGAGATTTCTGCCACTTCGTACGCCAAGAGAGCCAATAACCCGAACACAAACAGGGGATGCTTGCAAAGTTTAACAAAATGATTACCTTGGGCTTGGTCTTCTGCTGTGACCTCATGCTGGATTTCGGGCAAATCAACACGCATAAAAACAACAGCGATACCCAACACCAAAATACCTAAAATGGTATAAGGAATCACTACATTACCCCCATTAGAAGTACCATTAAAGAGAAATTGACCTACCGCCAAAGTTGCAAAAAGACTTCCCAATCCGTTGAAACTCTGTGACAAGTTAAGCCTACTGGTCGCTGTTTGCACTGGACCAAGCTCCGTGACGTAAGGATTGGCAGCTGTCTCCAAGAACACCAAACCGCAACCTATGACAAACAACGCACCCAAATAAGCATAAAACTGACCTATCTCTGCACTGGGAATGAACAGCAATGCCCCCACTCCAAACAACAACAATCCAAATACGACACCTCTCCTATAACCGAACTTATTGATAAACAGACCAGCAGGAATGGCCATCAGGAAGTAGCCTAAATACGTAGTTACCTGTATCCAAGCCGATTGTGTAATGGTAATGTCAAGTGTGTTTTGGAAATGTTTGTTCAGTACATCAAGGATAGCACGTGAAAATCCCCACAGGAAAAACAGTGAGGTGATGAGTACAAAGGGTACAAGGTAACGCTTATTGGTGAGTTGAGGGTTGTTAGATTTCATCGTTTGTTTATTCATAAATATACGGTTCTTTCGCTCGATGACTGGCACTGGGCTGTCATCAACTACGTCTTATAACAAAGAGATAGTAGGGCAAAGGTAGTAAAATATGTGTACAACACCTGCATTTTCGCACAATAAAAATAAATAATGTGTACACAGACAACCTTCCAAACAAGAGGAACACGACTTATTCTACAAGCTCACCTGCACCAACTGCTTTCGCTAAAAGTAGTTATGCCTGCAAAATGAAGCAACAAGAAAATACCTATTTTTGGGTATGTACATTTTTTTTCTGAATCGAGAAGTTGACATATCTTTGCAACTCGAAAGAGTTTTTCAGTATAATAATAATTATCAAAATAGTAAAATGTTGAAAAAAGAACAACGAACGCAAAAGATTCTATCGGCTCGAGACTCCCTTTTCAAGGGATGCTTGCTCATGCTGACGATGCTGTTTCTAAGCATCTCTGCCACGAAGGCATACAACGACACGAGTGCAAGCACAGACAAAGCTGAGGAAGGTAACGTAACTCTTCAAGTTACAGATGCGCTAACGGGCGAGCCTATATTAGGAGCTGTTGTGAAAGATAGCAACGGTAAGACATACGTCACCAACGAGTCGGGAACCTGCATTATGAAGTTAGGCAACACCGATAAGAAGGTGAAAATCACTGTCACATTCGTAGGCTATAAGAGTTACATTTCTTATGTATCAGCACAAACACACAGACTGAACATCAAACTAAAGGAAGATGCTCAGCAATTAAGTGGTGTAACGGTGACATCAAAAAAGAGACACACCGACATCATGCAGCAAGCCAAGACACTGGACCAAAGTATACTCGAAAAAGGCGGTGCCACCTCGTTGGCAAAAATATTGGAAACTATTCCTGGTGTGAGTTCTATCAGTGCCGGTAGTACGGTAGCTAAACCTGTTATTCAAGGTATGCACAGTAGCCGTATTCTATTGATGAACAACGGTGTGAAATTAGAGAGCCAAAGTTGGGGTAACGACCATGCGCCGGAAATTGACTATACAGGTGCCAGCATGGTAGAGGTTGTAAAGGGTGCTGAATGTATCCGTTACGGTTTTGGTGCCATGGGTGGTGTGGTATTGCTTAACGCTGCGCCATTGCCCTATGGACATAACAAGCCCATCGTGAAAGGGGTTACCAACATCGGCTATGACACCAACGCCCGAGGGATAAGCGGTTCGGGAAGCATTGAGGCTGGTTGGAAGAATTTCGGTATGCGTCTGCACGGCAACTATACACGTGGTGGTGACTACCATACGCCCGAATACATCATGAATAACACGGGCTACAACAACATCAGCATGTCTGCCATGGGTGGTTTTGAGAACAAGCGCATCACGGCAACGGTGCTTACAAGTTTGTTCTACCAACGCTCTGGTATCTATTTTGGCAGTCAAATATCCGACTTGGCGCAACTACAAGAACGATTCCGCATTGGTCGTCCA